>Ga0316201_10001757_pt1 | contig 14936 bp, 9 predicted proteins | sample CS6wburrow_MG_FD_204516 | JGI IMG/M metagenome (GOLD analysis project Ga0316201, IMG submission 204516) | Coastal sediment microbial communities from Delaware Bay, Delaware, United States - CS-6 worm burrow | ecosystem: Environmental > Aquatic > Marine > Coastal > Sediment | place: USA: Delaware... | reverse complement strand
CGGCGATAGAATCGATGTTGGTATCCAATCAGGCTGCAGCCGAGTGCCTGCAGCGATTTGATGTGACCGCCTGTACTGATGTCACCGGATTCGGGCTGCTTGGGCACCTGATAGAGATGACGCGTGCCGCGGGTGTCGACGCGGAGCTTTGCATCGGTGATGTTCCGATACTTGCGGGTGCCGTGGAGACCGTGGCGGCCGGCATATTGTCCTCCCTGCAGCCACAGAACCTGCGTTTGCGCAGGGCAATACGCGATCTTGATCATATCGGCCGGCACCCGCGTTTTCCCCTGCTGTTCGACCCCCAGACCGCCGGTGGTCTGCTCGCTGGCGTGCGCGAAGGGCGAGCGGACGGCTGCGTCAGGGCGTTGAAAGAGCTTGGCTATGCAGACGCCACGATCGTGGGTCGGGTGCACGAGCGGTCGGATCTGGCGGAGCCGATTGTCCTGGTCTGAAAGAAGCGCTGTCTAGTCACCGGTCCACCGAAAGAAGCGCCGTGCATTTCCCCAGCGGATTGCGTCCGCCTGTTGCTCCGGCAATTCTGACAGCCAGATCCGGTGGAAGTCGAGGAAACGTGGTAGTTCCTGCCAGCCGGTATCGGGCTCGTCCCAGGGGTTGAGCTGTTCGACCGGCCAGACGGGATCAGAACCGATCATGAAGCGTTCGGTATATTTCAGTATCAATGCCCGCCAGGGCGCCAGGAGTTGTCCCTGTTCGCCCACGATAGGATTGGCGCGGTGTCGCCAGGGATCGCGCGCGGACAACTCGACCTGAACATTGGGGCAGCCGATCAGCACACGTTCTACCTCGGTCGGCTTCAGCATGGATCCGGCATGTGCCCAGAGAAAGCGTGTCTGCGGGTGAGCGCTGCACAGGCCGAGCGTGTAGTTGGCGCGTGAGAACTCCGTGTGCAGCAGGACGGGCACATCGAATTCGGCAGCCAGTCCAAACAGGCCGGTGATCACCGGGTTCTTCCAGTCGCTGATGAAACCGCCGATCATATGGACCTCGCCAATACCGAAATAGCGGCCTGAATCGAGCGCCTTTCGCACACGTTCGAGCAGGCCCTGGTCGTGGTGCCAGGTCGACCATTCTCCGGGGACGCGGTAGATGCCATAGATCGGCAGCACAACGTCGGGCGCCAACTCCTGAAGCTCGAGCGCCAGTTCGGGCGGGGTGCCCGTCACCACGGCCAGGCGCACGCCCTGCAATGCCAGGTTCTGAACAGCCTCGGATGCGCGGGTGACCTCTTTCTGGTTCCATTTCCAATGCAGATGGACGTCGGCTATTACAGCCGGGTCGGCACAATTGGCTGCCATGGCGAACAGCATCAGCAAACCTAAGCACCATGATCGATGACGCACGAAAGGCACGAACCCAATCCTCAAGACGATATTGCGGCAAGGTTAGGCCATGCCTTCAGAGGGATAAACCGTTTTTTGAATTCCGGTTTCGCATCTTCCGCCGAAGCGGTTTCGCAAGCATGACCCCGGCCAGTCAAGGTAACCTGGGATTCGCATGTGCGGCCTGGGCGCCGAGGCGTACCTTTAGCCGACTGGGCGCAGGTCCGGGACAGGGCCCTTTTTCCCATTGAGGGCCTAAACTCCTAGCTTCGGGTGCCGATAAGGGGACATGGCTAGTACTCACAACACTGAAGCATTGCGCAAGATTACAATGCTGGCGAATTTGCCACCCTGGCAACTCGAGGTGGTTGCCGAGGCCGTTGAGCCCGTGATGGCGACTAAAGGAACCGTCATTGTCGAGCGTGGCAGCGATGATGGATACACCTATTTTCTGAAGGAAGGCGAGGTGTCGCTGGAGGCTGCCGACGGTGGCAACAAGGCGATCGAGGTGACGGCCGAAACGGGCCGCAACCCGGTGGCGAACTTGCGGCCACGGATCTTTGGCGTCCGGGCTCTGAGCCGGGTCAGCGGCATCCGTGTACCCGATATCGTCCTCAGCGCCGCCGGCTGCAACGGGCGACGGCGTGATCCTGACGACATCCAGGTGGAGAGCCAGGAGGAAGAGGAACGCCGCGAGGCCGAATCCAAGCTGAGTTTCCAGCTGTACCACGATCTCAAGAACGACAGCACGATTCTGCCCAGCCTGCCGGACCTTGCATTGCGTATCCGCCGCGCGATCGACGACGACGTCAGTGACGCGAAAAAGGTCGCCAAACTGGTGGAGGCCGACCCGGCGATAGCGGCCAAACTGTTGAAGGCCGCCAACAGCGCGCTCTACGGCGGCCTCGCTGCTGTCGAGACCTGCCCGGCGGCGATCGTGCGTCTCGGCATGGGTACCACCAAGCAGCTGGTTCTGAGCTTCGCGATGAAAGAGGTATTCAAGAGCGAAGAGCCGATGATCCAGGAACGGATGAAGGTGCTCTGGAAGCACAGCGCGCAGATCGCGGCCATCTGTTTCGTGCTGTCATCCGAGGTCAAGGGTATGCAGCCGGAAGAGGCCCTGTTGATCGGCCTGGTCCATGACGTCGGTTCAATTGCGATCCTCAACTATATCCATAAATTTCCCGAGCTGGCTCAAGACGAGGCCGCGCTGGAGGAAACCATCACACGCATGCGCGGTGAACTGGGCGCGATGATCCTGCGCAAGTGGAAGTTCAGTTCGGCTGTGATTGCGGGTGCGCGCGACGCAGAGCTCTGGACCCGAAATCGCATTGGCGAGCCCGACTATACGGATCTGCTGGTCGTGGCCCAGGTCCACGAGTTGCTGCGTAAGCAAAAGCTGTCGACCCTGCCGTCGCTGGAAAAGATCACGGCGATCCAGCGTGTACTTGGTGACGACGCGACGCCGGAAAAGAGCCTGGAGATTCTGCACGCCGCCAAGGCCCAGGTTGACGCGATGCGCAGCGTATTGCGCGGCTGAGCGCCCTTTTCGATACCTCGATAGGCTATCGGCTCGATCTCGTTGGATTCAGGCTTTCGGAAACGGATGGGCAGGCGGTTCCGCCCGCACCGGCTCAGCCGGCGCTGATCAGTGCACGTACTTCGCGCACGTCCGCCTCTGCCTCTTCGAGGATGCTCAGCGAGTGATGAGGTGTCAATTCACCGTGCGCAAGCTTGAAGAATGCGGGAATGGTATCGACCCGCGGCAGCCTCGCCTGATCCCGCGAGCCGATCAGGGCGTGCAACTGCGCCAGAATGACCACGTCGGGATTCTCCGGGATGGCGGTCCCCATGCGGAACCAGTTCTCGGCGTTTTTCACCACATCCTGCAGCTCGGCCTGCAGGCCCCACTGCTTCAGCGTCAGTACGCCCATCTCGATGCGCGAACTGGCGATGGTGTAATCCAACACCTCTTCACGTGCGGCCAGCTGCGGAAAACGATTTATCCCGCCGATGGCGGCGACCGCCCCGATGTCGTGCACCAGCCCCGCCAGCAAGGCCTGTTCGGGGTCGATGCCAGGGGTCTCGCGCCCGAGCACGAATGCGAGGGCTGCAACGTACGCGGAGTGCTGCCATAGCGCCTCCATGTGTTTCTTCAGGGCGCTCGAGTTGATCTTGAAGATGCTCTTCAGCAGGCAGCTGTATACCAGACTGCGGACCTTGTTGCGTCCGAGACGGGCGGTGGCCTGGTGAATGCTTTTGATCTTGTTGAAGCCACCGAAGGCGGCGCTGTTTACCACACTGATGATGCGTGCGGTGAGGGCGGGGTCCAGCTGGATCAAGCGCGCGATATCCTCGTTGGCGTTGTTCGGGTTGTCGATCGCCTTACCGATCTTCAGCGCCAGGTCTGGCAGGCTTGGAAGCTCACACTGCTCCTTGCGAAAGTATGCCCGCAGTTCCTTCAATGCCCTCGCCTCTTCTGGGGTCAGATTCGGCCGTGCCAGCGATTTTTTGGCCGGTGTCTGCGGTACAGGATCAGCGGAGCGTGGCACGCAAAGAAAAGAACATGGCTCGGGGGCGTAGAGACTGGCGATGTCCGGCTTGAGCGGTATCGGGTAGCGCGCCGCGGATGTGCCGGCCTTGAGCAGGAGTACGAATCCGGTATGGGTCTGGATCTGCACGCTGCCCGTTTCCAGAAATACGCGCTGGTCCGCTGGCAGTTCGGTGTTCAGCAGACCCTGTCTTACCTGGATTCGATCAACCAGGCTGAGCGCCATCTCGAGCTCGGTCGGCGCAAGCTCGGCGTAGGCGCCAAGCGCAGACAGGCCCTTGATGGTCAGTTCATTGTTTCTGGCACTCTGGCCTATCCATTTTCCAAACACGTTGGCTTTACCGATAGCTGTCTGACCGGCCCGGCCCCTCAATCAGGTGGCGGGAGGGGCAGAATGTAGATTCTCTTGACGCCCTCTCGTCAGCAAGGAGCGACTTCCGAGGCACGCAGGGAACCAGACCTGACAAGCAGGCTGGCCAACCGTGAGCCTTTCCGCATCCTTACTACATTCATTCGTTTTGCTCTTCTGCTAGCGGCCGCGGTAGGCTTTCCTTTATGAAGACCCGAATCATTCCCGTTACGGCTTACGAGCAGAACTGTACCCTGCTGTGTTGTGAATCCACCGGCCGGGCCGCAGTCGTCGATCCCGGAGGGGACCCGGAGCGGATCCTTGCGGTTGTGCGCGATGCCGGTCTGACGCTGGAGAAGATACTGGTCACCCACGGTCATTTTGACCATGTCGGTGCAGCAGGTCGGATGGCGCGTGAGCTGGATCTGCCCATCGAAGGTCCCCACAAGGAAGACCGCTTTCTGCTCGATACCCTTCCGCAATGGTGCAGTCAGTTCGGTTTCCCGCCCGGTGAGGCGTTCGTGCCCGAGCGCTGGCTGGACGAAGGCGACGAGGTTGGCTTCGGTGACCAGGTGTTGGCAGTGCACCATTGTCCAGGACATACGCCCGGTCACGTGATCTTCTTCCATCAACCGACCCGCATAGCGATTGTTGGCGATGTGATCTTTCAGGGCTCCATCGGCCGGACCGATTTTCCGCGCGGTGATCACGCAACCCTGTTGAGTTCGATCAGGAATCGGATTTGGCCGCTCGGGGACGAGGTGACCCTGTTCCCGGGGCATGGGCCGACCACCACGGTGGGTGAGGAGCGAGCACACAACCCATTCCTGCAGGGCCAATACGGGTAAAGGGTGGTTAGCTCTCCGTCACCGGGGGGCCGAATTCCTGCAGCGTGGGAATCACGTCTTCGAAGCGTTCTGCGAGTTTGAGGTTGATCAGATCGTCGGCGCGCGTGCGGCCGGGATTGATCGCCGCGATGGGGATCCGATGTTTGGCCGCCAGACGGCAGAAGCGAAAACCGGAGTACACCATCAGAGAAGAGCCGATTACCAGCAGCGCGTCGGACCCGAGCAGGGCCGCGACCGCGCGATCGACGCGCTCACGTGGGATCGTTTCACCGAAAAAGACCACATCGGGTTTGAGCATGCCGCCGCAGCCTTCGCACGCGGGCACCTCGAAGTCCTGGAAATCAGCCTCTTCAATATAGGCGTCACCGTCTGGTGCCATCTCCGCGCCGAGCCCTGCAAAGGACGGGTTCCTGGCTGACAGTTCAGCCTGCATCGACTCACGATCGGAACGATCGCCGCAATTGAGGCAGATGATCCGGTCGAGCCTTCCGTGCAGGTCGATGACCTGCCGAGAACCCGCGCCCTGATGCAGGCGATCGACATTCTGGGTCACCAACTGTGAGATCAGGCCTGATGTTTCCCAGCCGGCCAGCGTCTGATGGCAAAGATTGGGCTGGGCCCTCTGGAACCAGGGCCAGCCGACGAGACTGCGCGCCCAGTAGCGTCGCCGCGTCGCCGGCTGGCTGACAAAGTCGCGGTATTGTACTGGCGCAGGGCGCTTCCAGTCGCCATTATCGTCACGATAGTCCGGAATGCCGGAGCCGGTGCTGATACCTGCGCCGGTTAGTACGAACAGGCGCGGGTGGGCTTTCAGAAAGGCCTGGAGTTGGTCGATTCGCTCGGATACGGGCATTTGCTTGGGGTTCGCAGGGTTTCGTCGGGGGCCATGATAGGCCAGTTTGATGATACGTGCGTGGGCCACCCAAGAAGGTCTGCACGCTGTGCCGCGAACAGAGTCTAAGCGGAATGCTAGACCGCGAGTGACTGCAGCAGATTTCCGAATTCTTCAGGACTGATTGGCGGTTTGAACAGATAGCCCTGGTACTGCTGACAGCCGTGCCGCGAGAGAAATTCCGCCTGTTCCTCGGTCTCGACACCCTCGGCCACCACTTTCAGTTTCAGGTTGTGCGCCATCGCAATGATCGTGGCCGCGATCTCGGTGTCGTTTTCATCGTCCGGGATATCGCACACGAAGCTCCGGTCGATCTTGAGTTCGTCTATCGGAAAGCGTTTGAGATAGGCGAGCGAGGAATAGCCGGTTCCGAAGTCGTCGATCGACAGACCGACTCCGAGCGACTTGATCGCGCCGAGAAGTTCGGCTGTCTCTTCACCGCGCTCCATGATCATACTTTCTGTGATCTCAAGTTTGATTCGATCTGCGGGCAGGCCATGGTGGTCGATGCTGTTGGCGATCTGCGTGACAATGTCGCTTTGCTGCAGCTGTCTTGTGGACAGGTTGATCGCCATTGTCAGGTCTGGAAATCCGGCCTCGATCCAGGCTTTGTGCTGGGCGCAGGCCGTGCGCAAAACCCACTCGCCCAACGGAATGATCAGGCCGGTTTCTTCGGCAAGTGGAATGAAGTCTGCGGGTGGAACAAGCCCGGAAATGGGATCATTCCAGCGCAAGAGGGCCTCACAGCCAACGATGTTTCCGGAATTCATATCAATCTGTGGCTGATAGTGAAGGACGAATTCCCCGTTGTTCAATGCGCGGCGCATGCGAGATTCCATGTCCATGCGCTGGTTGACTGCATCGGTCAAGGCCGGTGTGTAAAAGCGGAACGTGTTGCGACCCTGTTCTTTCGCCTGGTACATGGCCGCGTCCGCATGCTGGATCAGCTGGGTGGCGTCTTCGGCGTCCTGGGGGAAAATGCTGATACCGATACTGGCGCCGATGTAGATGTCTTTGGATCCGGACAGCTCAAATGGTTCTTCGAGCAGCTTGATCAATTCTCCGGCGACGTTCGCGGCGTCCTCGGGGCGCTCGCTGCGGTCGAGCACGATCAGGAATTCGTCACCTCCCAGCCTGCCAAGTGTGTCCTCGTCACGCAGTCGATGCTGGAAACGTGCAGCGAGTGCCTGCAGCAACTGGTCGCCGACCGGGTGTCCTAGGCTGTCATTGATATTCTTGAAGCGGTCGAGGTCCATGAACAAGACGGCGACCTGGGCGCGCGCTCGGCAAGCATGGGTCACCGCGTGCTCCAGCCGCGACTGAATGAGCAGCCGATTCGGCAGGCCGGTCAGCGGATCATAGTGCGCTAGCCTTTCCAGGTTCGCCTCTGATTGCTTGATCCGGCTGATGTCTGTCATCACGCCGACATAGTTTTTTGCGGCCCCTTCTTTATCTCGCACCGTGCTGATCGTCAGCAGCTGCGGGAAGATCTCGCCGTTTTTTCGCCGGTTCCAGATTTCACCCTGCCAATGCCCTTGTTCCAGCAGACCGGCCCACATGGCCTGATAAAAATCTTCGTCCTGACGGCCGGAGCGCAGGATGCCGGGATTGCATCCGACCACTTCCGCCTCCTGATAACCGGTAATCTCGGTATAGGCCCGGTTGACGGTGATAATCCGTGGAACAAGGTCGGTGATGATTACCCCCTCGCCGGTGCTCGCAAACACCGCCGCGGCCTGTCGAAGCGTCGCATCCGCATTGGCACGTTGCACGGCCAGGCCTGCGATGCGCGCGAATTCACCAATCAGGTGAAGTTCGTCTTGGTTCGGCGAGCGTACCTCTTCATGATAAATTGCGAAGGTTCCCAGTACCTTCCCGGTCTCGCTTTTGAACGGGATGGACCAGCAGGCACGCAGTCCGGCGCGCTTTGCGAGATCTCGATAATCTGCCCAGTAGGGGTGGGCCTGCACATCATCCACGATGACCGGTTCACCGCTTGCCGCTGCGCTGCCGCATGAGCCACGCCCGATCTCGAGCTTCATTCCATCGACGGCGGTGGTGAAAAATTCCGGGATACTGGGTGCGGCGATCGTGTTCAACCGGTCCTGGTGGGCATCGCGGAGCATGATGGAGACCCTCGTGTCCGGCCTGATGCTTTCCAATTGCTCGACAATCGATGTCAGAACCTGGTCCAGGCGCTGTCCGTTTACCAGACCGTCCAGTACACTTATCCGTGCCTGCTGAATCTGCTCTGCCTTCTTTTGTGCGGTGATGTCCAGCCAGGCCCCAAGGACTTCGGTCACCCCGCTCGCGCTTTTTGGCACCAGGCGCAGATCGTCACGGACCCATAAAACCTGTCCATCCCGGCGTAGGAAGCGATAGTCATGCTGGACGCGCCCCTGTTCGCGGAGTCTGGACAGTGCGGAAAAAGCCTGGCGTCGGTCGTCAGGATGGAGGTTCTGTACCCACCAGTCTTTCTGCAACGCCTCCTGTTCGGAAAAGCCGAACAGGCGACTTATGTTGCCACTGACCCAGGTTGCGGTCGCGCCGTTGTCATCGAGTCGCAGGGAATAAAGGACGACCGGGCTGGCCTCGAGCACATGACGGAGATGGCGCGAGGTCTCCTGCAGGGCCTTCTGTTCGCGTAACAGTTCTGACTGGCGCTGTGCTTTCTCCAGGGTAGGTGCGAGTTCGTACAGGTACCCCGGGTGTTTGCTGATGTAGTCGTCAACACCGAGTTGGATTGCCTTCGCGGCCACTTCCTCACTGCCCTGACCGGATACGATGATTATTGGAATCTGCAGGCCGCGTTCGATACGGATCGCCTTAACCGCTTCCAGCGCATCGATCCCGGGCAGCCGATAGTCAAGCAGCACCACATCGTATTCGCATGGCTGGTGACGGTCCGGAGGCAGGTAACTGAGCGCCAGCAGGGCGTCCGGGACCACGGTAAGGCGGATGTAGGGCGTATGGCGTTTGATATGGCGCCTGGTTAGGTCCACGTCTGCCTGATTGTGTTCTGCATACAGCACCCGCAGACTGCGCGATTGGCGATGGCTGCGCTCGACAAAACGCTGGTGCGCGGCGCCAAGGGTCGCCGGCAGGCGCGCAAAGGACTCGACGTTCTTGGGTACATAGTCGTCCGCACCGGAATGCAGGGCGGCGATCGCGGCGCTCTGGTCTCCGGAACCTGTCAGCATCACGACAGGGAAGGCGAGTTGCCGTTCCCGGATCTCGCCCAGCAGGTCGAGGCCGCTGCCGTCTGGCAGCCTGAGGTCGATCAGCGCCAGATCGAAGAGATCAGGTTTCTGGAGAAAGTCACGCGCATCCGCCAGTGTTGCTACATGCTCAATCGTCCAATCGGGCAGACTGCGCCCTACGGTGCGCTTGACAAGGTCCGCGTCGATGGCGTTGTCTTCGACATGAAGTATGCGCATCGGCTTAGCGTGGCGGATGGTTCAGCAGACACCAATACAGCTCGATTTGAGCTGTGACATCCATGAACTTCTCAAAGTTTACTGGTTTAACAATGTAAGAGTTGACGTGATACTGATAGGCCGTCTGCACGTCCGCATCTTCGCTGGACGAGGTCAGTACCACGACAGGCAGATCTTGGCTGACAGGATTTTCACGGAACTGCCGCAGTACCTCAAGGCCGTCTACGCGCGGTAGTTTGAGATCGAGCAGTACGACCAGGGGGCGCGGCTCACCGGCCTGCCAGCGCGGGATCCAGGCCAGGGCCTCTTCACCATCACGCGCAACCTCGACGGGGTTTGCCAGCTTGCGTCGCGAGAATGCCCGCAAGGTGAGATCGACGTCAGTCGGGTTGTCCTCCACCAGCAATATGGGGCGGTTGCTCAATTCGTCTTTCATCTTGGTAGTTCCAGCATGAAATGTGCTCCCTTTCCCGGTACTCCTTCAGCCCAAACGCGGCCGCCCATCCGTTGCATGGCTTTGCGCACGATCGCCAGACCTATGCCTGTACCCGGATAGTCTTCAGCGCGCTGCAGGCGCTGAAAGATGTCGAATATACGGTCGTGGAACTGCATGTCGAATCCGATGCCGTTATCCGAAATCTCCACGACAATTGCGTCGTCTTTGACATGTGCCGAAATCTCAATCACCGGTGGCTGGCTGTCGTGACTGAATTTCAGCGCATTGTCGATCAGATTGCGTAATACCATCGCCAGACCGTCGGGGTCGGCGCGTGCAACCAGGGAATCCAATGCCACTTTCGTGACGGCGTTTGTGCGTTCCAGATCCTGGCGGCGCTCATCCAGGGCCAGCTCGACCAGCCGGGTCAGATCGACTTCGGTATCCTGCATACCGCGACGTTCCATGCGTGAGTATGCCAGCAGGTCTTCGATCAATTGACCCATTTGCTCCACGCCGCGGCGGACGTTACCGAGGAACAGCCGTCCTTCTTCATCCAGCTGATCGAGGTGGTCTTCGATCAACAGACGGCTGTAACCGTCGATACCGCGCAAGGGGGCCTTGAGGTCGTGTGAGACCGAGTAGGTGAAGGTCTCGAGTTCCTTGTTGGCCGCCTCCAGTTCACGGGTACGCACTTTGACCCGGTCCTCGAGTTCGAGATTGAGGTTGCGGATCTCCTGTTCGGCCTGCTTGAGCGCGGCGATGTCAGTGTGCGTACCCAACATGCGCAACGGCAGGCCGGCCGCGTCCGTTTCCTGCACCTTGCCCAGCGACAGAATCCATTTCCAGTTGCCGTCACTGGTGCGCTGGCGGAACTCCACCCGGTACTCGGGGACGCGGCCGGCGATGTAGTTGTCGTAGGCCTGAAATACCCTGGCTTGGTCGTCAGGGTGCAGGCGCGCGCGCCAAGACTCGTGGGTTTCGCGGAAGGATTCCGGTTCATAGCCCAGCATGTGCGCATATTCGGGGCTGACCACCACGTCACCGGTACGCAGATCGAGGTCGTAAAGGCCCTGCTTGGCGGCGGCCAGCGCCAGCCGCAGACGTTCCTCGCTGTTTTTAAGGGCCTGCTCGGCGCGTTGGCGTTCGGTTATGTCTGTGATGACCGCAACGCGCGCGCGGCGGCTTTCATACTGGATATCGTGCGAGCGGGCCTCAATGGTCAACTCGGAGCCATCCTTCTTCAAGTGATGCCATACGCCCACATAGGCGAGGCCTGAAAGGCCGGCTGCGAGTTCGACGATGGCCTGCTTTTCCTGCTCGGGATAGAGATCGCTCAGTCGCAGGGCCAGGGCCTCATCCTGACTGTAGCCGTAATGATCCTGGAAGGCCTCGTTGACGGCGAGAATCTGCAGGCTGTCGCGCTCATACACCAGCATGGGTGCAGGGTTGCGCTGGAACAGTTGACGGTAATGTGCCTCACTCTCACGCAGTCGAGCCTCGGTCTGCTGCTGATCCTCCAGCAGGCTCAGCAGAGCCAGGCGGGCACGTGCCGCATCACGCAGTTGCGGTGTATCTGCAACCTGGCTGACGTCGCGCTGTTCGGCCGTTCGCGGATGGCCGGGCAGCTCGCCCGCCGGTCCCAGACGGGTCAGGAGTTCGGCGTTCTCGGCACGCAGCCTTGCGGCCTCGGCATTGCGTCGGCGCAGTTCCAGCTGGTTGACGACATGCCGACTGAGGATGCGCAATGCCATCTCGTGATCAGGCATAAGTTTGCGTGGTTTGGTGTCGATAACGCACAGCGTGCCAAGCGCATGGCCGCTGGCGGTGATCAGAGGAGCACCGGCGTAAAACCGAATCCCCGGGGCGGCGGTAACCAGCGGATTGTCCGCGAATCGCTTGTCATGCAACGCATCTTCAACGATGAAAAGGTCCGGCTCCAGGATCGCGTGGGCGCAGAAAGCGATATCTCGCTCGGTCTCGCGGGCGTCGAGGCCCTGGGCCGATTTAAACCATTGGCGGTTTTCGTCAATCAATGAGATCAGCGCGATGGGCGCGCCGCAAATCCTGGCCGCCAGTTGGGTCAGGTCGTCGTACTGTGTCTCCGGAGGCGTATCGAGTACCTGGTAATCCCGCAACTCTTTGAGACGTCCGGTTTCATCGGGGGACGGTGCGGCGGCTATCACGATTCCTGCCTCTGGCTCGGGTAGCGCGCGGGCTGCTCCTGATCACGCAGCAGTCGGTTGACCTCGCGCTTGAGTTCCTGGATCCGATCCTCCCTGCCCAGCATCACACCCTGCCAACGGGTCAGTTCTTCGTACCGCGCACGCAGATCCTCGTGCATCCGTTGTGTTTCGGTAATGTCCTGAACGGTGCCGAAAAGCCGGGTGGACTTTCCGTCCTTGCCGTAATCGACACGAACCCAGACGCTCAACAGTCTTTGTTCATCATCCAGGCGCTGAATGCGGAAGCGAAACTCCGGAATATCTTGTCCGGGACAGCTTTTGAGCATGACTGCAAAGTAGTTGTCGAGCGCAGTGCGGTCATCCGGGTGAACGCGTGTATGCAGCCATTCGTAGTCGATCCGTTCTTCCTGCGGCTGCAGGCCGAAGATCCGGTACATCTCGTCAGACCACAAGATTCGGCCATCCGCGACCCGGTATTCCCAGTTGCCCATGTGGGCGATGCTTTCGGCTGTCTGCAGCCGTTCGGTGCTGGTGCGGAGCCGTTCTTCCGCGTGTCTGCGCTGTACGATGTCGCGGCTGAGCAGGTAAACCATCCACGCAAAACCGAGGGCGATCCCGAGGCCGATAACCCGGGTCAACACAAGGTCGTGACTGTGCTGACCCCATCCACCAATGGGCACGCCGCCGATCTGCCAGCTGCCGGTGGGTAGACTGACCATCGTGGTTATTGGTGACTTCGAGAATACCGCGGGATCCCCGTAGAACACATCGCCGTGCGCTCCACCGCCGTTGCCACCGCGGATCGCGACCTCGAGATGCGGCGTTTTGCCCGATTTGGGCAGACCGGCAAGTTGATACAGCCTGTCGGCGTCGATAACCGCGGATATCAGTCCCCACAATCGTGGGCTGCCTCCTTGCTCGTCAGGGGAGAGAAAGACCGGTTCACGGGAGATGATGCCGACACCCCCCTGCACCAACGGCAGTGGTCCGGCGATCACGGTATTCCTGGACCCCACTGCCCGCATTGCGGTATCCCGTTGGGTCGGGTGCGTGCGGTAATCGAGGCCGATCGCAGCCTCGTTACCCTCGATCGGGTACATCAGCGAGATCACCATGCCAGGCGCCCCGGCAATGTTTCGCAGCGCATGTCGTTCGTCCACGAGACCGCGCGCGATACGCGCGAAACCGGCCTGGTCGATATCCGGTTGTGCGGCGATAACCGCGTTGAGACCACGTGTCAAAAGAAGGTTGCCGTTGATGACGCCCTCGAGACGGGCGCGCAGTCGAGAGATTTCATCGACGAGGTGGGATCTCTCGTGCTCCATAATACTTCGCTTCTGGAACACCTCGATGGCCTGTTCGACGGCCAGGACGGTCAGGGCTGACAATACGGCGAACAGCCAGGGCTTCCGGCTTCTGTGCCCAGAGAAGATCCCGTTCTTTGGCGCCATCTTGGCCATTGACTCCACACCAGTCCTCGATACGATCCGTGTAGTCCCCCGACTCTAGGCCATCTTTGCCATGGTGGTCAAAGGTTTACCCCGGCATGAGGTGCCGCGTCGACGACCAATCCCGCGGCGTGCAGGAGACATGCGGCATCGGTGGGCCATGGGTGTAGAATCCCTGCTTCTTTAGAGTCAGCCAAGAGCCCGATGGATCAGGAACCGCAGTACAACGCAGAAGGGGTCGAGCAGCTCCCGCTGCGCCAATTTACCGAGAAGGCCTATCTCGACTATTCCATGTACGTCATTCTGGATCGGGCCCTGCCGTATATCGGCGACGGCCTGAAACCGGTCCAGCGGCGCATCATATACGCAATGTCCGAACTCGGCCTGTCGGCGGCCTCGAAGCACAAGAAATCCGCACGCACCGTCGGCGATGTGCTGGGCAAGTTCCATCCACACGGTGATTCGGCCTGTTACGAGGCGATGGTGTTGATGGCGCAGGAATTCTCCTATCGCTATCCCCTGATCGACGGCCAGGGAAACTGGGGCTCCGCGGACGAGCCGAAGTCATTTGCCGCCATGCGCTATACCGAGGCGCGCCTGACCGCCTATGCGCAGGTTCTGTTGTCGGAACTGGGCCAGGGGACGGTCGACTGGCTGCCCAATTTCGACGGCACACTGATGGAGCCGGCGATGCTGCCCGCACGCCTGCCCAATGTGCTGCTCAACGGTGCAACCGGCATTGCGGTGGGCATGGCCACCGATATACCGCCGCACAATCTGCGCGAGGTGACTTCGGCCTGTATCCGGCTGATCGACGAGCCGAAGGTATCGCTGGACTCGCTGTGCGAGCACGTACCGGGGCCGGATTTCGCAACCGAGGCAGAGATCGTCACGCCGCGTGCCGATCTGCGCAAGATCTATGAGAGCGGGGGGGGGTCGGTACGCCAGCGCGCACGTTGGAACAAGGACCAGGGCGCCATCGTCATCACGGCCCTGCCTTATCAGGTGTCCGGATCGCGTGTCCTGGAGCAGATTGCGGCGCAGATGCAGGCTCGGAAACTGCCCTGGATCGAGGATCTGCGCGATGAGTCTGATCACGAGAATCCGATCCGCCTGGTGATCGTGCCGCGCTCCAACCGGGTGGATATCGATAGGGTGATGCTGCATCTGTTTGCCACCACGGACCTTGAACGCAGCTATCGCGTCAATATGAACATGATTGGCCTGGATGGCCGGCCACGGGTCAAGAATCTGCGCGAGATTCTGGTGGAATGGTTGGAATACCGCTTCGAGACGGTCAGGCGCAGGCTGCAGTTCCGGCTCGACAAGGTGCTGGAACGCCTGCACCTGCTGGACGGCCTGCTGGTGGCTTTCCTCAACCTCGACGAGGTGATTCGGATCATCCGTCGCGAGGATGAGCCAAAACCGGTGCTGAGGGCCCGCTTC
>Ga0316201_10001756_pt1 | contig 14939 bp, 13 predicted proteins | sample CS6wburrow_MG_FD_204516 | JGI IMG/M metagenome (GOLD analysis project Ga0316201, IMG submission 204516) | Coastal sediment microbial communities from Delaware Bay, Delaware, United States - CS-6 worm burrow | ecosystem: Environmental > Aquatic > Marine > Coastal > Sediment | place: USA... | reverse complement strand
GACGCGGTCGTCACAAAGGGTTTGCGCAAGGACAAGCTCCAGCGATTCGGAAGCAGCATCGAGCTTGCACAGAGCATGCTGACTGCGCTGGGCCTCGACCCCGATGTAGAAGGCTGGGCGCAGCGTTCGGTCGAGGAGATCGAGCACGCCATCGGGGACGCGCCCCCGACTACTGCTGTGGACACCCCATCTCCGCTGCCGTTCACGACTAGCGTCCCTCCTGCGCTCCCCACGCGCAAGCATCGGGGCGCCACCCTGGCGATTGCCTTGAGCGTCGTCGCTGCACTGATGCTCGGTGCCTGGTTCCTCTTGCGCTCTTGAAGGTCAGTCGACCGCTTGCAGCAGGCCGTCGCGTACCATGTACACCTGCGGCGGGTGCGCCGGGGTCCGCTCGGGTGAGAAGGAATCGACCGAGGTCACCGGCGTCAACGACGAGCCGTTCCTCAGAGCCTCGGTGAGCGCCTCGCGCGTTTGATTGCCTTGGCGCAGCGTTGCCGAGATCAGGCGATAGGCATCGTAGCCATACGCGGAGAACATCTGAGGCGGTTTGCCATATCTGGTTTCATACGCCGTACGAAAATGCTGATTGAGGCTCGCCTCGGACGCCTCGTAAAACGGCAGTGCGACGCGGGCGCCCTGAAGATAGCGTTGCGCGCGACCAAGGAGCTTGGACGACCAGCTGGGGCTTGGCAGAAGGAAGTGAACTCGACGCGTGACATGTTCAGGCAGCGCGTTTCCAGTGGTGCTCCATGCGCCTTCGGCCGCAAAGGTGGGCGCGATCAGCGCGACCTGATCGGCAACATCGGCCAACAAGATGGCGTCGCAGCTCGTATCGAGCACCGTGCGGACGAAGTCGACGAAGGACTTGGTACCCGGCGGATAGGCCACGCCCTCGCAGTAGACACCTCCGGCCGCCGCGACTTCCTGGTCGAAGAGCCTCTCCATGGTTCGGCCGTAGCCGTGATCGGGGTAGAGGATGACGAACCTCGAGAGACCGGCGGCGCGCGCCTTACCCACCAACTCCGCCAGCTCGTCCCGCGGACTGTAGAGGAATCGAAATACCTGTTCGCCGGCACTGGTGACATCTTCGGAGGCCGAAAAGCTCAGCAGGGGCACAGCCGCGCGGCCGGTGGATTGGGCGGCGGCCTCGGTGGTACGGCTGCCCACCGGGCCGAGCACCGCAACCACGCGCTGGTCGCCGATGAGCGACTCGGCCGCGGCGCTGGTCTGAGCGGGATTGCCTGCGGTGTCCTCGACCACGAGCTCTGGCCCACCTTCGTCGAGCGCCGCGAGCTGCATACCCTGAAGGAGCTGCCGTCCGACTTCGCGTCCCCGCCCGCTCAGCGGAAGGAGCGCCCCCAGCACGTAAGGGTTGCCGTGCAGGAACTCGTCGGCGCGCGCGAGCAAGATGGTCACATCGGGATTCACGCCGGCATCGCTCGCACGCAGCGACCCAGCACCACGAGCGACCAGTTCCGGATCCTGGATTTGCAGGGCGTGCCGAAGCAGCCGCATCGAAGCCGACACCTGGGGAAGGGCAGCCGGCCGAAGCTCGTCGACCAAGGCGCTGGTTTCCTCGATGGTGAGCTTCTCGACCAGCAGCGCCACGGCCGCGTCCACGCGCTGTGGGTCGGGTGCGGGGCCGCCGCTCTCGAGAAGGATATCGAAAACTCGCAGGCCGAGCGCAGCGCTGGTCGTCTGCTCTGCCGAGATCACAGCGGTGTCCCAGAGCAGCGTCTGCTCCTCAGCCGAGAAGCGCTCAGCCGCAAGGGGCGCGAGGGTCTGCAGGGCCCGCTCGGGATCTCCCAGCTGCAGTTGGCACGAGCTCAAGTGAAGTGAGGCGCGAAGGGCGATCGCCTGGTCTGGGCTCTGCATGGCCTGCTCGAAGTGAGGGATCGCGCTTCGGCATCGGCCGATGTCGGAGCTCAGCACGCCCAGCTCGAGGCGGGCTAGATCCGCTTCCGTGCTCCCCTGGTTGCCGATGATGAAGCTCTCATATGCGTCTTGCGCACCACGGGTGTCTCCAGCAGACGCAAGCGCGCGCGCCCGCGCGATCTCGGAAGGTGGGGACTTTTCGAGGGGGCTCTCGACTTTCTTCGGTGTGCAGCCGATCAGAACGATCAGCAGCAAGCACGGCAACGAGCTTCTCAACATGCGGGCGCACGATACATGCCCCACCGCCACTCGTCACACCGCCGCGTCCCAGGAGCTTCCGAGCCTGGCGAACTCCTCTATAGACAGCGTTTCGCCGCGCCGACCCGGGTCGATGCCGGCCTCGCTCAAGACGCCTTCGGCCCGATCGCCATCAGCAAGCGCACGCAAGGCGTTGCGCAGAGTCTTGCGCCGCATCTGAAAGGCGGCCCGAACCACCGTCCGGAACGACTCGGTTTCTTCGGCCAAAGGGGTTTGGCGCGGCAGGAATCGCACGACAGCGCTCTCGACCTTCGGCGCTGGGTAGAACGAGCCCGGTCGCAATCGGCACAGGGTGTCGACCTCGAACGCGGCGCGCGTGAACACCGTCAGGGCCCCGTACTCCTTGGTTGCTGGCTGAGCGACAAGCCGATCCCGAACCTCTCGCTGGACCATCAAGATCGCACCATCGAGAACCGCGGCGTGCGCGATGACCCGACGAATGATCGCGCCGGTGGCCTGATAAGGAAGGTTTCCGGTCACAACGAGCTTCGAGCCGCATGCTTTTGAATGCGCGTCCAAGTCGAGCTCCGCCGCATCGCCGCATCGGACCTCGAGTCGCTCCCAATCGGCGAATTCCTCGCGCAGCACGTGAACCATGTCCCGGTCGAGCTCGACCGCAACAACGGTGGCGCCACGCTCGAGAAGAGCGTGAGTGAGTGCTCCGAGGCCCGGCCCGAGCTCGACGAGCTGCTCGCCCATGGCCAGCGCCGCATCCGCGATCTGGGCAATGGCGCCAGGCTGGATCAGGAAGTTCTGAGAAAACGACCGCTTGGGCTGCAGCTCGTATTTCCTAAGCAGATCCCTCACGTCGGGGGCAGGGCGCGGAGCCCCAGTCATTGGGTCAACTCTGCAAGATCATGGATGTTTTGGGAGGGAAACGACACGAGAGGCTCAGTTGTGGCACAGGCGTTGTCATGGGAGAAGGCGTTATTATATTGGTCCTGCCCGTAGATTGACCTACGTTAAAGGCAGAGGAACAAATGCTTCCAGGCTTCATCATCGACCAGATTCGTCAGCGCGAGGAAGAAGAGCAGGCCAAGCGCCAGATTCCTCAGATTCAGCTGCCCATCCCGATGCCAGAGGACTCGAAAGCGCCCGCGCCGAAAGAGGATTCGAACCGGGGCGTCGTCATTATCGATCTGGGCTAGGAGCCGACTGCCAATCCGCTAGACTACGGGTGTGTCAAATCGTGCCTTAGTGAGTCTAGATGCGCTGGATGCTTCGATTTGGGAGCAGGTCGAGCGGGGAGAGCTTGGGGAGGCATTTCGGCTGGTTTGGGAGGCCGACGGGGCGGCGGAGCTGGCCGCCGATCGCCAACGAACGCGCGCGGAGCTTCAGGCGTACTGCGGCAACGAAGATGCTGCCCTCGCTCTGATCGCCGAGCTCGAAGGTCCAAGCAGGCTCTGTTCGATCGTTCGTGCTCGGGTGGCGGCCTCTCGCGGAGACTGGGAGCCGGCTCTCGCTCATGCGCTCGAAGCGATGTCATCCTCGAGCGCCCGGTCGCGGGCCGCGCTGCTTGCAGCTCAGGCGAGCATCGAGCTCAACCGCCCCGAAGAAGCCAGCGGGCTGCTAGACCCCATCGTTGCTGACAGCCCGATCCAGGCCCTGGCCGTCGCCGCCCTTCGTGCGCGGCTTCCAAGCGATGACCCGGCGCTCGCGCTCGCTACAATCGCCGAGCGCGCACAGGCGGAAGACGCCGCGCGCATCTGCGCCGAAGCATGGGCCGACCTGAGCGAGCTGCATCGCGCTCGCGGCGAGCCCGAGAAAATGCGGAAGGCGGCAGTGCGCGCGGTCGAGCTTTGGGACGACATGGCCACATCCTTGCCACCGCCTCTTCGCGCTGGCTTCTGGTGCGTCGCCAAGCGACAAGCCATGCGCAAGCAGGCAAAGCGTCCAAAGGCCGGGGCACGTGCCTCGTCGAAGAACAACCTTGCGCCACTGCTGACCAATCTTCGACAGCTCGCGAGTGAACGTGATCTCTCCAAGCTCCTGTCGGTGATCACCGATGGCGCCGTGACGCTCAGCGGCGCCGAACGCGGATTCGTCCTGCTCGTCGATGAAAAGGGGGCTCTCGAAGCAAGAACGGTTCGCGGCGCGCAGAACCAGCTGGGCGAGGAAACCGCTGCCTTCAGTCGTTCGATCGCCGAAACCGTTCTCATCGACGGCGACCCGGTGGTGACGGTCGACGCGACGCACGACGCCCGTGTGCAGGACTACATGTCGGTCCACCAGTTGATGCTCAAGTCGGTCGCCTGCCTTCCGATCGAGTCGCGAGGCCGGATCTGGGGCGTTCTCTATTTGGAGCACCGAAGCGCCAGCGGCCGGTTTTCGGGGACCGATCTCACCTTGCTTCGGGCCTATGCTGACCAGGCCGCCATCGCGATTGAAACCTCGCACCTTTTCGAGCGGGTCGAGGCACAGAAACGCGCGCTGGAGCGGGCCAACGCAGCGCTGCGGGACGCCAACGAGCAGCTCAAGCAGCGGCTCCACGGGCAAACGGAGGCACTGCTACGAACCAGGCGAGAGATCGCCTCGCTCCAGGCCTCGACCTCGGAAGGCGACCGCTGGGGCCTCGTCGGCACAAGTGAAGGGATGCGCCGGGTTTACGATTTGCTGGACCGGCTTGCCGGAAACGAAGTGCCCGTGGTGGTGACCGGCGAGAGCGGCACGGGCAAGGAGCTCGTTGCGCGGGCGATCCACCGGGGCAGCGTTCGCTCTGAAGGGCCCTATGTTTCACTCAACTGCGGCGCCATTCCCGAAGGTATCCTCGAGAGCGAGCTCTTCGGACACGTGGCTGGCGCATTCACGGGCGCAACGCACGCACGCGATGGAGTCTTCCAGCAGGCACATGGTGGAACCCTCTTCATGGATGAAATCGCGGACATGTCGCCGCGCATGCAACTCGACTTGCTCCGAGTCCTGCAGGAACGGCGGGTTCGTCCGGTTGGGGGCTCGGAGGAGAAGGCGATCGACGTCCGCCTCATCACCGCGTCGAACCGTCCGATCTCCGAGCTGATCGACGCGGGCAAGCTCCGAGAAGACCTCTACTATCGACTGGCCGTGGTCGAGCTCGCCTTGCCGCCACTTCGCGAGCGACGCTCCGACATACCGTTGCTCTGTGAGCATTTCCTTCGGCGCATTGCCAAAGAGCGTGGGGAGCCCTCAAAGCGACTGAGTCGAGACGCCCTGCAGCGCCTCTGTGCCCATGACTTCCCCGGGAACGTTCGCGAGCTCGAGCACCTCCTCGTGAACGCGACGGTATTCGCCGGCTCCGATTGCATCGAAGCGCAGGAGCTTGCGATTGAAACCGATCGCGTTTCGAGACCTTCGAGCTCGGAGCTTGGCAACTACGAGTCCTTCAAGGACGCCGAGCGCGACCGCATGCTAGCCACGCTCAATGCGCAGGGCTGGAACCGCGCGAAGGCAGCGCGCGCGCTTGGAATGGCTCGGCGGACTTTCTACCGCCGCCTCAAAGAGCACGGCATCGAGCTTCCAAGCGGCAAGGGCGGGGCGGACTAGGCGCTCCCGAGATCAGAGGCTCGCAGGCGACACCGTGCTCGAGACACCCGCATCATGCTGTTCCGGCGTTTCCCCGGGGGGCAGGTACAGCGGCGGGTCGCCGGGCCGCGACCAATCCACCCAGTAGACCGCCTTGGTGCGAACATCGACATGCACGAAGCTGCTGCGAGGGTAGTAGCCCACCCCAATCTTGCTGAGTGTCAAACAGTAGTCCCGCAGGACTTCGTTCGGTACACCTTCGACGCGAATGTCGATGGCCTCGCCAGACGAGTGACGGCTCGCACCGCTATCGCTCCCCTCCGAGGAACGATAGGCGCTCACCACGACAATCGTCCGGCCGTTGAAATGGTCCGCGAGATCGGCGAGGAGGCGCATCAGGCGGACGTGTGGTCGTTTCACCTCATCGTTTTCCCGGTCGCGGAGCAATCGCCCCAGTCGTTGTCGTGCCTTCGGGTCGACTTTGCCGTTCTTGTCGAAAAGGTGAACGCGTAGGGTCTCCTGACTCGCCGGACGTTCGAGAGTGACCAGTCCGCTCAAGATCGCATTGCGGGCCTTGCTGGCCTTGGCACTCGCGCTGTAACCGGGCAGCTCGAGCCGCTGGCCGACTCGAAGGGTGGACTCGGGTTTGAGACGATTGGCCTTCGCGAGAGCGGCGACACCCACCTTGTTCAGCTGCGCGATTCCCGTCAGGGTCTGTCCCGGGTAGACGTAGATCACGCCCTTGGGAGGAATGCGCAAGACCTGGCCGACGCGAAGACTCGAGGTCTTCTTCAGGCGGTTGGCCGCCGCGAGGTTCGTGACCGAGACCCGATATCGCTTGGCGATGGCTCCCAATGTCTGACCTTGCTGCACGCTGTGCTTGCGCTGCGCCTGCGCAGGTGCATGCAGAAGGAAGACCAAAAACATCACAGCGACCGTGCGCCACACCCCATTGCTGCTCATCACGACCCGGCGAGTATTGACGAGTCCGAGGAGGGGGCAACTAAGCGACGCAGATCTCGGTTTTTTTGCCTTCGGCGACGAGCGTTGCGACCATGAATTCAGACACCTTCGCTCGTTGACATTCGGTGGGTTCGCGCGTCGAGCACAAGCAGTGCCTGACGATCGCGGACGTCAGTGTTCCGCTCACTAGGTTCACCTAATTTAGGTATAATTAGCATATAAATTAGTGCTAAATTTTCCTAAGTTGCTTGACCCTAGGGTGGTTCGGTCATAGCCTGGTTGAGGAAGGGCGCGGTGTGCGTTGCTCCCTCAGCGAGTCCAATCATGACCTACGACCCAGAGGTAAACGAAGCGATGCAGAAGCCCAACACGGTGGGTGCGTCGGCCTCTGATGCGAGCGACCAAGAAGGGGCTGCCAAGCCCAAGGCGAACAAGAAAAGTGGCAACAAGCCAAACAATGTTCGCAAGATTCGAATCGAACGCATGATGTCCAAGGCTGAGTTGGCTCGACGCGCGAACCTATCGGTGTTGACGATTGATCGTGTCGAGAAAGGTTTTGGATGTCGGATGGACACAAAACGGAAGATTCTCGAAGCTTTGGGTCTGAGGCTCGCCGACCGGGTACGTGTGTTCGGCGAGGAGGAGTAGCGTGGCTACATGGCGTCTGAGGGGAAGAACTTAATCGGCGTCGACATCGGTTCGAGCGCGATTAAAGTCTGTGAAATCAAAGAGGGTCGCCGGGGGGCACGAACCATCACGAGGTTCGGTTATCATCCTCTTCCTGCCGAAACTATCGTTGATGGTCACATCATCAACTCCGGCGCTGTCGTCGAAGGGTTAGAGAAGCTCTTCGCCAGCAGCAAGCGGCGTAATGTCGCTCTTCGCGCCAGCGGGCACAGCGTGATCATCAAGAAGATCGCGATGCCCTTGATGACGGCCGCCGAGCTTCAGGAGCAGATCAACTGGGAAGCCGAACAGCACATCCCGTTCGACCTCGAGGAGGTCCACGTGGATTACGAAGTGCTCCACGAGCGCACCGACCACGGCCAGATGGACGTTTTGCTGGTTGCCGCAAAGAAAGAAGAAATCACAGATCTCACCAACCTGGCGATGGAAGCTCGACTTCGTCCCATGGTTGTCGACCTCGACGCATTCACGATTCAAAATGTCTTCGAAGCGGGCTACGGGAGCGCCGCGGAAGACGAAACCACGGTGCTGGTGCACTGCGGGGCCTCTACGACCACGGTGAACATCCTGGCGGATTCCACGACCGCCTTCACCCGCGACATCGCCAACGGTGGAAACTCGATCACCGAGGAGATTCAGCGGCAGCTCGGAATCGGGCGGGACGAAGCGGAATCGTATAAGTGCGGCGGGGACGGGCGGGGAATCGTGCCGCGAGAGGTTCCCGAGATCGTCAATCAGGCGGTGGAGCAGCTTGCGGGCGAGATTCAGCGCTCGCTCGATTTCTACTTGGCTACGAGCGGAGACCGCGAGCTGAATCGAATCTGTGTCTCTGGCGGGACGGCGAACATCCAATCGCTTCTCGATACCCTCCAAGACCGCGCTCAGGTCCCTGTCGAGGCGCTCGATCCGACGCGCGTGGCCGACGTGGACGAAAGAGCCGTTGCGGAGCTGCAAGGCCGAGCATCGCAGGCGGTGGTCAGTATCGGTCTGGCTCTGCGCAAAGAGCGGGAGCGTAACTAATGATTCGAATCAATCTGCTGCCGACCGACAAAAAGAAGCGCGCCCGGCGTGCGGCCCCTTCGCCTCTTCCTACCGGCGACCTCAGTCTCAGGACCTGGGGCATCGTATACGGCGCCGCAATTGCCACCTGGCTGGTCGTTCTCGGTATCCTCTACTTCGCGCAGAGCGGAGAGATGGAGACGATCGCCCAGGAGAACAAAACGCTGGAAGCGCGGCGAGACGAGCTCAAGAGCAAGACCAAGGGCTTGACCGAGGTCGAGGGGCGCCTGGAGAAAAGCCGGCGGCTCGAGAAAGTGGTTCAGGATCTCGAGCGCGCGCGACGCGGTCCGACGCGTGCCGTGATGGAGCTTTCCAGAGTGCTGAGCAGTCCGGGCGGACCGACGATCAACCCTGCCGAGCTGGAGCGAATGCGCGAAGAAAACCCGCTGGCAGGGTTCAACGAATCCTGGGACGTGCGTCGGCTCTGGATCACTCGCTTCGAGGAAGTCGAACGCGATTGCAAGATCATCGGGATGGGGCGTTCGAACGAAGATGTTGCCGAGTTCTTGCGTCGGCTGACCCTTAGCGAGATCTATGACGGCGTGACCCTGCAACGGACTCGATCGGCCAAGGACTCGGACACCGGCCTCCAAATGGTGGGCTTCGATATTACCTGCAAGGTGAAGTACTGATGCCTAGTCTCGAAGATCGTTTCGTCGGGATACCGGGTTGGGGCAAGGTACTGGTCCTGGTCGCGGTGCTCGCCCTGATGGGTGGCGCTTACTACGCGTTGGTCTACAACAACATCACGAGCGAGGTCCAGCGAGGCCACCAGAAGCAAAAGCAGCTTCAGGACCAGATTCGCGAGGCGGAGCGGCGCGAGAAGCAGTATCTCGAGCTCACTCAGGAGCTCGCCAATCGGGAGGTCGCCGACCGGCAGAACCGGCGCATCCTTCCCGAGGAAGCAGAAATCGCGGCCTTCCTTCAGGACCTCAACCGTGTGGCGGAGCTCAGCGGCCTGACGATTCGACTGGTCGAGCCTCGCCCCGAGGTGCGCCAAGACCTGTACTCGAAGATTCCGGTCGTGCTCGCGCTGACCGGCCGATATCATCAAATGGGGAAGTTCTTCTACAACGTGAGCAAGCTGGATCGGGCGATCAGCCTCGAGAACATCCGGATGACCCAGCCCAAGCTGATGCCTTCCGGGGAGTTGCTCATCGACGTCGATGTCCGCGCGACCACCTACCGGCGTCCGCCAGCCGAAGAAGAGAAGTCCGGCAAAGGGAAGAAGTAGCCAGTCATGAGCTCTATGATTCGAGTTTTCGCAATCCTTCTTCTCGTCACCGGCCTGGCCGTGGCGGGCTGTGGAAGCAGTGAGGACGAATTCGGAAGCGGATTCGGACTAGAAAAGGGCGACAAGAAGGGTTCTGATGAAGCACAGACGGGCAAGGGAGACGCCGAAGCGGGTGCAAGCGAAGAGGATTCCGCCCCGATGGTGTACAGCGATGAGGACTTCACTGAGCTAGACATCCAGAATCGCGATCCGTTCCGTTCGTATGCAAAGGCCTTTCAGGCCCAGGCGGCAGCTCCCGCACAGCGTCGGGTTCTCTTGCCGAGCACCAGCTTGGACGAAATGAATCTGATTGCGATTGTGACGGGCATCGCCACGCCGCGAGCAATGCTCACAGACACCGCCAACGTCGGACATGTGATCCGCCGCGGTGACTACATCGGTCGCCCCGAGGTAGTACAGACCGGGGGTTCAGAGGGTATGCCAGTCACACTGAACTGGCGTGTGGATCGTATCCGTCCAGGTTCGGTCGTGCTGACCCGCGAAGATCCTACTGCGCCGGACAAGCCGCCGTTGACCCGCGTGATGCCGCTGCATGAAGGTGGCGAGGCGCCGCAGTTCACGGCGCCCTGATCGCGGAAAACTTTTCGCTCAGATAATCCGCCGTTTTCTTGCCCCCGTCCGTGCTGGCGTTCGATGATTAAGACCAGCTGGCAGAGGAGTCAGGAATGCGTATTCATTGGGGTCTTGCAATCGCCTTGGGAGCAACTTTCGCGTGGGTCAATCTGGCCCAGGCGGCAGGGCCAAAAATTGAGAGTGTCCGTATCAACGGCGCGCGCGACGAAGCACAGGTTTCGATCAACGGTGCGTTCAACGATCCGAAGTATACGGTTCGCACGCGAGACGACGGTCGACTCGTCATCATCGACGTCGACGATACGGCGCTACCGCCGGGCGGAGTCGAGACGACTGGGAGCAACTCGTTGGTTGCGCGCACGGTTGCAAGCAACACCGCGCGCGGCGCTCGCATCGAGCTGACGCTCACCGGTAAGGCGACGTACCACGCGCGCGCAACGGCAAGTGGCATCACGGTGAAGCTTCGGCGCGGCGAAGGTGCGACGGCGTACAAGGCCAACAAGGCGCCTGCGCCAACCGGGCCGCAAGTCCAGGCTGTCCACTTGGAGCAGAAGGATGGGCGTGACCGTGTTGTCGTCTCGCTTGCCGGCGACCCGGAGTTCCGAGTGTCCACCCGCGCAGGATCACCGCCTCGACTCGAGGTGCTTGGCGCGCGCATCAATTCGGGCGCAAACCGCCGCATCGAAGCGCCTCGTGGCTCGCTGATCGGTTCGGTCGAGCTCGAGCAAAGGGGCGACCGCGCGGTGATCGAGGTTCACGGGTCGGAAGGATCGGCCGGAACTGCGATTCGCTCTGGCGACCACATCGTTTGGATGTTCTCTCCTACCCAGACCGACTCGCGGCCGCACACGCGGACCATCGCCAAGGAACACGATTACGCGGCCGAGGTTGATGGCCCCGAGGTCGCGGGCTTCCTCAGCAAGATGCCGATGCAAGCAGGTGGCAAGTCCAGCCGGAAGTACTCGGGACGTCGCATCGACCTCGACTTCAAGGACGCGGATATCCACAACATCCTGCGCCTGCTCTCCGAAGTGGGCGGGGTGAATGTCGTCACCGCCGACAACGTCGGTGGCACGGTCACGATTCGAATGCGCGACGTGCCCTGGGATCAGGCGCTCGACGTCGTTCTGCAAGCCAAGTCCCTCGGTATGGTGCGTCAGGGCAACCTGCTTCGGGTTGCGCCGCTCTCTCAGCTCGAGCAGGAGCGCGAGGCCGCCATCGCTAGGCAGAAACAGCAGCAGCAGCTGGCTCCACTCGAGACTCGCCTGGTGCCGGTGAGCTATGCGACGGCCAATAATCTGCAGCCGCGAGTTCGCGAGCTGCTCACGGATCGTGGCTCGGTGTCCGTCGACACGCGCACGAACATGCTGATCGTACGCGACATCGTGGGCCAGCTCGACGACGTGGAGGATCTGGTTCGGAGCCTGGACACACAGACGCCACAGGTCTTGATCGAGTCGCGTATCGTCGAAGCGAGCAGCACTTACTCTCGTGACATCGGTATTCAGTGGGGTGGCAATGCCCTCATGAGCAGCGCGACCGGCAACCCGACCGGCCTTCGCTTCCCGTCCGACATCGGCATTGCAGGCGGGGTTCCGACCAGCGACGCGCCGACAGACGGCCTTTCGCCTTTCAATGGCACCTCGAGCACCCCGAACTTCGCCGTGAACTTGCCGGCGGTGACCGGTAACGGTGCAGGTGGTGCTCTCGGTTTGACCATGGGCAGCCTGAGCGGCGCCGTGAATCTCAATGTTCGCCTGAGCGCCGCAGAGGCAGCGGGATCGGTGCGCATCATCAGCTCTCCGCGCATCCTTACCTTGGACAACAACGAGGCGTCGATTTCGCAAGGTACTCTGATTCCGTTCTCGCAGGTCAGCGCGCAGGGCGTCAACACCGCCTTCCAGGAAGCGAAGCTCGAGCTGAACGTCACACCTCACGTGACCAGCGACGGCTCGGTCGCCATGGAAGTGAAGATCACGCGTAACGAGCCGGACTTCGGTCGAGTGGGCGCCAACGGCGATCCAACGATTCTCGAGCGAGAGGCGACAACCCAGCTTCTCGTCGACGATGGCGATACAGCGGTCATCGGGGGCATCTACACCCGAAACACGGGCCGAAACGTCGACCAGGTGCCGTTCTTTGGCGATATCCCGGTGCTCGGTGTGTTCTTCAAGCGTCGCCGCTTCCGCGAGGATCGGAACGAGCTACTCATCTTCCTCACACCGAGGATCGTGAACAGGGCGCTCGCGCTGCCGGAGTAGCCCCGCAAGCAGGGCGCCTCGACTGGGCTTCACCCAAGGGTTCGTGACTGGGAGCCAGGGGGCTCGTATGCTTCCTTCCGTGCGAATCTACCTGTCAGGGCCCATGGGGGCTGGGAAGTCGACTGTGGCCGCGTCTGTGGCCGAAGAGCTCGGGACCCGCTCGCTTGATCTGGATGCGAGGGTCGAGGAGCTGGCCGGGCGCGCGATTCCCGAGATCTTTTCCGAACGCGGGGAGGGCGCCTTCCGCGGTCTCGAGAAAGAGGCACTCGAGACCTTGCCTTCCGACGTCGCCGTCGTTTCGCTCGGTGGCGGAACGGTCGTCGACGATGAGACACGTCAGATGCTCCTGCGCGACGGGATTCTCGTTACACTGACCGCGGAGCCGGCAGTGCTCGCCGCTAGGGTTGGCACCGGTCAGGGACGTCCCTTGCTCGGAGTAGATCCTCTGCGCGACCTGCAGCGCATCCTCAAGGCCAGGGCTGCAGCCTATGCCGAAGCCCACGCTGTCATCGACACAGGCAACCTCGATCCAAAAGAGATTGCCGCCGAGATTGTGGCTGTACGCAACCTGGCGCCGATCGTCGTGCCCCTGGGCCTTCGGACCTATCGGGTCGAGGTTGGGCGTGGTGCGCGTCACCGAGTCGGAATGCGCGCCAACGAGCACTCCGCGGGCGAAGCGGTACTGGTTTTCGACGGAGGCGAGGACCGCCCTTGGCCCATGGACGCCATTCGCGATCTCACCCTGGCAGGAAAACCTCCCATCGAAGTGCGGCTTCCAGGTGACGAAGCCCACAAGAACGTCGCCAGCGTGGAGCAGGTCTGGGACAAGGCGCTCGAAGCCGAAGTCGATCGACGCGCGATCATCATCGGTGTAGGGGGAGGCGTCATCGGTGACTTGACCGGTTTCGCGGCGTCGACCTTGTTGCGCGGCGTGGCCCTTGGACAGATTCCGACTACCTTGCTCGCCATGGTCGACAGCTCGGTGGGTGGCAAGACCGGATTCAACCGACCGCGCGGCAAGAATCTAGTCGGCACCTTCTATCAGCCGAAGTTCGTTCTCTGCGACGTGGAGACGCTCTCTACTCTGCCGAGCGAAGAACGCATCGCGGGTCTGGCGGAGGCCGTGAAGAGCGCCTGGCTCGACTCCGAGGAGTCCGTCGCCATGCTCGAACACGATGCCGAGGCTCTGATGGCAGGAGACGCCGAGGCGACGATTCGCGCGGTGCGAATGTCCATACGGTTGAAGGCGCGCATCGTTCATGAAGACGAGCACGAATCGGGCCGCCGCATGCTCCTGAATCTGGGCCACACGGTCGGCCATGGCCTCGAAGCTGCTAGCGAGTATCGAGGGATCCGGCACGGGGAGGGTGTGGCCCTCGGAATGATCGCCGCCATGCGGGTTGCCGCAGGGCTCGGGCGAGGACGGCATGAAGAAACCGAACGCCTGACACGACTTCTCGCGAAGTTGGGCTTGCCCACCGATCTAGATCCACGACTGAACAAGCGTGCGCTCGACTTCATCGGGTCGGACAAGAAGCGTCGCGGCGATAGAATTCACTTCGTAATTCCCAGGCTTCCGGGCCAAACCGAGGTCGAGCTCCTCAGCCTGGAGGAGGTCCGGGGCGCGCTCGCGCAATCCTGAACACCGGAAATTTGGCGGCTTAGTCCTAGGCTCGATACCATGGGAACACCCTTTGGAGGGGACTTATGAGTCGAATCATCCTCATGGCTATGGTGCTGGCGGTGACGGTTGCAGGGTGCAACCGCTTTCCCGACAACGGGCTGCAGATCACCTCGAATCTACTGCCGGACGACGGCTGCCTTGTAAGCGGCACCCAAGAAGAGCGGCTTCTGCGCGGCCTCTTGGACACCAGTTATCGCATTGACGGCGTACCACGGGACTACGTGGTCGCTCTGGGCCTGACGAGTTACCTGGTCAGCAATGCGCTCGAGTTCCAGGGAGAGCAAAATAACATCCAAGTCGACAACTTCGACATCACGATTCTTCTGCCGGACGGGTCCAAGCCTGACCTTGGCGGCCTGGCCAACCCCTACCGGGTCACCACCAGCGCTATCATTCCGGTGACCACGCCCGGAAGCGTGGGCTCGACCGAGGTAGGGGCGGCGACGGGCATTCCGGGAAATTACATCGACCCGCTCTTGGCGGTCTTGCCCGAGGAGCAGCGGTCCGTCGTGCTCGACATTCGGGCCGGCGGTACCACCTTCGGCGGCTTCAGTCAGCGATCGGCGCCCTTTCGCTGGCCGGTTGATTTCTGCGACGGTTGCTTGCTCGCCTGTGAGGCAGAGGATCTCGCGGAGAGTTGCCTCCCCGGCCAAGATGTTTGGCCTTGGTGCTCCGCGCTCTAGCGCAGCGTGAAGAAGTACGGCGGAACCAGCGCGACCCGTTCTTG
>Ga0316201_10001755_pt1 | contig 14940 bp, 19 predicted proteins | sample CS6wburrow_MG_FD_204516 | JGI IMG/M metagenome (GOLD analysis project Ga0316201, IMG submission 204516) | Coastal sediment microbial communities from Delaware Bay, Delaware, United States - CS-6 worm burrow | ecosystem: Environmental > Aquatic > Marine > Coastal > Sediment | place: USA... | reverse complement strand
CTGCACGCTGTACGAGGTCGGACACAATCGCTTCAAGACGTAAGATCAGGGTTACCCAGGTGAGCAACAACACGCTGGCAATCCCGATCAGGATGGTGGTACTTCTCGGCACTTCAATCTCCCCGTGCGTGCGCTCGGCACGCTGTGCTTACCTGCCCAGGGCATGGCGTTAGGAATCTCTAATCTAGCTCATTTCGGCGCTGATGTTGCGACAATGTGTCTCGCGCACCCGCAATGCCGCCAACACGGCCAACACGCTGAAACCGAACGAAAGCCACAATCCATTGCGATAATCCAACCAGGCATATTGTCGCAGCCCGTCGACGAGTGTCCCATCCCAGGTCAGCAGCGCCATCAGCAGCGAGCCGATACCTATGCCCACAAAGATTTCACGCCAGCTGAAGAAACCCAGTGCCCAGGCCGATGGAGCGGCCGCCATGATTGAACCCAGGTTGCCGAGCAGCAGGGTGAGGCCACTGACTCGTCCATAGTGTCGGTCACTGAACCAGACAGCATTGCTGCGCATCAGCCCCACGAACACCACCGAAACCCCCAACCCGACCAGGAAACGCCCGGCCGAGGCCATCGCGAAATCATCCGCCAGCCCGAAAATGATCGACCCCAGGCCGGCGACCATAGAGCCCGCAGTGACACTGATCCGCGGACCCAGGGTGTCTGCCAGAATCCCCGAAGGGACCTGCATCGTCGTGCAGACGCAGCAGTACCTCGCGGCCAGCGAGCCCAAGGCGGCACCTGAAGTCTGAAATGCCAGCATCAGATCAGACGCGACCGCTGATGGCGCCATACGGTGAAAAAATACCAGCATGTAGGAGACGACCAGGATGAAATAGACTCGCCAACGCAGCGCCTGGAATCGCGCATATGGGTCGCGCTTCACAACACTGGCCCGGCCCCGGGATCGCACGCACCGGCCATCACAGGCCGATTTCCGCCGGCCAGTCGAGCAGGGAGTTCACCAGCGCCCGCTGCTGCGAGCTTAGCGACGCATCGACGATGAGGTGCGAAAGCTGTTTGCGGTAATCATCGAGAATGATCGACCCACCCGCCCCAGCCCGGGTGAGGCGCTCCCGACGAAACTCTTCCCAGCGCAGGCGCTCCTGGCCACTCAGGCTTTCCGGCCAGTTGCGGGCCCGGTAGCGGAACAGCAGTTCTGCCAGCTTGGGCGCATCGAAAGTGAGATGCATTGAGACCAGTTCGTCCGCCGTGGCGTGCCGAACCTGTTCGCAGCGACGCCGGTCATCATCGGACAGGAATCCGCCATACAGGTCGCGATCCGGGTCTGACTGCGGAGGAAACCGGTCCCCGGTGGCAAATACCTGCACCAGCTTGTCGGCCAGGCCGGGGGCATGGCACAACGCCTCCAGATGACGTCGCTCCGCCGCTGGATCCATCTGCCACTGCTCACGGGCGGCATCGGTCATGGTGCCCATCGGTACGACTACCGGGGCTTTGTTTACGTGCACGACCTTGAGCGGGATACGCTCCACGCCTTCCGGCAGATCCGGAGTGGCGGTGTATAGACGTGCGCGGATCTCGTCGGCCGACATTGCCAACAGCGCGGTCGGATCCGACCGCAGATCGTATACGATCACTCCGTTGCGATTGGTTGGATGCATCGCCATCGGCAGCACTGCGGCGATGCACCCCAGGCGGGCCGGGTAACGTGCCGAGACGTGCAGCACCGGCTTGGCGGCACGTACGTTCAGCTGCGTCGCGAGCTTGCGCTTGTCCCGATTGTTGAGGACGAAATCAAACAGCTTTGGCTGGCGATCACGAACCAGTCGGGCCAGCGCGATGGTCGCCTTGACGTCCACCAGGGCATCATGCGCGCCGGCATGCTCGATGCCATTGGCGGCGGTGAGTTCCTCGAGCCGAAAGCTGGTCACACCATCCTCTTTCTGCGGCCAGTTGATGCCCTCCGGGCGCAGCGCCCTGGTCAGGCGCACCACATCGATCATGTCCCAGCGCGAGTTGCCATGCTTCCACTCGCGCTCGTAGGGATCAAAGAAGTTTCGGTACAAGCCGTAGCGCGTCACCTCGTCATCGAAACGCAGCGAATTGTAGCCAAGTGCACAGGTCCCCGGTTTTGACATCTCATCGTGGATGAAACGGAAGAAATCCGCCTCGGGGGCACCCACCTCACGCGCTTGTTGTGGTGTGATTCCAGTGATCATGCAGGCCTGTGGCTGAGGCAGAAAATCATCGGCAGGCCGCGCATACACCACCAACGGCTCACCGATCGGGTTGAAATCGAGATCGGTACGCAACCCGGCGAACTGCGCCGGCCGGTCAACCGCCGGCTGGGCACCCCAGGTCTCGTAGTCGTGCCAGTAGAAACTGCGCGGATTGCTCATGGCTTGTTACAACCGGACAAAGGTAAAAGGCAGGCGGACGTTCAGGACGATTTCGCCCAGGCGACCTGGTCGCGCAGATAGACCGGCAGGGCCAGTTCCGCCGGCACTGCCGCTCCCTCGACAAACAGGGCGGCAGCGATCGATGCCACATCCTGGGCATGCACCCGCACGTCGTGATCGATCTGCAACTCGCAGCCGCAACGCACGGACAGTATCTCGGCATAACTGTCCCAGCCACTGCCGACACCAATCCAGTCATCGCCGGCCGGCACCACAGCGGCCTGTGGCGGACCAACGGTCTCTCCCCCGACCATGCGCATGATCGCACCATCACCCAGGCGGCAGGCAGCCCAGTAGACCTCCTGCATACGCGCATCCAGGGCACTGAGCACCGCAATGGCCCGGCGTTCTCGGTACGCCCCCTGCGCCAGCGCCTGCAGGCTGGACACCGGCACCACCGGCAAGCCAGCCCCGAATGCGGCCCCCTGCGCGACCGATGCGGCAATGCGAACCCCGGTGAAGGACCCCGGGCCACGTGCAAAGGCCAGGCAATCCAGTTCGTCAAGACTCAGACCCGCATCCACCAGCAAGGCGTCCATCATCGGCAGGATCAATTCACTGTGACGCCGTGGCGCGAGTTCAAAATTCTCCTGTACAGTATCGTCGATCAGCAGTGCCGCCGAACAGGCCTCTTCCGTGGTATCAATCGCGATCAGTTTCATTCAGTGAATGTCCGTCATGGTAACAAAACCGTTGAGCCGGTCGTTTTGCGCGCCTCGAGATCACGCTGCGCCTGCGCGGTTTCTGACAGCGGGTAACTTTGATTGATCTGGATATGAAGCAGGCCATCACTCACTGCGGCGAACAGACGCCGAGCCCCGTCCTCGAGCAGTTCACGCGTCGCAATGTGGGTCGCGAGAGTCGGTCGCGTGACATACAAGGAACCTTTGGGCGCCAGGATTCCGGGGCTGAACGACTCGACCGGTCCGGAGGCATTGCCATAACTCACCATCACGCCGAGCGGCCGCAGTGAATCCAGCGAGGCCATGAATGTCGCCTTGCCGACTGAATCATAGGCCGCAGCCACGCCCTCACCATTCGTGAACTCTCGGACTTTGGCGGGGATATCCTCGTCGCGGTACAGAATGGTGTGATCACAGCCGTTTGCCAAGGCCAGTTCGGCCTTTTCTTCACTACCGACACAGCCGATTACGCGCGCCCCCAGATGCCTGGCCCATTGCGATAGCAACAAGCCCACGCCGCCAGCCGCCGCATACACCAGAATGCTGTCGCCCCGCTGGACCGGATAGGAGCGGAAAAGCAGATAGTGTGCTGTCAGCCCCTTCAGCATGATGGCCGCGGCCTGGCGGTCACTGATTGTTTCGGGGAGCCGGACCAGCTTGTCGGCCGAGATCACGCGTGCCTGGGCATAGGCACCCTGGCACATCGGATAGGCCACCCTGTCACCCACGACCAGATGTTCAACGCCCTCGCCCAGCGCCTCGACCACGCCGGCCGCCTCCATCCCCAAAACCGCCGGCAGCTTACCGGCCGGATACAGGCCGTCGCGTTGGTAAATGTCGATAAAATTGAGCCCACAGGCAGTCTGGCGCAACAGCACCTCTCGCGGGCCGGGTGGAGCAGGTTGCAACTCCTCCCAGCGCAGGACCCCCGCATCACCGTGGCTGTGAATTCGGATCACGTGCGTCATGCGCATCTCCGTCGAGGCAAAGATATGATTCTCGTTGCCCTCACCATGCAACACAAGCCGCTTACCCTCGTCGGCGCAGATCTGCTTCGGCCTTCTGAGGATCGATTCCTGCTCCCGGAAGACCGCCGAACCACATACCTGGCTGACCCAGCCTTTGGAATCCCTTCCATTTACCGTATTCCGGGTTGAATCAGGCCAATGTCCCGGCAGCCGCTTTCAACCGGCGCCAGGCGGCCACCGAAAGCCGGCCCAGACGATCGTTGCTCAATGGGCAAGGCCAATCGCCAGAAAATTTTCAATCAACCCGGCTGCTTCGAACATTCATACATCCGCGACATCTGTTCTGCAATGCCCTGGATCGTAATGATCCCGCGATATTCGCCACCGTCGACGACAAACAGATAGCTGGTGTCGTTCTTCTCCATGATCGCCAGCGCTTTGATCGCCGGCTCATCCGAACCGATCGAAAGCTGCAGCTCTCGCACATAAGGATCCACCTGGCTGGCGAGTACCTCTTCGATTTTCGCCTGCGCATTGTCGACACAGGACAGGAAGCTGCCCAACAGGGGCGCTGTAGCCACCATATAGTCTGGAAGACAGGCGAACTTCATTATGTTCTTCAACGTAACGCGGCCAGCCAGATTTCCCCTGTCGTCGACGAATGGCAGTGCCTGTACGCGGGCCCGTCCACATTCGGCAAACACTTCACAGACCGGCATGCCGGGTCTGGTTACCTTTGTATGGATGATGTTGTCTTTAACTAACATTCCATTAGTCCACCCAATAGATCAAATACCGCTAACGGCCCCGATCCATCACAGGTACCGCAGATAGATATACGCTGTAGCAATCACGATACTCACCAGCATCAACGGAAACGCGACGAGCATGAAAGGCAGAAACTTGATTCTGTGGCCCGCACGTTCAGCAAAACCCGCAACGATCAGGTTTGCGCTGGCGCCGACCAACGAACCATTGCCACCAAGACAGGCGCCCAGGGCAAGAGACCACCACAGGGGCTCTAGGTTATCTGCTCCTCCAAAGGTCGACGCCATGGACTCGATCACAGGAATCATCGTCGCGACAAATGGAATATTGTCGACCACGGCCGAGGCCACCGCAGACACCCACAAAATCATGATCGCGGTAATCGTCATGTCACCGCCGGTAAACTCGACGACCCAGTCCGCCAGTATGTTCAACAGGCCCGCATGCTCAATTCCGGCCACGACGATGAACAGGCCAACGAAGAAGAAGATGGTCACCCACTCCACCTCGCCGAACGAGCCATGAACATCCTCTGTCTGCTCTTCCGCGTCCCTTCCCAGGTTGGTTATCAGCAACAGTAGACCCGCCCCGAACATGGCGATAGTCGCAGGCTCCAGATGCAACGGATGCGCAAAAATGAAACCCAAAACAACCAGCGCAAGAACGGAGAGCGATTGCTTCATCAGCAGAACATCCGTGATCGCATCCCGTTCACGAAACTGCATGATGCGTTCACGCGCCTCGTCGGTCGCCGACAGCCCCCTGCCCCAGATCAGATAGATCACGAACAGCGTGACCAGCATGATCAGCGGAACGATCGGCGCGAGATTGACCAGAAAATCGTTGAACGTCAGCCCTACCGCCGACCCGATCATGATATTGGGTGGATCGCCGATCAAGGTCGCAGCGCCGCCAATGTTGGAAGAAAATATTTCGGCGAAAAGATAAGGGTAGGGATTGACCTTCAACTCCTCGGTAACCAGGAGGGTGATCGGGGCGATGAGCAGTACCGTGGTCACATTATCGAGAAAGGCCGAAAACACGGCGGTAACCACCGAGAACATAAGCAGGATGCCCCAGGGTCTGGCCTCCACCTTCTTGGCCGCCCAGATGGCCACATACTGAAACACGCCACATCGCCGGGTAATGGCGACCAACACCATCATCCCGGTCAGCAGGCCCAGGGTATTGAAGTCCACCCCCGCTACAGCCTGCTGCTGATTCAATACCCCGGTGGTGACCATCAGGCCGGCACCGAGCCCGGCCACGATGGCACGATTGACCTTTTCGGACACCACAACGGCATAGGTCGCGATAAACAGAACCGTCGAGACCACGAGCGGGTCCCAGCCAAACATGACGTGCGACAGCGCTTGATGATCGGCTTGCATGGTCAGTTCGAACCCGACGTGTCGTTGAGGCCATTTTCACTCTCACCCGCCTGATCCGCCCGTTCCTCTGCGCCCGCACACTCCTCTTTGACCGCCGACATATTCATAACGATCTTCTCCAGCACATCCCAGGCAGAGACCATGCCCACCAGGCGCTTGCGTTTACCCTTGACCACGATCACCGGCAGACTCGAGTCTGAGCTTTGGTCGAGCAGTTCCAGGACTTCCGGAAAACTGGTCGATGGCTTGCAGAAGGTCAGTTTCTTCTTCTTCTCGAGGAAATCGGACACCGGTTTGTTCGCCACGCGCCCGAGACGTTCGTACAGCGCTCCCACCTCATCAGACATGAAACTGAGGTCCTTGAGGCCATACTTGATCTTCGCCGCCTCCGGCAACAGCAACCTGACCAGCGGCCGAATGCCGAACAGACCGACAAACTGGCCGTCTTCGTCAACGACCGGCAGGTTTCTGATCTGCTGTTTGTGCATGATGGCCAGCGCGTCACACAATCTGTCAGACGGCTTCAGCTTAACGAGCCGGAAACTCATAATATTTTCGACGGTCATTCGTTCCTTCCCCCACGCGTTCCCGCTCTGCAGACCAATTTGGCGGCAAAAACCGCCAACCGTTCGACCTCGCTCACTGCATCAATCCAGCCCGGAACCTTGACGCGATATTCAGGCGAGCTATCACGCCCATCGTGCGTTCACCGTCGGGCCATACCCGAAATTGTAGATGATCACGTACACGGCCGGGTGCCGGCGAACGCATACTCAAAACAGCACTGCGGGCTCGGAGATTTCCGGCACTGGGGCAGCCACGGCCCGCTCGATCTGTGTACTCAGGTGATGCACCGGGGCCAAGACGCCAGCCTGATCGTCCTCCACCAGTTCCTGCCACACGACCACAAACGCAACGTCCAGACTGATCCGCAGTTGCCTCTCCATTGCCGGTCTGTCGCGATCGTGCTCCACCACGCCCCACGACGCTGCAGCCACGGAAATCACCGCCCCCAGGGGACCGCCCACAAGGGTCGAAGCGGCTACTGCACCACCACGCAGCGGCATACTATCGGTCAGTTTGGCCACCGCACGCCCGGCCAGTGACCGCAGTCGGTCCGATGACGGCGCCTGGCCGGCACTGTCATTGACGGCCTCGACCTGCGCCAGCAGTGTCGCGAACGCGGGCAGGCTTTCCAGATCATCGGCCTGCAGAACCTCGCGCAAGGATGAAGACGGCAAAGCTTTCGGCTGCAACACGATTGCTGGAATCGCATCCAGGTGCTGATCAAACGCGGCGAGCGGGATCTGATACTCGAATGGCAGCCAGTCGATCCCGTCTTCAAGTTGCCGCAGGTAATCGGCGAGCGTCTCTCCCATCACCGTGCGCGGGTTAGTGAAACTGCTGACCGGTGCCAGCACTTGCTCGTAGAACTGTTCTTGCAGGTAAGTCACCAGCCGTTCTTCGGCTGAAACCTCGCCCTCTGAGTGCTGCAACTCGTGCCAGGCGACTCGCGCGCCGATCCATTGCTGCGTCCAGTAATTGAGATACCAGGGAATGAACACATCTTCGGTCTGCTGACGTACCAGCCCGAGCCATTCCTCCATGGCCACGCGAGCATAGGCCTCTGCCGCATGTCGGGCACGCATGGAAGCCGTGGCGATCTGTCGGTCGACCGCCTGCCAGGTTTCAGGATCAACAGGGTGCACTGGCAGCTGCGGCGTCACGGACGGCGCACGGGTCGATGAGCAGGCAGTCAGCGCCAGGGCAAGCAGTCCGATTGATGCATGCTTCATCCAAGTGCCATCGGCACCTGTGATGCGGCGGCCACCATACTCGTTTCCTGTTCTTGCCAGCACCCGCGCACTCCCTGACAGACACCCTATCGATCGATCAGCAGTCTGGCGCCCTTGTTTTCATGTCGCATACCAGACGTCCGAAGGCCTCAACCTGATTCCAATCGGTGAAATCGACGACGGCGTCCGCTGCGGTGGGCCCTTTGGTCATCCACATGATCAGGCGTATCATCTGACGGTCCCAGAAACGATACTTCGGATAATCTATTTTGCCTGCGAACACAGCCAACTCATCCGGTTGCCATGCGATCTGTCTGAGGAACTTCTGCAGATAGGGATTCGTCTCGGGTTTGTTCTTCTCAGGCTTACGCGCGACAACATTGACCGAGAAGAAAGCATTGGCCTTGCTGTTCAGCAACTGCAGCTTGCGATCGATAAACTCGTATACCTTTTTTCCATGCTTTCCGTAACGAATGCTCGCACCCAGGATTATCTTGTCGTAAGAGGCAAGATCGACACCGGAAAGATCCTCGATGGAAACGACGTCGACCTGGTTGTTGCGTTGACCGATAATGGCCTGCAGGCGGTCGCAGATCTCGCGCGTATGACCGTCCGTTGTCGAGTAGATAATTAGTATTTTGGCCATCGCTGAGTCAGGGCTCGTCGTTGTTGCACCACCGCGGGGCTCCATCGTTGCGTCAAGATTTCCGGGTCATTCGATTAGGCGCGAATACGAATACAAACCAGGTAAACCACCCCTCGGGCGAAGCGCGGAAGTCGCTTTGCACCAAGACAAAAACTGACGGAAGCTCAGCAATGATTGGCCGCCCCGGAAACTGTATAGTTTCTTGCCCCACATAATAACACGGTGTCTCCATGAAACTGCTGATACGCAACCTCGCCCGCAGCACAACAGAGGACGAACTCCGGACCATGTTCGAGGCCTACGGCCCCGTACAGTCCTGCGCCCTGGTGACAGACAAAGAGACCGGAGGCTCGAAGGGATTCGGTTTCGTCGAGATGCCCCGAGCAGGCGACGCAAAAACAGCCATGAAGATGCTCAACGGCCAGGATGTTGCCGGGAACAGAATCCGCGTCAAAAAGGCCGAGCCGAACAAAGGCTCGGGCAACACACCGGGTACCGGCTGACGATGACGCCATCGGGCAGGCAAGATCCGCTGCATGGTGTGACACTGGAGCTGATGCTCACCCGTTTGGTGGAAAGATACGGCTGGGAGGAACTGGCGCGCAGCATCAGGATCAACTGCTTCAGCAAAGATCCCAGCATCAGGTCCAGCCTGAAGTTTCTGCGCAAGACCCCCTGGGCTCGGCGCAAGGTCGAGACGCTCTACCTTGATACTGGGTGGTCATCCCAAGACCCGTGGCGCTCTGCCCGGGACGGCGACAAAACCTGAGTCTGCAAACGCCGATTGCTGGCTAAGTGTGTCTATTCAACATTCGGTAACACTCACCGCAAGCCCGCCAAGAGATGTCTCCTTGTACTTCTCCGACATGTCCAGGCCAGTCTGTCGCATTGCGGCAATGCATTTATCGAGCGACATGAAATGCCGGCCGGTTCCCCGCATCGCCAGGGAAGCCGCCGTGTAGGCCTTGATGGCGCCGAATCCGTTGCGTTCAATACAGGGCACCTGCACCAGTCCCTGGACCGGGTCGCAGGTCATGCCGAGATGGTGCTCGAGGGAGATTTCCGCCGCATTCTCAATTTGTTGCGGACTACCTCCGCGCACCGCGCACAGGCCTGCCGCCGCCATGGATGCCGCAGAGCCGACTTCACCCTGACATCCAACCTCGGCACCCGAGATCGAGCTTCGATGTTTGATGATTCCACCGATGGCACTGGCGGTCAGCAAAAAGTCCCTAATCTGCCCGTTGCTCGCACCCTCATGGATAACCAGATAATAAAGAATGGCGGGTATCACGCCTGCGGCACCGTTGGTCGGTGCAGTCACCACCATGTTCCCGGCAGCGTTTTCTTCGTTCACCGCCATTGCATAGGTGCACAGCCAGTCATTGAGGCTCGCACCTTCGGGATGCGCCCTGAGCTGCTCATACAAGCCCTTCGCGCGACGTTCGAGATGCAGTCCCCCGGGCAATTCGCCCTCTGCGGCCAATCCCCTCTCTACACAACGACGCATTGATTGCCAGATCGTATCCAGCCCTCGGTCCAGAGCGTCAGTTGGATGGCTATGTTGTTCGTTCGTGCGCTTCATGGCCGCAATGGACAGGCCACTGCGTTCCGCCATTGCCAGCATCTCATTCGCACTATCGAAACCATAGGGATAATCGGCTGCAGATTCCATCCTGAGCGGCGCAACCAGCTGCTGGAGCTCTTCAGCTGTGCTGATGAATCCGCCCCCGATGGAAAAGCAGGTGTGTGACAGAAACACTTCGCCGGACTGCGCAAGCAACTCGAAGATCATCCCGTTGGGGTGCTCCGGCAATGGGCTGCCCTGGTCGAAGACAATGTCGGAAACAGGTGAAAATCGGATAGTCGTTCGTCCATCCAGCACGATGCGCGGATTCTTCCAGATGCCTTCCACCAGTGTATCGATGTCCTGTTCGACCAAGTGTTCGGGCAGATAACCATGCAGCCCCAGCGCGACAGCCCGGTCGCTACCATGACCTTTTCCGGTGAATGCAAGGGAACCCTTCAGGATGCATCGGATAGCAAGGTCTGGATCGTACTTGTGCGTGGTCAGATGTGCTTTGACAAGGTCGATGAACCGGGCGGCAGCCAGCATCGGTCCCATGGTATGCGAACTCGATGGGCCGACACCGATCTTGAAGAGCTCCAGCACGCTGATGAACATGGGCCTCCCGTCAAAACCTGCAACCTTTCAAACCAGTGTCGCTTGACAGCCGTCCGTCCCGCACTCTCCAGCCGCTTCCGCACGTGCTCCAGCTGCTGACACGCCTCGGTCGCGTCTGCCTGCATGAAACTTTTGGCTGCCAAGAAAACTCGGACGCCAGCTTTTCCGATATACAGAACTGACACACGCTCAACAGGCGCCAGTCTCTCTACGCCCCGCACATTCAAGTGCACGCCCGGATGCAAACTGAAATAGCTTCGTCAGGCTCGGGTTGAATCATGCTGGCCTGGATGCTTCACGGTGCCGCGTCCAGGCCGGCGCGCTAGTTGCCCTGCTCCGCCTCCCTGCCTCTGATATTACCGGCGACGCCGCCGGCAACCGCGCCAATCGCGGCGCCGGTCCAGCCGCTACCGCCGGAAATGGCCGCAATACCGGCACCGGCCGCCGCACCGATTCCCGCACCGGTGACGGTACCCTGTTGTTCTTTGGTCATATTCGTGCACGCCATGGAACTGGCGAGCGCCACAGCCAGTAAAGGATATGCGAACTTTTTCATCATCATCACTCCTTTAAGATCCAAGTCTCGGCTGAGCCATCTCGAGATACATGACCTCGATGACCGGCCGCTTGATTTGATCGGGATGGTCGGCATAGAACTTATCGAGTTGCACTACCATATCTGCTATCGAGACACCGGCCAGACCTTCCAAAAGCACCGGTACGATGCTGCGACCCCGCATGGCTGCGTATTGATCTCCCGCCATCGCCTGTTCGATCTCTAGCAGATTGCCAATCCCGAACAGATAAGCCCGTTTCTGTTTGACACTTGCACCGACCCAGTGTTCGCCCGTGACAATAGTAAGATCCGCTGCTTCTTTCTGGCCTGCCCATGCCGCCGCACTGAGTGCCACCAACAAGATGGGTATCAGTAGAATTGTCAGTCTTTTCATTTGCATGCTCCTTGTTTGATCAAGTGTCCCCTTGGTTCAGGATACTCCGATCGTAGTCGAGAATCGGCCGTTTCGCGCCAACGTTTCGTGATCTTGAGATCATCCGGCCTCCGCGTCCACCACCGTCACCACCACGCGACGGTCGCTGCGTGGCCCGTCAAACTCGCAAAAGAAAATGTTCTGCCAGCGCGAAAGTCCAAGCTTGCCCTCGATCAGCGGGATGGATTCAGAGGGCCCGACAAGGCCGGCCTTGAGGTGTGAATCGCCATTGCCGTCCTGTGCATCATGCAACCAGACGCCATTCGGAATTATCTGGCGCAGCAAGTTGACGACGTCGGTCTGTACGCTTTCGTCCCAATTCTCCTGGATCATCACGGCTGCCGTGGCGCCCTGTGCATAGACATTGACCAAGCCGTTCCTTAGGCCGCTGCGACCGACGGCATCGTTCACCTGACCGGTGATATCGACCAGGGTTTCCCGGCTGTGGGTGACCAGTTGGATTATCTCCCGCATCGGATTCCCTTTGCCCTGAATCATTTGTTCATGCCAGGACCCGCCAGTCAGACGACACCCGCTGTATCGAGCAGAGCGGCTGCCCTGCGAAGTCCCATCAGTCGGCTGGATTGCAGGCTTCCGTCGCAGCTAGCGGCGGCCTCCGCGACAACGCCCAGGTTGGCGACCATCTTCATGACTTTGGGGTGCCCCCCGCCGACCAGGATCACTTTGCGCCCCGCCTCCCGCGTATGGCTCACCATGTCCAGTAAAGAACGCGTGGTAGTATAGTCAATCATAGGCACGTCGGAGAGATCGAGAACCAGCACCTCGTGATCACCGACCAGCGACATCTGGCGCGCCATCCCCTTGGCCGCGCCGAAGCTCATTGGGCTGCCGAAATGAAGCAGCAAGATCCGGCCGCCCGAGGCATGGAGAATACTGCGTTCCTCATCTTCAGGCGGCGTGCTCTCATCGACATCGTGGTACACGTTGATGCTGGCAAGCTGCAGATCCGACATAGGTTTCATGAACACGATACCACCGGCACCAGTTCGATGAACTTGCCGAAACGCAGCACCCCAAACAGGATCTGCATCACCCCGCCGAGTATCACGACCGTGAAGGCCAACGCTGCGCCATAGGCCGGATCGTCGGGAAACATCGTCGTGTATTGGCTGAAGACAGCCGCCATGACCATCGTCATCGGCCCGGTGGGACCGGATACCTGAGCTGGGGTGCCACCGAAAATGGCGGCAAAGAAACCCACGCAGATGGCCCCATACACCCCGGCGCCGGATGACACTCCCATTGCCAGCGCCAATGGCAGCGCCACCACCACCACGGCGGTCAGGCCACCGTAGAAGTCGCCACGCAGGTTATCCAAGCGCAGGCCGTTGACCAGATCAGGTGCGGGGATAAAGCGAATTCTTCAAGAGCGGACACGTCACTCTATCAGGCCATGACCGCATTCATAGTGATCAGAGCAGGCCCTCGATCAGTTTTTCTACGTCGGGATGATCGAACTCGCGCCCCCCGATCGCCTGATAACGGATCGTGCCTTGTCTGTCGATCAGATAGGTGGTCGGCAGTCCCCGCACCCGATACTGCTCCGAAATCCGACTCTCCCGATCGAACAGGATCGGAAAGGTCGGTTCGAGGCTCAGCCGACCGGTGAACTCAAATACCAGGTCCGGGTCTTCGAACTGGTTCACTGCCACCACGACCAGCCCCCGCTCACGAAATTTCTCGTAAAGACGTTGCATCGAGGGCATCTCGCGACGGCACGGCGGGCACCAGGTAGCCCAAAAGTTGAGCATCACGACCTTGCCACGGAAATCACTCAGGGCGTGGTTTTCACCATCCATGTCCGGCAATGTGAACTCTGGTGCCGCGACCGGTTGCGACATCGGACTCATTCGGTGACCCAGAGGCGGCAGGTCGGCCGCACCTGCGACTGCTGCGACGATCAGCAGGGCCAGCGCGACCAGCTTATTCATCGGTTTCCGGTGCTGGCGCACATTCCAGTTTCGGCATGACCTTTTCATAGCGTTCCCCCTCAATCGACCAGACAACCTTCAGACTGACCAGGCTCCCGTGTGGCTCGGCCATGGTCGTGAACCCCTGTATCCAATCACCGACCTGAAAGGTCGGCTCATCGGCGAGGATAGACCAGCTGAAACGCACTCCCATGGCATGCCATTCCTTTAGCCACTCGCTCTTGGTTTTTATCGGCAGTTCAACGCCATCCGCTTTCAAGTAACGCCAGTCGGCGACCCGATAACTGAGCGGCTTGTCGGAGAGATTGCGTACGATGGTCCCGAACACACAGCGGCTAGCGACCGCCTCGGAAACCGAGGCCGGCAGGCCGCGCGCGGAATAACTTGCACGGATGAAATCCGGGGGCACCTGCACGAATTCGATACCCAGACCATTGCCTTCATACTTCCAGCTCCTGATACCGGTCTCCGGATCACTGGCCGTTGTGATCGGATCGTCAGCCGCCTGAACAGCACCGCCTGCAAGCAGCAGCACCGACAACATCCGCGCCTTAGATAGGTTTTTTTGCACACTGCACCTCAATTTCCTGTCCGCTGTGCATTCTAGTCAAAAAACGCCAGCGCCTGATCAAGGTCCCGGGTCCGCCCGAAAGGCGGCATGGCATCCAGGAAGGTCTGACCATAACCTTTCTTCAACAGGCGTGGGTCGCAAAGTACCAAGACGCCACGGTCGGTCACATCCCGAATCAGCCGACCTGCCCCCTGCTTGAGTGCGATCGCGGCCTGCGGTACCTGGTGCTGCATGAAAGGATTGCCGCCACCCCGCCGGATCGCGTCCAGGCGCGCTTGCAGAACCGGATCACCGGGCGAGGCAAACGGGAGTTTGTCGATCACCACCACAGACAAGGCATCACCACGTACGTCCACGCCCTCCCAGAAGCTGGCGGTTCCGAGCAGCACCGCATTGCCGTGGTCGACGAAACGTTCCAGCAACTCGGCCTTGGGCGCGCTGCCCTGTACCAAGAGAGGGTAATCAATCCGGTCTTCCAGCAGTTCAGCCGCCAGTCTTAGCGCCCGATGACTGGTAAACAGCAGGAAGGCACGCCCGGCACTTGCCTCGAGGATCA
>Ga0316201_10001754_pt1 | contig 14942 bp, 10 predicted proteins | sample CS6wburrow_MG_FD_204516 | JGI IMG/M metagenome (GOLD analysis project Ga0316201, IMG submission 204516) | Coastal sediment microbial communities from Delaware Bay, Delaware, United States - CS-6 worm burrow | ecosystem: Environmental > Aquatic > Marine > Coastal > Sediment | place: USA... | reverse complement strand
TGTCCAAAGACGGGACGGCCCATAAATACGGTGTCTTCAATCCGGTCGATTTCGATCGTTCCGCTGACGCTCAGATCAGGCCGCGCGCCTTCGGGGAGTTCTTCGACAAATTCCACATCGACGATGACTGCGCCATTGACTACGGAAGGGTCGATACGAACGACCCGGCCCCGGGCCCTGCCGTTACGGGTATCAATTTCTGCCTCCTGGTTTAACAACAGGTCTTTGGCCTGCACTTCAGGAATCCTCAATTCGGCCAGCAGCGAATCTGTGCGTGCAACCCTCGCGAGGGTCGCGCCGGTCTTTACCCTCTGGCCAGGTTCCGGCAGCACTTCCTGTAAAATCCCTTCGATCCCGGCTCGCACGGTCAACGCACCAGACTGTGTTTCGCGCAACGCCAGGATATTACGTAACCGCTCGAGACGAGCTTCGCTGGCGGCCAACTCAGCCTCGATCGATTCTTCAACCTGAATGACCCGCCGCTGCTCTATGTCGTAGCGGGTACCCAGTTGTTCTTCGGCCAGTTTTGATCGTTCATAGTCCAGCCGGGAAATGATGTTTTGCTTGAACAGGTCCACTTCGGCCTGCACCTGGAGTTTCGCTCCCAGGTACTGGGCTTTGATTTCAGCCAGCCTGGCCTCACCATCGAACCGGCGGTTGATCAGGCTGACCTTAAGCGCCAAGTGGTCAGCTTCCGCAGCTTCAAGTTCCAGTTCGGCCTCCTGCCGAATCTGTGATAATTCCGGATTGCTCATTTCCAGGATGATCGTGTCCGGCTGGACCACAGCCCCGGGCTTGATCAACAACTGCTCCACCAAGGCATCGGTGGTGGCTGCAATCCATCTTTCGTCTTTCGGAACAAGTGTTCCCGGCCCACGAACCTGCCGGATCAGTTCTCCCCGTTCAACGGTGCCGAGCCAAACGGTATCGCGATCCACGGACGGTGCCGCAGGTTCCAGCGTGACAACGAATGCAGCAATCATGAGCACCACCAGGGCGCCCAGCGCTACGGCCATTTTCTTGCGTCGCTGCTTACGCGCTTTGATGTCAGATCTGTCTATGTCCATGCGAGTAATTAAGCAAAGGCCGTGCCAACGGGTCTATAATGTTTAAAAACAGGCAGGTACGAATTTCCCGTCATGGATAATTACAACGTGGTGTTCATTTTCGAAACAGCTTCTTCCCGATTCCGGACAACTGCTTTGACCCTGCAGCATGGCTGATGCGAGGGCCAGGATCCTGGTCGCAGATGATCAGCGCGATGTCATTGCAGCTCTTTTGCTGCTGCTTAAAAGCGAAAACTACGATGTCTCGGCCTGTCACAACCCAGCCGAAGCCCTCACGATGGCCGAGTCGATCGATTTCGATGCCGCCCTTATCGACCTGAACTACACCGAGGACACGACATCCGGGCGTGAAGGCCTCCGGTTGCTGGCTGATTTGCAGCGCGTTAATCCTAACCTGCCCGTCATCGTCATGACGGCATGGAGCAGTGTGTCAGTCGCCGTGGAAGCCATGCAAAAAGGAGCCGGTGATTTTGTCGAAAAGCCGTGGGAGAATCAGCGCCTGCTCAGTATTCTGCGCAACCAGATTGCGTTGGGACGCTCCCGGCGCAGAGAAGAGCGACTGGCTGCTGAGAATGCCGTTCTGCGCGGCGGTGAGGACACACCCTTCATAGCGCAGTCGAGTGCGATGCAACCGATTCTGCATTTGGTTGACCGAGTGGCACCTTCGGCGGCCAATATTCTGATCACGGGGGAACACGGAACCGGTAAAAGCCTGTTGGCGCGCCTGATTCACCGTTTGTCAGGGAGACGTGACAACCCGTTGGTGACAGTCAACATGGGTGGCCTGGCGGAATCGGTCTTTGAGAGCGAAATGTTCGGCCACGTCAAGGGAGCCTTCACGGATGCCCGGTCCGATCGTGTCGGACGCTTCGAGATGGCGGATGAAGGGACGCTTTTTCTTGATGAAATTGCCGACATTCCCCGGGTTCAGCAGGCAAAATTACTGCGTGTCCTTGAGGAAGGCGAATTCGAGCGAGTCGGTTCCTCCCTGACACAGCGGGTCAACGTGCGCATCATTTCGGCTACGAATGCAGAGCTCGATACGCTGACCAGTGAAGGGCGTTTCCGCCAAGACCTGCTGTTCAGACTCAACACGGTTCAGATCAAGCTTCCAGCGCTCCGCAACAGAGTCGATGATATTGAGCCGCTCGCTCAAATGTTCCTTGAACAGTCCCGTCTTCGCTATGGAGCCGGGCCTTCCGGCTTCACCGAGCCGGCTGTTGCTGCCCTGAAAGCCCACGAGTGGCCTGGTAACGTCAGGGAGTTGGGACATGTCGTGGAGCGCGCAGTACTGATGTGCCCCCTCGAGAAAGTGGACCGCCAAGACCTTCATCTTGAGAAATCCGCTGAGCTGTTGCAGCCCATCGAATCAATGTATTTGGCGGATGCTGAGCGACTGCTCATCCAGGCCGCACTGGATCGTACGAATAACAACATCCAGGAAGCTGCTCGTGAACTGGGTCTCAGCCGCAGCGCAATGTACCGGCGAATGGAGAAATTCGGCCTGAAGGATGCCGGCAACGAATGAGGCCCACGACGCGTTCGAATGGCTCTGGAACGGCCACGGTCAGCCCGGCGGAAGTTTCACGTAAATGGCCTTATGAACGACGGATCCTGGCTTGGCTGGTGTTGTTGGCGCTTCCGGGCCTGTTGTTTGCGGCGGTGACATTGGCCGCCGTGCAGGCTCCATGGGGCGCCTGGCTGTTCGGGTGGCTGCCTGCAGCAGTCATGTCCATCGTAATTGCCGTCATCGCACGTAACCGGGCGGCATACCCTTTGAGGACGCTGGCGAACCTGGTGGAGGCGATCCGTCAGCAGGATTACGCACTTCGTGGTGTTACGGGCCCGTCCCCCAGTGCATTGCAAGAGCTGATAACGGAGGTCAATGCGCTCAGCGAAGACTTACGAGCGAGGCGATTTGAGAGTATCGAGGCGGACCTGTTACTTTCAAAACTTGTTGCCGAGCTCGATGCCGCTGTCCTGGCTTTCAATGAAGCGCGAGTGCTGACCATGGTCAACCCAGCCGGGGCTGCGCTATTTGCGGCGAGGTCCCGGGATATGCTCGGGCGAACGGCAGAATCGCTTGGCCTGGATGAATTCTTCGACTTTCGCTCGCCGCAAGTCGTGCAGAAAGTTTTTCCTGGAAAGCAGGGTAAATTCCGGATTCAGGCCAGCACTTACCGAGAGGCGGGAATCCCTCAACATCTCCTGGTACTGACCGATCTCAGTCTTACCCTGCGACAGGAGGAACGGCTGGCCTGGCAACGTCTCATCCGGGTTATCGGCCACGAACTGAATAATTCCCTCACACCGATTCAGTCGCTGGCCGAATCTCTGACCCACCTTCTCGACCGGGACCCCAGGCCCGTTGACTGGGATGCCGACGCAAAAGCCGGGCTCAAAGTCATCACGGAACGCGCCCGTTCATTGAGCCAATTCATGAACAGCTACGCGCAGCTGACGCGCCTGCCTCCACCCGACAAGAAACAAATCAGTATGAAAGCCCTGGTCAGTGGAGTCGTTGCGCTGGAACCGGAATACACCGTTCGGGTCGAAGATGGGCCCGATCTGCAAATTGAAGCGGATAGGGCGCAAATGGAGCAACTACTCATTAATCTGATCAAAAACGCGAGCGAAGCCAACCTGGCCGCTGGAAGTGGCGAAACCGTTAGCGTGCGCTGGCAGAAATCCCCCGCAGGAGCCGAGTTGGAAGTCGTCGATTGTGGGACCGGTCTTCCGGATTCAGGCAACCTGTTTACACCGTTTTTTACGACGAAACCCGGCGGCACCGGGGTTGGCTTGCTGCTGGGGCGCCAGATCGCGGAAGCGCACGGTGGGCATTTGCAGTTGTTTAACCGCGAGGATGGCACTCGCGGTTGCATTGCGCGAGTGTCGCTGCCCATTTGATTGACAGGTGAAAAATATTCACCCTTGATTATTGGCGCAGTTCGGGCAGTCAGCCCACGCCCGATCCAGGACACGACGCCGTCCGGCCCGGCATGGCGGCAATGCGTTTCAGTCGCAGTATTTGCTGACTCTGGCACTTGACTCTGACCCCGTTTATTCTTGGGCTTTACACAATCTGGTTTGATCGCTCGTGCACAAGAAATCCAACCTGCCCAGCAAAATTTGCCCGGTATGCCAGCGGCCATTTTCCTGGCGTAAGAAGTGGGCGGACTGCTGGGATGAGGTCAAGTATTGTTCACGCCGCTGTAGGGGCAAGCGATCAGCGAGGGGGTCGGATCGGGAGTCAGCATAAGGACCACTCTTGCTGAGAGGTCTCTGTTTTGGTTCTGCTCAAGTGTTGGCGTGGGAAGTTATTGCTTGCAATACAAGGTTCAGATTGTCGTAAATCAAGGAGATCCGAATGGTTCCAATGTCAAAGACGAAACAACTTCTCGGACTGGCTGGCTGGCTGGTTTTGAGCTTCGCGGCATCGGCTGTCGGCGCGCTCGCCTCGATCCAGGCGCAGTCCTTTTACGGCCAGCTGGTTCAGCCTGCGTGGGCGCCGCCGCCCTGGGTGTTCGGGCCGGTCTGGACCGTGCTGTATGCGCTGATGGCTGTCGCCGCCTGGTTGGTCTGGCGTAACGGGGGGTTTCGCAGCCATCGATTTGCGCTCTCGCTTTTCCTGGTGCAGCTCGTCTTTAATGCACTGTGGAGCTGGATCTTCTTTGCCTGGAAGGGCGGAGCGCTGGCCTTTGCCGACATCGTGCTGCTTTGGGTCCTTATTGTTGCCACCCTGTTCTCCTTTTGGCGAATTCGCCCGCTCGCCGGCGCGCTCCTTGTTCCATACCTCCTCTGGGTCAGTTTTGCGGCCGCACTCAACTTTGCGTTGTGGCAGTTGAACCCCCAGGTTCTGGGTTAGCGGGATAAAAATGTGAAAAACCTGTTTCAGCCATTGAGTTTCAAGCACGGCGCCGTGATGAAAAACCGCTTCATGCTGGCGCCCATGACCAACCTGCAGAGCTTTGAGGACGGGCGGCTTTCCGAAGAAGAGTTCCAGTGGCTGACCCTGCGCGCAAAAGGCGGGTTTGGCCTGACCATGACCTGCGCCTCTCATGTGCAGGCGGTCGGAAAAGGCTTTTCGGGGCAATTGGGCTGTTTCTCCGATGACCACCTCGCGGGGCTCTCGCGGTTGGCTTCGGCGATCAGGGCAGAAGGCAGTCTTGCCGTCATCCAGTTACACCATGCGGGCATGCGGTCACCCGGGGATCTGATCGACGGGCGGCCGGTTTGCCCCTCCGATAACGAGGAAACCGGGGCGCGTGGCCTGACCCTGGAGGAGGTCCGGCGACTGAGGGATGATTTCATCGCTGCCGCCAGGCGGGCCGAAGAGGCGGGTTTCGACGGCGTGGAAATTCACGGCGCGCACGGCTATATCCTGAGCCAGTTCCTGAGCCCCGACATCAACCAGCGTGCCGACAGATACGGCGGCTCGCTGGAGAATCGCGCACGTCTTCTGTTCGAGATTGTCGATGGTGTCCGCCGTCGTTGCCGGCCCGGATTTTTGCTGGGCGTGAGGCTGTCACCCGAACGATTCGACCTGAGACTCGAGGAAATGATCGAGGTGTCCCGCCGCTTGTTGAAAGCGGGCGCCATCGACTTTCTCGATATGTCCTTGTGGGACGTTTTCAAAGAACCGGTCGAGGAGAGCTTCCAGGGCCGCACCCTGCTCAGCTATTTCACGGAGCTGGAACGGGGTGAAGTACGCTTGGGCGTTGCCGGCAAAATATACAGCCCGCAAGCCGCGGCGGAGTGTCTCGAAAACGGCGCAGATTTTGTGCTGCTGGGGCGAGCAGCGATCCTGCATCATGATTTCCCGCGTCGGGTACTCGATAACCCGGACTTTAAACCGGTGAAGACGCCCGTGAGCCGGGAGTATCTGCGTTCGGAGGGACTCGGCGAAGCTTTCGTGAACTACATGTCGGGCTGGCCGGGTTTTGTAGAGGACGAGCATTAGTTTCAGGGCCCCGGACTTAAGGTACTCGCTCAGAGTCAACGCAACAGAGCCTCAAGCGTGCTGGACAGCGGGAACGGCTGTCACCCACAATAGCGGCTCTTTTCTTGAGCATGGATTGGATAAGTAATTGAGGTTACAGGTTCTAAGGCCCAACCCGGAGATCACCGTGCTGCATCGGGACGGCGCCATCATGGCCGGCCAGATCTCGCGGTCACAGCCGACCAGGCTGCTGGAATACGATCTTTTATTGCTGCATTTGTTTGCGAACGGCGCAAAAGTAGGAGATGTTGTCAAAGAGCTGAATTACGGGGCAAGCCGGCAGATAATTGCGGCCTTTCCGAGCGCAGAGGGGCCGAGGTCGAGGATCACGGCCCTGTCCCGGGCCCAGGTCCTGATTCCGGGGGGGGAGGGTTCTTCACAACCAGCCGAACCAGCGCTACCGGTCCAGCGATTGGAAGATTGCACCACGGAAATGCGGCTCGACCCGGAATACCGGTTGCGTATCGGCGCCAATGTTGCAATGCAACCGGATGGCTCGGCGTTCCGGGTATGGAGCGCAGCGACGCGCAGTTACGTTTACCCCGATCTGCGGCTGCAATTGCTTTTGTTTGCTTTTCGCAAGGAGGCGCCAGTCGGCCGGGTGCTTGAGGAAAAAGGCCCGCTCGCCACTGCCGCTGATTGTGGACGCGGCATTCAATGGCTTTACGACCTGGGGCTGCTGTATTCGATCAAGGACCGGCCGCAGATGCTGGTCGAAAAACCCAGCCAGGACAAAACGTCTGCATCAGGGTTTGCCCTGAAAGGCTCCGGTCCCCGCTGGCAGGATATTGAACCGGACGGCCGAATACCCGTTTACTTCACGCCGCACATGGAGAACCATTATCCGCTCGCACTGGGCATGATTGCTGCCGCAATAGCGGATTTCAACGAGGGTGAATTGCTGAAGAAATATCAGCTTTTACCCATTTCGTTTCTGACTCCCCAGCAGTTATTTGACGGACCCCATCAAAAGTTCGGCCCGGGAGTCTGGTTGTTTTCGAACTACATGTGGTCACTGGACGTCAACCTGCAGATCTCGGCCATGCTCAAAGCCAGGGATCATAACAGCCTGACCCTTCACGGCGGTCCGAGTACGCCCGGCTACCCGGGCGCCTGCGCAGAGTTCATGGGCAAGAACGCCTCGGTGGACATTGCCGTCCACGGCGAAGGCGAGGTTTCGGTAGTGGAGATTTTGCAGTGCATTGAACGCGATGCGGGCGGCCGGTTGCGCTACGATGTTGATCGTCTGAAAGCGGTCTCGGGACTGACTTTCAGGGACACCCGGAACGCCGGCCTGCCGCTGGTGACCACCGAAAAACGGACCCGGCTCAAGGAGCCGGACAGTGTGCCTTCCCCTTATCTGACGGGCGTATTCGATTCCTATGACGGACGGGTTGAAGCGGCCATCATCGAATCGAATCGCGGTTGCCCCTTCGGCTGCACGTTTTGTGACTGGGGGTCGGCCACCCGCCAGAAGGTCCGCAAGATAGGCCTTGACCGGGTAAAGGAGGAGATCGAATGGATTGGCAGAAACCGGGTTCGGGTCATCTGGATCGCGGATGCCAATTTTGGCATGTTCGACCGTGATATCGAGCTGTCGAAGTTCATCGTGGAAACCAAGCAGAAGTACGGCTTCCCCCAGGAAGTGGTCGTTAACTACACCAAGAACACGAACCGAAGGCTGCTGGAGATCATTAAGGCGCTCTCCGCCGGGGGCATCATCAGCCAGGGCATTATCTCCATCCAGACGACCGACCCGACAACCCTCGACGTGATCAACCGGCGAAATATTAAAACGGAAAAATACGATGAATTGACCCAGGTTTTCGCCGACGCCAACCTGCCACTCTCCACCGACCTGATGACGGGCCTGCCGGGCATCACGCCGGAAGCTTTTGACCGGGACCTGCAGCGTTATTTTGATGCCGACGTCACGACCAAGGCTTACCCGACGCAATTGTTGCCCAACAGCCCGATGGCGGATCCCGAATACATGGAGAAATACAAGATCCGGGTGGATAAAGAGGGTTTCGTCATTGCCTGCCATAGCTTCAACGAGGCTGAAATGGCCGCGATGAACGAAATCTACGGGTTCTTTACCGTTGCGGACGGTTATTCAGTGCTGCGGTATGTTTTGCGCTACCTGCAGTGGGAACATGGGATTCCGGCCCTGGAGTTTCTGCATGACCTGCTGGATGAAATCAATGCCAACCCGGACGAGTACCCCTTGATCACCTGGGTTGCCCGAACGTTTTTGCTGGCCAAGTTCATGCCCGGCGGCTGGAAAGGTTTTTATGACCAGGTGGCGGCGTTTGCGAAGGACCGTTACCAGGTCGAGCGTGATCGGGCTTTCGACACGGTTTTGCTGGTCAATGAACTGGCCATGCCCGACGACAGCCTGCGTTATCCGTTGAGCCGCGAACTTCCGTATGATTTTGTTGCCTGGTTCGAAGACCATTCGTCCAGGGATGCGCAACAGGTCAAGCGCCTGGACACTTATCCGCCAGGAGTGTTCGAAGTGGATGACCCGCATTCGATGTCCAGCATCGACATGGATTACATACAGTACGATTCCCACCAGCTTTTTTGGGAGCTGCGCTCTTCCATTGCACGCCCCGCTTCGGTCTCGGACGTTAAAGAACTGGCGCAACGGCGTTTGGCCGGATGAGCGCCGCTGCACAGAGGTCAAACAGCAAATGAGTTCATCGGGAAAAGATTCAATCGCTCACTGGACCGCATATTGGCAGTTCGAGTCAGCGGCCAGCGGCTCCCAGCGTCCTGTGCTGGACCTGATCATTGAGCCGGTCTGGTTTGAATTCACGGATATCATGACCGACGGTGCACGCATCCTGGATGTGGCAACCGGAAACGGCCCCGTCGCCCTGAGTTGCGCGGCCAGGGCTCGCGCATGCCAGAAACGCCTTCATATCGATGCGGTGGACGCGGCCGGGATCAATCCCCCGCGCCAAGGCCCAGATCCAGCTCCAGGCAATCATTCCACGCAGGTGCAGTTTCAAGGTGGGGTGTGGCTGGAGGACCTGCCTTTTAAAGACGGTGAATTCAACGGTGTCGTCTCTCAATATGGATTTGAATATGCCGATGAGCCTCAAGCCGTCAACGAAGTTTCGCGGGTTCTGGCGCCCGGCGGGCGCCTGCGGCTTGTCATCCACGCGCGGAACGGTGCCGTGCGGAAGGATATCGATGACCGAAGTGGGCGGTTGAACGCAGTCATGTCCGAAAACGGGGCGGTGAACCTCGTTCTTTCGATGATCCGGGCCCAGCACAAGGGGGACGTTGATTTGTTTCAGAGCAAATTGAAACTACTCCCGGATGCGGTCAAAGACGCCGAAAATCTTGCTGTAAACGCGCCTCCGGACGATTCTGCCGTATTTTACTCAAAGGAGTTTCTGTACGTGTTCATGCACAGGCAACAATACAAGCTTACTGAGCTGCTGCAGTCACTGGAGGACGGATGGAAGCACGCCGTCGGAACGAACGCGCGTTACCGGCAGATGCTTGAAGTCGCAAAATCTGCGGAAGAAATGACGAAACTGTGCGAGAAATTCAAAACGGCCGGTCTGGACATAGCCGCTGTCAGGCAGGTTTGCGACCCGGCCAACGGGGCTCAAATCGCCTGGCAGCTGGATGCCGCCAAGCCCATGGGCTAGCGATAAAACAGCTTCGGCTGTCACTTTGGGGCTTAATTTTCTATACTGCCCACTGCCTCGTTCAACAACAGCAACAACTCGAGCTTACCCTATGACATTCGACCCCTCTCCAGAGCATGGCGATCTGCCCAATGGCGTGATGTTCAATGCCTACCCGGACAGCATCGGCGGAACGCTGGCGGATATCATGGTGATGCTCAGCCTGCCGCAGTTTGAAGACACGTTTTCCCTGTTCTATATCCTGCCGACATTCTTCAACAGCGACCTCGACCGCGGCTTCTCGATCATCGACTACGACCTCAACGAGGAACTCGTTTCACGCCGGGACCTGGACCGGGCTTACGAATTGAATATCCGTTGGAAATTCGATCTCGTCCTCAATCACCTGTCGGTGGGGTCGCCACAGTTTCGTGACTTGCTGAAGAATGGTGAACGTTCGCGCTTTCAGCGTTTCTTCATCGACTGGAACGAGTTCTGGGAACAACACGGGGAGATGAACGAGGACGGCTACATCGTGCCGGATCAGGAGTACCTCGACCTGCTGTTCATGCGCAAGCCCGAACTGCCTATCCTCAAGGTCCGCTTTCCGGACGGCACCGAGCGGCCCTACTGGAACACGTTTTACCAGGAAGTGAACTACGTTCATCTGAAACCCCAGGACCTGGCCGACGTGGCGGATCTGGAGGCCGAAGACGCAGAGAGAATTGTCACCCTGGTGAACCGCTCACTCGACGTAGGAGAGAATCCGGCAGAGATCGATTTCGGGGATCTGGCCGAATTCAAGTCCGCCGTTCTGGCACATCTCGAGACGCACCGCACGTACCTCGGGCAGATGGACCTGAACGCACAGTCGGAGGAGGTGTGGGCTTTCTATGAAGATACGCTGAAAAAGCTGCACGACTATGGCGCCACGCTGGTGAGGCTGGACGCCTTCGCCTATCTGCACAAGCAGGTGGGCATGAGCAATTTTTTCAACAAGCCGGGCACCTGGCAGTACCTTGACCGTCTGAAATGGATCGCCGAGAAATACGACCTGACCCTGTTGCCGGAGATTCACGCCGAGTACGGCAGTGGTTTGCACGAAGAAGTGGCCCGGAACGGTTTTCCGGTGTATGACTTTTTCCTGCCCGGGCTGGTGATTGATGCGCTGGACCGCGGCACCAACCGTCACCTCCTGACGTGGATGCGTGAACTGTGCGAGAAAGACATCAAGACGGTCAACATGCTCGGATGCCACGACGGCATTCCGGTGCTCGACCTGCGCGGCAAGCAGTTCGAGACGCATGACCGCCCGGGCCTGCTGTCGGACGATGAGATCGAGGCCGTGATCGATCGTATTCTTAAACGCGGAGGCCGGATCAAGAACCTGTATGGCGCCAACGGCAAAAAAATTGCCTACTACCAGGTGAACGCCACCTATTTCAGCGCATTGGGTGAGGACGAGCAGAAGCTGCGCCTGGCGCGTGCGATCCAGTTGTTTACACCCGGCATTCCCCAGGTCTGGTATCTCGACCTGTTCGCAGGCAAAAACGATTATGCCGCTGCCGATCGCGGCGGAACCGGCGGACACAAGGAAATCAACCGCACCAGCCTGAGCCTCGTTGATGTCGAAGCGGGCTTGAAGAAATCCGTGGTGCAGGACCAGCTGGAACTGATACGCCTTCGCAATACCTCACCCGCTTTTAATGGTGAGTTGGAAATCATCGAGACGGAGCCGCACCTGCTGCAATTGAGCTGGAGGCATCCGGTCTGCACGGCTACGCTGCAGGCGGACCTGCGCGATCTCGGCTTTACCGTGACTCACATCAACCATGGCGACGGCAGCGAGGAAACGCTGCGTTACCCTGCATGATTCAGCCGGGAGGCAAACTGTAAACATGAAAATTCTGGCCACCGATATGGACCGCACCTTGTTGCCCAACGGCAGTTGGGAAAGCGACGAGGCGGCGATCCCGTTGTTCAACGAACTGACCGAAACGCACGAGGTGCTGGTGGTGTACGTTACCGGCCGAAATCTCGACCTGGCCGAGCGGGCCATCAGGGAGTACGGCGTCAGGCACCCGAACGTTCTGGTCGGCGACGTCGGCACATCCATCCGCAAGTATGTCGACGGTGCCTGGACTTTTGACGAGGGCTGGATCGACCATGTCAAGAAGTCCAGCCCGCGCTGGGACGCCGCGGCGATCAAGCAGGCGGTCGCCGCAATCCCCGGCCTGCGCGAGCAGGAACCGGAGCACCTCAACCCGTTCAAACAGAGCTATTACGCCGACCACACGCGCAGCGAGGAAATCCTGGCCGCAGTCGACGAGGCGGTGAAGGGGCGCTTTGACGAGGTGATCGTCTATAGCTTCGATTCACAGGACGGTAAAGGCCTGCTGGACTTCCTGCCCAACAGCGCCACCAAGCAGACCGCCCTGGAGTATGTCGCGCTGGAATACGGTTGCCCCAGGGAAGGCGTTGTATTCTGCGGTGACAGCGGCAATGACATTTTTCCGTTGACGGCCGGTTTTTGCGGCGTGCTGGTTCGCAACGCGGATGACCAACTTGTCGCCAGCGTGCGCCAGGCTATAGCCGATAACCCATCTCTGAAGGTCTACTTCGCGCAGGGCGGATACCGGGGTCTGAATGGCTATTATGCAGCCGGCGTCATTGAAGGCGCCGCGCACTATGGCCTGTTCGGCGGTTGACGGAACAGGCCAGCTCCTTTTCTCCTAAACTCCGAACCAGTCTTTCATCCGCGCCAGGTAACTGCCTTTCATGTGGCGTGACTGGTTGACAGTGGGCACCTTCGGATCGAAATCCCGCACAACCAGTTTCGGCAGTCCACCCGGAAAATACAGTAACGCCAGCGGGGTTCCGGCCTTGATGGAGTAAGTGCCGTTGCCCTTGTCCAACTGCTCCTGGAGGTGTTGCTTGGAGATTGCGGTGTTGATATTCAGCTTCTGTTTCACCTTGTTGTTGAGAGGAAGAATTCCCTCCAGCGCGCGTAATTTCTGATCGTTTTGCGGAGCGTAGGCGAACGGGTTGATGAACAGGGGCATGCAGGGTTCGTCGGTATGGAGATAACACCTTACCCCGATTTTCATGCTGACGAAGTTTGAAAAAACCGGGCCCATTTGCGCCACGAGGTCGTGGCTCTCCAGTCCCAGCTGTTCCTCGTTGGTAGTGATTTTAATCCTCTTGGCTTCCTTGATGAATGCGATATCGATTTGTGCCGGGCACTTGATCAGGTAGGAGTGCTTGAACAGCATGACAAACGAAGGGCAAACCGCCGCCGTCGCGTTATCGCTTTTGCTCGCCTCGGCAACCCATGCCGGCTTGTTTTTGCGGCACTCGACAATGAACTCTTCCGGGTTCTGAACAAGAAAACTGTTTTTGGATTCTATCGTGAGGTTCATGGTCAATCCGGAGCGGTTAATTCATCAGAGCATGATAGTAATGCGAATTAAACCCAAAAAGTAGGCTGGGCGGTAATGCGAGGCAATCAAACAGCCGTTACTTGCGGACTAAATCTTCCTCGATGAATCGCAGTAGCGCCTCGAACAGGGCCTCTCGAGGATAGTCATTCTTATCGACAAAAACCTTGCCCATGAAGGTATGGCTGCGGGCAATGGGGACCGCCACCGCCCAGTGGTCGGCGTTGACGAACCCGATCAGAGTGCTGTTTGGGATCATCTGGTCGTAATAAATGACCTGGCTGTCATTGCGTGAATCGACCTGGCTGAGCTTACGATAGGTGCCGCCGAGCACGGACGAGATACGTTCCGGGCTGGGGTAGGTCACCACCGAATAGTAGTTTAATGTCTGCGGCAACGGGTTTTCGGCCATCCAGGCCCGCCGCGTGGAAGGCCGCAGGCTCTCCAGCGCGCCACCGTCGCCTTCGCTGCAGTCTGAGCCCGGAAAGCGCTTCATGATGTTGAGGTCTTTCTGGTCTGCTGCGGTCGCCAGAGGCGAACCGCCGACCGCGCCGGCCACGCTGATGATCGCTGCGATCCTGGGATGCAGATCGGGATAGGCGACGACCGCCTCGAGAATGTCGGGTGCGCCCTTGGAGTAGCCGATCAGCACAATTTCGTGATCGCCCAGTTCCGGGGGCAGGCCGTTGATGTAATCTCGTATCTGCCGCGCATTGTTGGCCGAACTGGACAGTCCGTCCACGTCCAGCAACTCGGCTTCGAACCCATAGGAACTCATCAGATCCGACAGGCTTTCATCGATATTCAGCCAGTTTTCGATGCACTCCCAGCCCACCCCGGGCACGATCAGCATCAGAATGCTTCTTTCGCTCTGGCCGAGGTTTACTGGCTGGCCGCTTCCGGGAGGCTCCTGGCCGACGCGCATCAGCGCTTCTTCGCAAGGCCGATAGTCCGGCCATTCCTGTCCGCGTGATTCCAGTACCTCGCAGAACACCTCGCGGAACCGGCCGCGCTGGTCGTTGATGCCGGCATCGGCTACCGGCACCAGCGCCTGAGGCGGTGCTTGGTCGGTCCAGGGGATCAGCGGTTTCGAAGCGCAGGCGGCAATCAGCACAAAAGCAGGAATCAGTGTAAGGATCGATTTGAGATACATGCGCCCTTCTACCCTTGAAGACCGGCGTGCAGCAAGCCGGTGGGGTGCTGCGCCCAAAAGTCGTTTTTTTCAAACGGCTTCGGCGCGCCGAGTTAAGTTGCCGCGCCGAAGCTATGCCTGATGTTACTTAATGTCTTTGTACTTGAATTTCTGTCCACCGACAGAGGCTTCGTACATGAGTCCTCCACCGGTGTGGGTAAAGATGGCCACGCCTTTGTCGTAATCCGCATCGGCCGATGCGCCCATTGTAGCGGCTACCGCGGAAGCCTGCGCGCCCAGCTCAAAGTTTCCCCTCTTGAATTGTTCCAGGGCAACCTCGTCCTTGAAGAAAATAAATTCAGAATAAACCTGACCGCCGAGTTGCAAGCCGATGCTTAGCTGGGTCAGCTTTGTGGTTCCCACCACTTTGTCATTGACAATCACCAGGCCATCCCCAAGGGCGCCGCCAACTCCGATGCCGGCCTTGCCAACCGATGGAAATACCGCGAAGCCGGCGGAATTGTCAAAGAACCTCTGGATTTCGGGGTCGGCCTGTTTGATCTCGAGAATGGCTTTCGCCGCCGCGAGCTGATCCTTGTCGTTCGGATCGGGGTCGAACGCCACGGTGGTGCTGGTCCATAACAGCAGGGCCATGGCGGC
>Ga0316201_10001753_pt1 | contig 14946 bp, 14 predicted proteins | sample CS6wburrow_MG_FD_204516 | JGI IMG/M metagenome (GOLD analysis project Ga0316201, IMG submission 204516) | Coastal sediment microbial communities from Delaware Bay, Delaware, United States - CS-6 worm burrow | ecosystem: Environmental > Aquatic > Marine > Coastal > Sediment | place: USA... | reverse complement strand
ACCAGCGTTACTTTCTGCTGGGAGATGAAACCGACGAGATCAATTTCGGGTTCAACTCCAGGACAATCGTTATAGACCTTTCAGATCTAGACAATCCTGAGATTCACTTTACCTACTCCGGGCCAACCGGTGCCACAGATCACAATGGCTATGTAAAAGGCGATAAATTCTATCTGGCGAATAATGCCGCCGGCTTACGTGTAGTGGATATTTCCGATATAGCGAATCAAAACATAATGGAAGTAGGTCACTTCGACACCTATTCAACCAACAATAATTCGGGATTCAATGGTTCCTGGAGTGTATACCCCTATTTTGAAAGTGGGAATATCGTCATATCAGATCGCGAACAAGGGTTTGTTCTGGTAAAGGAAGCTGGTTTTCTGGGAGTGCAGGATGAAGCTGCCGGTGAATTTTCAATTGCTCCGAATCCATTCAATAATGAAATCCGAATTAAGGGAATTCTAGAACCTATTTCAGAAATAACAATAACCGATGTTCAGGGTAAAGTGTTCTATAGAGCCAGGTTCAACGATGAGCAGGAAATTAAATTATCCCTGAATGAGATGGCATCCGGTATCTACTTCGCAAGAATCAATAACAACACAACCAGAAAGTTAATTAAGAAATAGTATTCCGAGCGAGGGTAAATATGGTGAAAGACAGCGTATGTTAATACTGGTTGAATTAAGGCCAGTGGCTTTTTATTCGTATTTTTACACTTGCTACTATTAAAAATTATATGAAGAAATTACTCCTTTTGGGCATTTCCGTGTTATCAACACTAACATTGGCTCAAACACCCTGCGATAATGGAATGGCTGGAAATTTTCCGTGCAACGGCTACGAACTATTAGCTTCCTTCACCCTGAGTGAATTGGGAGGGAGTACCGGAAATGATTCATGGGGATGGACAGATCCAAACGACGGAAAAGAATACGCCATAACCGGAGTGGACAATGGAACCTTGTTCATAGATATTTCGGACCCTATCAACCCTGTTATTTTAGGAAAACTATTGGGACATAACAACTCTTCCAGTCTTTGGAGAGATGTGAAAGTGTACAATAATTATGCATTTATGGTTAGCGAGGCCAGCGGCCATGGAATTCAGATATTTGATCTCACACGACTTCGGGACGTAACCAGCCCACCTGAAAATTTTACCGCCGATGCTCACTTTAACGGTTTTGGGAACGCACATAATATCGTTATAAATGAAGATACTGGTTATGCCTTCGGAGTTGGGACTTCTCAGTTCTCCGGAGGAGCAGTATTTGTAAATATTCAGGACCCAACAAGCCCTGTAACAGAAGGAGGATATGCTGGTAGTGGATATACGCATGATGCACAGGTAGTAACGTACTCAGGGCCCGATTCCGATTATACGGGAAGAGAAATATACTTCGGCTGTAATACGGACGAGGTGGTGATCGTGGATGTGACGGACAAAAACAATCCCCAACTGATCTCAACCATAGGATATGCAAATATTGGATATACCCACCAGGGTTGGTTGACCGAAGATCAAACCTATTTTATTGCGGGGGACGAATTTGATGAGTCCAACATCGGTTTTAATACACGCTCGATAGTTTTTGATTTTACAGACCTTGACAATCCGGAGTTTCACCTGGAGTACTTTGGCCCTACTCCCGCTATAGACCATAACGGCTATGTAAAGGGAGATCGATTCTATCTTGCCAATTACTCAGCCGGAATGCGTGTAGTGGACATCAGTGATATCGCTAATGGTAATATGACTGAAATAGGCTATTTCGACACTCACCCTTCCAATCAGAACGTTAGTTATACGGGAGCCTGGAATGTGTATCCCTATTTTGAAAGTGGAAATATCATCGTAAGCAATATCGACGGCGGTTTTTTCATAGTTCGGGAGGAGCAAACACTGGGGGTTGATTCTAACGATGCGAAAGACTTCGTTATTGCTCCCAACCCGGCAACTGATCTATTGAGGATCAGCTCAGGCTTAAATCCAATTGAGAAGATCGAGATTTCCAATATGCTTGGGCAGCAGGTGTTTGTAGCATCTTTTGAGAATTCAACTAACGAACAAATTGAAATCTCTTCCCTCAGCGCGGGCATGTATCTCATTCGAATTAATAACAATACTGTAAAGCGTTTACTCGTTAACTAATATATCTAAAACCCTCTCCATGAAGAAAATCTTTTACTTATTAACTGTGTTATTTGGCTCAACCATGATCGCACAAATTCCCTGTTCGGGAGGCACCGCCGCCGGATTTCCCTGTTCCAATTTCAAACTGATGGGGCAAATTCCTTTATCATTCATGGATGCCAGTGCCGGAAATGACTCATGGGGATGGACGGACCCTCAATCGGGCAAAGAATACGCACTTGTCGGATTGTCCAACGGAACTGCATTTATAGATATCTCAGATCCGTTGGATCCTCAATATTTGGGGAAATTACCAACACACACCGATCCGAGTATTTGGAGAGATATAAAGGTGTACAACGATCACGCCTTTGTGGTTAGTGAAGCAAGTGGTCATGGGATGCAAGTCTTCGACCTCACCCGGTTGAGAAATGTTAACAATCCACCAGCTACGTTCTCGGAAGACGCACATTACAATGGTTTTGGAAGTGCTCACAATATCGTGATCAATGAAGATACCGGATACGCTTATCCGGTTGGTACAAATCAATTCAACGGAGGTCCCTTATTCATCAATATCCAGGACCCGCTAAACCCGATTAGTGAGGGTGGATACGGACTTGATGATTACAGCCATGACGCTCAGGTAGTAACGTACAATGGACCGGATACCGATTACACAGGCAGAGAAATTCTAGTTGGAAGTAATGAGAATGCGGTGGTCATCGTAGATATAACCGACAAGAACAATCCTCAGCCAATCGCTTCCACCGGATACTCTCAGGTTGGTTATACCCACCAGGGTTGGTTTACAGATGATCAGAAATACTTTATTGTTGGCGATGAATTGGATGAATTCAGCGTAGGTTTCAATACCCGTACAATTGTTTTTGATTTTACGGATCTTGACAATCCCCAGTTTGATTTTGAGTACTTCGGAAGCACTCCGGCCGTGGACCACAATGGATATGTATTAGGAGACACCTACTATCTGGCAAATTATGCTGCCGGAATGCGCGCTCTTGACATAAGTGATATAGCAAACGGAAACATATCGGAGTACGGATACTTTGATACATTTACCGCTAACAACAATGCGAGTTTTGACGGTTCATGGAATGTATATCCTTATTTCACAAGCGGAAATATTGTGATCAGTGGTGATTTTGGGTTTACCCTGGTTAGAGATGAAAATCTCAGTACAACAACATTTGAAGATTCTGAATTTGGCCTTTTCCCCAATCCTGCAAAAGACAATGTTACCCTTATCTCAAAGGGGGATCCATTGTCCTCGGTTGTTATATATAACGTATTGGGACAGCAAGTGGCCCGTTACGATTTGAACAATTCAACTTCAGAAAAAATTAATATTTCAAACTTGAAATCCGGAGTTTATATGGTTCAAATTAACAATGCATCGACCAAACGATTGATAGTGAATTAAAGTTTATTGCTATGAAAAAAATCTTAACCTACTCGTTTATAGTCCTTTTGATCGGAGCTTTCCACTCCTGTAATAAAGACGATGGTTCCGTTCAGGATCCACCTCAGGGGACTACCGATGATGAAGATCCGCCAGTAGGGAGTAATTTTGAAGGAATTGTAGATTATGTGAAAACCTTCGGAGGCAGTGGTGAAGATGAGGCAGTTGCTGTAGTACAAGCGAATGATGGTGGATACGTGATTGCCGGGTCCACTACGAGCACGGATGGTGATATCACCGATAAAACAACTACGGATGCGGATTTCTGGATTCTGAAAGTGAATGCCGATGGTTCCAAAATCTGGAGCAAAACCTATGGAGGAAGTTCCCCTGATAAGGCGACTTCCATTCGCAAGACCACGGATGGGGGCTACATTGTTTCCGGACACAGCAGGAGTAACGATGGCCACGTTGGTGGAAATGAAGGGTTTCACGATTACTGGATACTAAAACTCAATTCAGCTGGGGATTTGCAATGGGAAACCAACTTCGGCTTTTCCGGCAGTGACCAGGCGTTGAATGTGATTCAAACTTCCGACGGAGGCTATTTCGCTACAGGGTTCCTGGATGTAACTGCCAGTGGCGGACAAGGTAACGACGGACGAAACCCGGAACACGGAGTAGGTGAATACTGGGGGATCAAAATGAATTCCAGTGGACAGAAAATCTGGCGCCGTTATTTTGGCGGCAGCAATAACGATAGAAGTTACGACGTGGCACAAACCGAAGACGGTGGCTTTCTAATGGCAGGAGCGTCCGAAAGTAGTGATTTTGATATCGTTGACGACAAAGGAAGTTACGATTTCTGGGTGGTGAAAGTGAGCGCAGGTGGAGACAAACAATGGACCAAATCATATGGAGGCTCAGAGATCGATGTGGCCTATTCAATAACCCAAACAACGGATGGAAATTATTTGCTTGTGGGTGATACCCGAAGTATAGACAAGGATGTATCCAACCCCCTCGGAAATGCCGATCTGTGGGCTGTTAAGTTCAACAAGAACAATGGTGCCATTATTTGGGAGAAAACTTATGGAGGCTCCGAATTTGAGTCGGCCAGAAGCGTCCACAAACAAGTGGATGGAACCTACCTTATTGCAGGATCCACTCGATCCTCAAACGGGGATGTTTCAAACAATATTGGCCAAAATGACGCCTGGATCCTGGTAATCGATGAGAACGGCCAGGTGCAATATCAGAAAACCGTGGGTGGCACAGGACTGGATTTTGCCGATGGCGCCCTTCAAACGACCGACAACAAACTAATCGTTGTTGGAAACACCGAAAGCAGTGATGTGGATATCACGGTGAATCGAGGAATAAAAGACCTTCTGCTAATAAAAGTTAAATAGTTAGTAACCGTTTTAATTAAAATTAATGAGAAAAATTGCCCTATTGCTAGCAGCTACGTTTATGTTGTTTGCTTGTAAAAATGATGATGACACAACACAACCTGTCCCCAACACTACAGTAGAATTTACATTTACACATAACTGGGACGGGGATGTAATTGAGAACTCCGATTTTGATCTACTTCAGTTTTTCAATGCAAACGGAGAGCAAATGAGTATTTCAAAATTAGTATACCTTATTTCCGATGTGACATTTGTGAGCCTCTCGACGGGTCAAACCTTCGATGCCGGAGACTACAACCTCATAAATGTACGCGAAGGTACTAACCTGAGTTTTACCCCTGATATCGAAATCCCGGAAGGAGATTACCTTGTTTCGTTCACATTTGGATTTGACGACGAAGACAATCAGGATGGTGTCTACCTGGACCTGAATTCGGCCGATGGTGGCTGGAACGTGCCCATGATGTTGGGTGGTGGCTACCACTATATGCGTTTGGAAGGAAAGTTCATCGACGATACAAATGCTGAAGACAATTATGCTTATCACGCAATCCGCGCTGCCGATCCTTCCACTACCCCTGTCACTTTGCAGGACACTTCCTTCGGAGTTAGCCTTGGTCAAATTTCTATCGGAAGTAACACCAGTATTGAAATTGAGATGAATGTGGCCGAATGGTTCAAAAACCCAAACCAATGGGATCTGAATGTGCTCAATACCATGTTAATGCCCAACTTCGACGCTCAAATAATGATGTATGAAAATGGCTCGAATTTCTCCAACTCTAATGGGGTGTTCAGCCTGGGAACCATTACACAATAAATAATGAAAGTTAGATTAGTTTTTCTGCTGATGTTCGCATTGCTTCTTGCATCCTGTAATGATGAAGACGATAATGTGAATGGTTATACCGCTACTCCGTTGGAATTGCAAATTCCTCCTTTATTTGCTGAAAAGATCCTCCCTCCCGTTATCCCGGAGGATAATCCGCAAACGGTTGAAGGGGTTGCGCTAGGTAGAAAGCTATTCTTCGATAAGAAATTATCGGCAGACAATACATTGGCGTGCGCCGGGTGTCATAGCCCGGCCAATGCCTTTACCGACCCAAGGCAGTTCAGCGTTGGGATAGACGGTATTGCCGGTAATCGAAATTCGATGCCCTTATTCAATATGGCGTGGAACTACAATGAATTGTTCTTCTGGGACGGAAGGTCGGCTTCCATAGAAGAGCAGGCGCTTGCACCAGTAGTAGACCCAATTGAAATGCACAATACCTGGTCCAATGTGGCAGAAACACTACAGTCGGATGGTGAATATCCCGCAATGTTTGAAGAAGCTTTCGGCACCCAAACCATAGATTCAGTCCTTGTCACCAAAGCTATAGCGCAGTTTCTGCGTACTTTGATATCGGGTAATTCGAAATTCGACCGATACATGAACGGTACAGAGGAGTTAACTCCTTCCGAATTGAATGGACTGAATGTTTTCCTGGATGAGAACAGAGGTGATTGCTTCCACTGCCATGGCAACCCGAACAATCCACTATGGACAGACAATATCTTCCACAACAATGGCCTCGATGAAACCTTCTCGGATCTCGGTCGGGGTGCGGTGACCGGTGATCCCCGGGAATTCGGTCTGTTCAAAACTCCGAGTTTGAGGAACCTCGCATATACGGCACCTTTTATGCACGACGGCAGGTTTCAAACCATCGATGAAGTGATCGATCATTACAGTGAAGGCCTGGTATATTCTGAAACCATAGACCCACTTATGAAGTCGGTGAACGAAGGTGGTGTCCAGCTTAGCCCGGAAGATAAAGCAGACCTGAAAGCTTTCCTACTTACCTTAACCGATGAGAGCTTTATAAATAACCCCGATTTTCAGAATCCGAATTAAGACGAAAAAGGCGGGTAGCGACTACAGTAAAATCAGGAGCTGTTAATTATTACTTAAATCTATACTTCCATAGGGCTTATTTGTTTTCAGACCATGGTAAAAATGCCCATTTAGCTTATATTTGCATCCTAATTTAGAATTAATCTATTTAGAAATGATCAAAGTTAGTGAGCAGGCTAAGTCGAAAATTTCACAGTTGATGTCCGAAGAAGGATTTGCCGTGGAGCAGGATTTTGTGCGCGTTGGTGTAAAAAGCGGCGGATGCTCTGGATTGTCGTATGAACTTACATTCGACAAAGAACTGGGGAATGAAGACAAATTGTTTGAAGATAGCCCGGTGAAGATCGTGGTAAACAAAAAGAGCTTTCTATACCTTGTGGGTACAACACTTGAATACAGTGGAGGTCTTAATGGAAAGGGGTTCGTATTCAATAATCCGAATGCCAACAGAACATGTGGCTGCGGAGAAAGTTTCTCACTATAAAATTTGCTGAAACGAAATGGGAAAATTTACAGAAGACGATCTTAAAAAAGAACTGGAGACCAAAGAGTACGAATATGGTTTCTACACGGATATTGCTTCGGATACCTTCCCGGCAGGTTTGAACGAGGATATAGTTCGGGCCATCTCTAAGAAGAAAGAGGAACCGGAATGGATGACCGAATGGCGGCTGGAAGCTTTTCGCCACTGGAAGGAGATGGAAGAGCCGGAATGGGCAAATGTAACTTACAAAAAACCTGATTTTCAGGCTATTTCCTATTATTCAGCACCTAATCGGAACCCGAAATACGAAAGCCTGGATGAAGTAGACCCGGAGTTGCTGGATACATTCAACCGTCTGGGGATCTCCCTTGAGGAACAGAAGCGATTGGCGGGTGTAGCTGTGGACATAGTAATGGACTCTGTATCTGTTGCGACTACCTTCAAAGAAACGCTGGCCGAGAAAGGTATCATTTTCTGCTCTATTTCAGAAGCTATAAAGAAACACCCGGAACTTGTAAAAAAATACCTGGGTACAGTAGTGCCTCAGAAAGATAACTTCTATGCGGCACTCAACAGTGCTGTATTCAGTGATGGTTCGTTCTGCTACATCCCGAAGGGGGTTAGATGTCCTATGGAACTTTCAACCTACTTCCGGATCAACCAGGCAGGAACGGGGCAATTCGAAAGAACACTCGTGATCGCCGATGAAGGGAGTTATGTAAGCTACCTGGAGGGGTGTACGGCTCCTTCCCGGGATGAGAATCAATTACACGCTGCGGTGGTCGAGTTGATCGCCCTTGACGACGCCGAGATAAAATATTCAACCGTCCAGAACTGGTTCCCTGGCGACAAAGACGGAAAAGGTGGGGTTTTCAATTTCGTAACGAAAAGAGGTCTTTGTGAAAAGAACGCAAAAATTTCATGGACACAGGTTGAGACCGGTAGTGCTGTGACCTGGAAATACCCTAGTTGCGTTTTAAAAGGCGACAACTCTATTGGTGAGTTTTATTCGATTGCGGTTACAAATAACTACCAGCAAGCGGATACCGGAACAAAGATGATCCACTTGGGGAAGAATACGCGAAGTACTATAATCTCAAAGGGTATTTCGGCGGGAAAATCTCAAAACAGTTATCGCGGATTGGTAAAGATAAGCCCAAGAGCAAAGAATGCCAGGAATTTCTCGCAGTGTGATTCGTTGTTAATGGGGAATAAATGCGGGGCGCATACCTTCCCTTACATAGAAGTCAATAACCCAACGGCTCAGATCGAACACGAAGCCACTACCAGCAAGATCGGAGAAGATCAGATCTTCTACTGTAACCAACGTGGGATAGACACAGAAAAGGCAATTGCCTTAATTGTAAACGGTTTCAGTAAGGAAGTATTAAATAAGCTTCCGATGGAATTCGCCGTAGAAGCTCAGAAATTATTAGAGATTAGCCTTGAAGGCTCTGTAGGATAAAATTTATTTGAAAATGAAAAAAATCGCATACGTATTTCTGATGACACTGTTTATTGCAGGTTGCAATAATTCAGAAACAAAGAAAACCGATGAACAAACTAAAATTCAGGACAGCTTGTCTATGGATAATGAGTCTGACCCAAACATTGTTGATGTGCGAATGCCGGTATACCGAGGTGAAGTGATCTTCACAGATGAAGGCGCCGTTATGAACGGTTTGGATTTTACCTACGGCATTGTTATGGATGCTGTAGCTGAAGAATTAAAGGCGCAGGTTGAACCGGTTAAAAAAGACGAGTACGATATGGTAAAAGTTGTGGTAACCGGAGTTGTCTCGAAAAACCCCGCCCTGGCCGATGGAAAAGAAGGATGGCCGGAAGTAATTGCCATAAAGAAAATATTAAGCGTAAGTGCGCAGCCTTCGCAACCAGATGTTAAAATTGAAGCTAAGAACTAGAAAATGTTAGATATAAATAATTTACACGCCGGAGTTGAAGACAAGGAAATCCTTAAAGGAATCAATCTTCATGTGAAATCAGGAGAGGTACATGCTATCATGGGACCAAACGGATCGGGGAAGAGTACTTTGGCCTCGGTCGTGGCAGGTAAGGAAGAATTTGAGATCTCAAAAGGAGACATTCTTCTCAATGGAGAAGACATTTCCGAGCTGGACCCTGAAGAGAGAGCACACAAAGGTGTTTTCATGTCCTTTCAGTACCCGGTTGAGATCCCTGGAGTAACAGTTACCAATTTCGTTAAAACCGCGATCAACGAATCTCGAAAAGCGCAAGGTCTTGAAGATATGCCGGCTTCCGAGATGCTTAAAAAGATCAAGGAAAAAGCTGAATTACTCGATATCGATCGTAAATTTCTCTCACGTTCACTGAACGAAGGGTTTTCCGGAGGAGAGAAAAAACGGAACGAGATCTTCCAGTTGGCAATGATGGAACCAAAACTTGCTATCCTGGATGAAACAGACTCAGGACTGGACATTGATGCCCTTAAAATTGTGGCAAACGGTGTGAACAAACTGCGAAGTGACGAGAATGCGGTTATCGTCATTACCCACTACCAGCGACTACTGGACTACATCATTCCGGACTATGTACATGTCCTGTTGGATGGAAAAATAGTGAAGACGGGGCCAAAAGAACTTGCCTACGAATTGGAAGAAAAGGGATACGACTGGATCAAGGAAGAAGTGAAAGCTTAGTCATTGTAACACTAAAGCGCTATGAACCTGAAGAATAAATTATTGTCATCATATATTGCCATAGAAGATCATTTGGAGGCAGACTCTCCTGTATATGATCTGAAAAGCAAAGCGATCAAGATCTTCGAATCGGAGGGTTTCCCAACCAAAAAACAGGAAGACTGGAAATACACTTCCCTGAACTCGCTGCTCAAGGCAGATTACAGCTTATCGCCTAAACACGATCACTCTTTGGATTTCAAGGATGTAAAGAGATACTTCCTTCACGATATTGATACATACAAGATCGTTTTTGTGGATGGTGTGTACAGTTCCTTCCTTTCGAAAACTACCCATGATAAAATGGATGTCTGCCTTATGTCGGCGGCTTTGAGCAAACCGAAATACAAACCTGTAATCGAAGCCTATTTCAATAAAGTGGCACGAGAGGACAGTCTCACTTCCTTGAATACGGCATTTGCCAGGGAGGGTGCATACATTTACATACCGAAACACAGGGAGGTTGAAAAACCTATAGAGGTGATCAATTTTTCAACGGGTAACGAAGCCGCGCTTATGTTACAGCCTCGCAACCTGATTGTCGTTGGAGAAAATGCACATGTGCAGATAATCGAAAGGCATCAGAGTCTTTCGGATAATCCGGTGTTCACGAATTCCGTTACCGAGATCTTTGCGGAAAAGCGAGCGTTTGTAGATTTTTATAAAATCCAGAACGACCGCATCACTGCTTCACTGATTGATAACACCTATATCTCCCAGGAAGAACAGAGTAATTGCCGTGTCCACACTTTCTCCTTCGGAGGGAATGTGACCAGGAATAATTTAAATTTCTATCAGAAAGGTGAACGCTGTGACTCTACATTGAAAGGCGTGACCATCCTGGAGGGCAAACAACACGTCGATCACAATACCCTTGTTCACCACATTGAACCAAATTGTGAAAGCCACCAGGATTACAAAGGAATATTTGGTGACGCCTCTACCGGTGTATTCAACGGTAAGGTCATCGTAAATAAGGAAGCGCAAAAGACCGATGCATTTCAGCAAAACAATAACATCCTGATCGACGATAAGGCTACGATCAATGCGAAACCGCAGTTAGAGATTTTTGCCGACGACGTGAAATGTTCACACGGGTGTACTATCGGGCAATTGAATGAAGATGCCCTATTCTATCTTAGGTCGCGAGGAATCCCTAAGAAAGAAGCTCGTGCGCTATTGATGTATGCCTTTGCCAATAATGTATTGGAAAGCGTGAAGATCCCTGAACTCAAGAAGCGAATCAACAAACTGATCGCTAATAAGATTGGGGTAAATATGGGCTTCGACCTGTAAGCTCCCCTTAATAAATTTCAAGATGGCACTGAATGTAACTCAAATACGAGAAGATTTTCCTATTCTGAAGCGCCAGGTGAACGGAAGACCCCTAGTGTATCTTGACAATGCAGCCACCTCCCAAAAACCAAATCAGGTGATCGACTGTATCGTAGATTATTACAGTCGGTATAATGCGAACATTCATCGAGGTGTTCATACGCTATCCCAGGAAGCTACGGATGCATACGAGTCCGCCCGAAGGAAGATCCAGGCACATTTCAACATTCAAAAAAGTCATGAGGTACTTTTTACTTCAGGAGCAACACATAGCATCAACCTCGTCGCAAGTGGCTTTACTTCCTTTCTGAAAGAAGGTGATGAAGTCCTGGTTTCCGCCTTGGAACACCATTCTAACATTGTTCCCTGGCAAATGCTCTGCGAACGCACAGGAGCCAACCTACAGGTAATCCCTATGAAGGTAGATGGGACCCTGGATATGAAAGCATTCGATGAGAAGCTCACGGAAAATACAAAACTGGTTTTCGTCAATCATATATCGAATGCGCTTGGGACCATAAACCCAATTGAGAAAATAATTGAAAAGGCCCATAAAACAGGAGCGGCTGTATTAGTAGATGGCGCCCAGGCTTGTTCACACCTAAAACCCGATCTGCAGGCTCTTGATGTTGACTTCTACGTAACCAGCGCCCATAAACTTTGTGGGCCAACAGGCATAGGGATGTTGTATGGTAAAGAGCAGTGGTTGGAAAAACTACCTCCTTATCAGGGTGGAGGCGAAATGATCTCGGAGGTAACTTTTGAGAAGACCACTTATGCCGATCTGCCACATAAGTTTGAAGCAGGAACGCCCAATATTGCAGGGGGAATTGCTTTCGGGGCAGCCATTGACTACCTGAACGCTATCGGATTCAACGATATCGCCGAATACGAGGCAGAGCTGCTTGAATATGCAACTACAGAATTGCTGAAAATACCGGGATTGAAGATCTATGGCACGGGTCCGGACAAAACGTCCGTTATATCGTTTAACCTTGAAGGTATTCATCCATACGATGTGGGCACTATCCTGGATAAATTGGGAATTGCAGTGCGAACAGGACATCACTGTGCTCAACCTATTATGGATTTCTATAAGATTCCGGGAACGGTGAGGGCTTCTTTTGCTTTTTACAATACGAAGGAAGAGATAGACCTGTTAGTTCAAGGCATAAAAAAAGCACAATTGATGCTTAGTTAATAAGCGTAAATGAAGAAGGAATAAGAATTGTAGTATCTTTCGAACAAAACAACAAAACCAGATAATGAGAACACTAATTATTATATTCATGTCGGCAATCGTTCTTACGAGCTGTGATGAAACCAAAAAAGTCATTGACGTTGCAGGGAATGTTCAACTGGCGGGAAATTATGTTATTAGCGCCATTGGCGACAAAGCGGTAAAGGCGAATGCTCCCACTATTTCGTTCATGGCCTACGACAAGTCGATCAAAGGAAATACCGGTTGTAATTCGTTCTTCGGAAATTACGCTCTAGATCTTAACGTATTGACGTTTTCTGATATCGGTTCTACGGAAATGGCCTGCGAGCAACCAATCATGGATATTGAAAACAACTTCCTGCAGGCACTGCGGAATACGGGTTCGTTTTCTCTACAGAATAACGTACTAACCTTATTGTCGAAAGACGATCAATCGGTATTACTTAAAGCCCAAAAAGAGACCAAAGAATAAGAATGATGTCGATAAAAGAATCACAGGAAGAACTAATTGAGGAATTTGCCTTGTTCGACGATTGGATGGAGAAATACGAGCATCTAATCGAACTGGGGAAATCACTTCCTATGATCGATCCTGCCTTGAAGACGGATGAACGTATCATTAAAGGTTGTCAGAGCAAAGTATGGCTCGACGCTACGTTCGAGGATAACAAGGTGATATTCACTGCCGATAGCGATGCCATTATCACTAAAGGGATTGTTGCTGTATTAATCAGGGTTTTCTCGGGACATCGCCCCGAAGAAATAGTAGATGCAGATATGGGGTTTATAGACAAAATTGGTTTAAAGGAGCATCTTTCTCCTACACGGGCCAACGGACTTGTTTCCATGATAAAACAAATGAAACTTTATGCTGTGGCGTTTCAGGCACAACTTAAGAAATAAAAAATGAGCACTACCGAAATCAATACTACCGAACTAGGTGAAAAGATCGTAAAGGTTCTGAAAACCATTTACGATCCCGAAATCCCGGTGGACATTTACGAGCTTGGCCTGATCTACGACGTATTTGTGAATGAAGACCTTGAAGTAAAGATTCTGATGACCCTCACAACTCCCAACTGCCCGGTAGCAGAAACGCTTCCGGTTGAAGTGGAAGACAAAGTGAGATCCATAAAAATGGTTAAAGATGCGGAAGTGGAGATCACCTTCGATCCTCCCTGGAGCCAGGATCTTATGAGCGAAGAGGCGAAGTTGGAATTAGGAATGTTATAATCAAGAATTGCTATGTTGAAAGTAGGAATTGACGCCCTGTCTTTTTATGTCCCTTCCTTATATGTTCCTCTTGAGGAACTGGCTGCGTGCCGGGATATTCCCTATGAAAAACTAAGGCGCGGACTGGGCCTTGAAAAAATGTCCATTCCGGATATCAATGAAGACGCTGCCAGTTTCGCCGCCAATGCCCTATTGAGACTCATTGAGGACAACGCTATCGATCCCAGGGAGATCGGCAGGATATATTTGGGAACCGAAAGTGCGGTGGACGGCTCCAAGCCGACAGCTACCTATGCTATGGGAGCTGTGGAAGAAAAGCTCAGCGGCAAATGGGGAGATCGGGCGTTCAGGAATTGTGATGTGGTAGACCTTACCTTCGCCTGTGTTGGCGCGGTGGATGCCATGCACAACTGTATCGATTGGGTGAAGGCCGGGAATGGCAGGAAGGCCGTAGTGATTGCTTCCGATCTTTCGAAATACGAACTCCATTCCACTGGCGAATATACTCAGGGAGCGGGAGCTGTTGCGATCTTGATCTCTGAAAATCCCTCGATACTTTCCTTCAGCGATACCTGGGGTGTTGGCACAAGCAGCGTTGGCGACTTCTTCAAACCTCGCCGCTACTTTAATAAAAGAGACCTGGCTGTTTCATTGCTTAAAGAATCCGATGAAGACCTTTCCGAAGAACAAATCGATAGCATCGTGTCCCAGGCACCTTCCGAATTCTGGAATGACAGCAGCACCATGGTTGAAGTATTCAAGGAAGAGCCCGTGTTCGAAGGACAATATTCCAATCAATGCTACAGTGACCGAATTACCGAGGCAATGGTCCATTTCAACAAACAAACACCTTCTAATTTTCTAAAAGATTGGGATCACCTCGTTTTTCATCTGCCATATGCTTATCATGGAAGACGGATCATTTTTTCCAACTGGCTTACCTGGATCGAGGAAAATGGTGAATTGGCGAACTTAATTGCCGAGATCGGACCGGTTAGCGACGACCGAAAATCGTGGGAACGTTCCGCGAGTAAGTCGGAAATGTACCGTCAATTTGTGAAGAATAAGATCGAGAAGGGC
>Ga0316201_10001752_pt1 | contig 14947 bp, 14 predicted proteins | sample CS6wburrow_MG_FD_204516 | JGI IMG/M metagenome (GOLD analysis project Ga0316201, IMG submission 204516) | Coastal sediment microbial communities from Delaware Bay, Delaware, United States - CS-6 worm burrow | ecosystem: Environmental > Aquatic > Marine > Coastal > Sediment | place: USA... | reverse complement strand
GGTGTTGTAGAGAGCGGTGCTCCGCTGCAATTGCTTTACCAACCCGATCACCCCGAGGCGGATGCTGACGGCAACGTCTACTCAACCAACGTCAATACCATCGAGGAAATGGTCAACATGATGTCGGCTTCACGTTCTTACAAGAACAACGTCGAGATGATCAATACGACGAAAGATCTGCTACTGCAGACGCTATCGCTCGGACGCTGATTTTTTACAGAGGCAACAACATGACAACCCTAGGACCGATTGACACCTTCGAGAACTTCGCGCCGCCGCCCGAACAGAAGGCGCGGGATAACCTCGGCCAAGAGGATTTCCTGACACTGATGATTTCGCAGTTCCAGAACCAGGACCCGTTTGAGCCGATGGACAACGGCGAATTCCTTGGCCAGCTGGCCCAGTTCAGCACCGTGAATGGTATTTCCTCGCTGAACTCAGCGTTCAGCGGCCTCGCGGGGTCGATGCAGGATAACCAGGCGCTGCAGGCCGCAGGACTGGTCGGCCGCTCGGTTCTGGCGGTTACCGACATTGGACCGCTGGAGGAAGGCGAATCGTTGAGGGGTGGGCTGGAACTCGAATCCAGTGCCGGCAACGTGCAGATCGACATCACCAATCGCAACGGCGAACTGGTGCAACGGCTAAATCTCGGCCAGCAGCCGCCGGGCATGGTGCGATTCGCCTGGGACGGCGTTGATGCATCAGGACAACGCGCAGAAAGCGGCCTGTACCAGGTGACCGCACGTGTCATTCGCGGCACCAATGTCGAAAGCGCACCCACTGTCATCGAGTCGGACATTGAGAGTGTCACGCTGGGACAGTTCGGCGGTGGCCTGACACTTAACCTCGCCGGCGGGCAGCAAATGCCGCTCGGCCAGATTTACCAGATTATCGGATAACACTCATAACTTTAGACTTGCAGAAAACGGACAAAGCCAGGAGAAAGACATGCCATTTGCAATAGCACTCAGCGGACTGAACGCAGCATCAGCCGACCTCGGCGTCACGGCGAACAATGTCGCGAACGTCAACACGACAGGGTTCAAAATGTCGCGCGCGCAGTTCAGCGAAGTATTCGCGGTAGGTACGCAGAGCGTGAGCTCGAGCGCCGCCGGCAGCGGAGTGCGGCTGTCAGAGATCGCGCAGCAGTTTACGCAGGGCAATATCGACTTCACGGACAACGCGCTTGATCTCGCGATCGGTGGAGAGGGATTCTTCGTCATCAGCGACGGTGGTGCCCGCAGCTACACGCGCGCTGGTGCGTTCGGTGTGGATAACCAGGGCTTTGTGACAAACGCGCAAGGCGCGAGGTTGCAGGCTTACCCGTACGCCGGCAGCGGTCTGTTCAACACCGGAACACCGGTTGACCTGCAGCTGGAAGTCGGGGCCAACCCGCCTGCCGCAACCACGCGCGCATCATTCGGTATCAACCTGCCGGCGGATGCACCGGTGCCGGCCAACCCGGTGTTCGACCCGACGGATCCGAGCAGCTTCAATCACACCACATCCGTGACGGTCTATGACTCGCTGGGTGCGGCACATACGGCAACGGTCTACTTCGTAAAGGATGCCGTGCCCAACACGTGGAACACCGAAATCCAGATTGATGGCAACGCGGTTGCCGGTGCAGCGCCGGTTGTTTTCAATCCGGACGGCAGTCTGAATTCGCCGGCTGGCGGACTGATGCCGCTCGGCGCCTACACGCCGGCAACCGGCGCGTCGGACATCGTCATGGGTCTCGACTTTGGCTCGGCGACGCAGTTCGGCGATGCCTTCGGCGTGAATTCGCTGTCGCAGGATGGGTTTACAACCGGACGATTGACCGGTGTCAGCGTGGACGCGGAAGGCGTTGTATTCGCACGCTTCACCAACGGCCAGTCGACATCACTGGGAAAACTGGCGCTGGCGAACTTCGTGAACCCGCAGGGTTTGCAGCAACTCGGCGATACCGCATGGGGCGAGTCGTTCCAGTCTGGTGACGCGCTGCTCGGCGAGGCCGGCACCGCATCGTTCGGCAACATTCAGTCTGGCGCACTTGAAGCTTCGAACGTCGATCTGACAGCGCAGCTCGTGCAGATGATCACGGCACAGCGAAACTTCCAGGCAAACGCGCAGGCCATCTCGACCGCCGACACCATTACGCAGACGGTCATCAATATCCGTTAAGCGGAATTGCTGATCGGTAAAAGGATTCGATAATGGACGAAATGATTTTTCTCGCGATGACCGGCGCCAAGCAGACGGAGTATGCGCAGAGCATCAACAGTAATAATCTAGCGAACGTCTCAACGACGGGTTTCCGGGCTGATTTGCACTCGTTCAGCTCGATACCCATCGATGGTCCTGGCATTGAGACTCGCGTGAACGCCGTCGTCGAATCCTACGGTACTGATTTTTCGCAGGGCCCGATTGCCACGACTGGCGGCGAGCTCGATGTAGCCGTCCAGGGCGAAGGGTTCATCGCCGTACAGGCGCCGGATGGGACCGAGGCCTATACGCGTTCGGGCGATCTTCGCGTCGAAGCCGGAGGTTTGCTGTCAACCGGAGCCGGGCACCTGGTGATCGGTGACGGCGGACCGGTCGCGATCCCGCCAAACAGTAGCCTGCTGATCGGCAGGGACGGCACGATTTCAGTACAACCGCTGGGGCAGGGCCCGGAAACCTATTCCATCGTCGATCGCATAAAGCTCGTCAATCCCGACGTCGCCTCGTTGCAAAAAGGTTCTGACGGTCTGCTGCGCATGGCTGACGGAGAGACCGCTGCGTACGACGCCAATGTGTCGATCATGTCGGGTGCCCTGGAACAGAGCAATGTGAACGTCGCCAAGACGCTCGTCAATATGATCGAGCTGGCGCGGCAGTATGAAATGCAAGTCAACGTTATCAAAACGTCGGAAGAGAATGCCGACTCAGCAGCAACATTGATGCGTCTCAGTTAAGCGGACGTTTTGAACAGGAGATAACTTATGAATCAGGGACTATGGATAGCGAAGACAGGGCTGGACGCGCAACAGACGCGCATGGCCGTGGTCTCCAATAACCTGGCGAACGTCAACACCACGGGCTTCAAACAGGGCCGCGCCGTGTTTGAAGACCTGCTCTACCAGAATGTGCGCCAGTCCGGCGGCCAGACATCGCAGGATACTGAGCTGCCGTCGGGTATGCATCTCGGTACCGGTGTACGTATCGTGGCGACCGAGAAACTGTTTACACAGGGCAGTGTGCAACAGACAAATAATGCACTGGACGTTGCGATCAACGGTCGCGGATTTTTTCAGGTGGAGCAGCCTGATGGTTCGCTTGCCTACAGCCGCGACGGCACGTTCCAGCTTAACGACCAGGGCGAACTGGTCACGGCGAGCGGCTATCGGATCCAGCCGGGCATTTCGATTCCGGACGCTGCGCAGTCGATAACGATTGGCACCGACGGCATCGTCAGCGTCAGACTGCCGGGGCAGTCGTCGACTACGCAGGTAGGTAGTCTGCAGACGGTTGACTTCATCAACCCTGTTGGCCTGCAGCCGATTGGCGAAAATCTCTATATCGAGACAGCCTCGAGCGGCACCGCGCAGGCCGGCACGCCCGGGCAGAACGGTCTTGGCGCACTCAATCAGGGGGCGCTTGAAGGTTCCAACGTCAACGTCGTTTCGGAACTCGTCAATATGATCGAGACGCAGCGAGCTTACGAGATGAACTCGAAAGCGATTTCTACGAATGACCAGATGATGCAGTACATCAACAACAACCTATAAGGAATGTTCATGATTCGTCACTGCCATAAATTGATACTTGTTGCCACCGTCGTGCTGTTTGCGTCCGGTTGCGCTTCGATCGAGGTGTTCGAGGAAAGTTACGATCCACCATATCCCACGGAGCCGGTTTACACGCCGCCCACCAGCGGTGCGATCTTTAACAATGGCTCGGACGTGCGACTGTTCGAAGACCGCAAAGCCAACCGGGTTGGCGATATCCTGACGGTCAGCCTCAAAGAGCAGACGAACGCCAGCAAGAACTCACAGACATCCACGTCGAAGGCTACCGAGGCGACCATTGGAAATCCCACCGTGTTCGGGCGCGCCCTGAGCAAGAATGGGACGCCGCTGTTCGATGGCTCGCTGAGTGGCGACTCGTCATTCGATGGTGCCGGGTCCAGCAGCCAGAGCAACAGTCTTCTCGGTGATATCACCGTAACCGTGGTGCAGCGCCTGCCCAACGGCAACCTGCGTATTCGCGGTGAAAAGTGGGTCACGTTAAACCAGGGTCGGGAATTCATCCGACTATCCGGCATCATTCGCCCGGACGACATTGAACCCGACAATTCATTGCAGTCGTATCGCATTGCCGATGCGCAGATTACCTACAGCAGCAAAGGCGTGCTTGCGGCCGCCAACCGTATGGGTCCCATCTCACGGTTCTTTAATTCCGTATTTCACCCGTACTAGCGAGGACGCCCTGATGCATCTGACATACAAGACACGCACGACCCTGAAGCACTTTGCGCTCGTGGCGCTGGTAGCAGTCGCCTTCCTCGCCGAGCAGGCGATGGCTGAGCGAGTCAAGGACTTGGCAAGCGTTGCTGGTGTACGCAACAACCAGCTGACCGGTTATGGCCTGGTCGTTGGTCTTAATGGCACAGGTGACCAGACGACGCAGACGCCGTTTACGGTGCAGAGTATCGTTAACATGCTGACGCAGTTCGGTGTGACGATACCACCTGGTGTCAGCCTGCAGCTCAAGAACGTTGCGGCTGTCACTGTGCATACCGACCTGCCGCCTTTTGCGAAACCAGGGCAGACGATCGACGTTACGGTATCTTCGATTGGTAACGCCAAGAGCCTGCGCGGCGGGGCACTGTTAATGGCGCCGTTGCGTGGTGCCGACGGCAACGTCTACGCCCTGGCACAGGGCAATCTTATTGTCGGCGGCTTTGGCGCGTCGGGCAACGATGGGTCGAAGGTAACGGTCAACATTCCGAGTGCCGGTAGAATTCCGAACGGCGCGACCGTCGAGCGTGCCGTACCCAGCGATTTCCTGACCAGCGAAGCTGTCGTACTTAATCTGCATGTGCCGGACTTCACCACTTCGAACCGGCTTGCTGAACAGATCAACCGGACCATGGGGCCGGGAATCGCCGAATCACTGGACGCGGTATCGGTACGCGTACGCGCACCGTCAGCGGCTTCGCAACGTACAGCTTTCGTGTCCGCGCTGCAGAGTCTCGAAGTAACACCGGGTGAAGTGCAGGCTCGCGTCATCGTCAATTCGCGCACGGGCACGGTTGTTATTGGTGACAACGTTCGCGTAACGCCCGCCGCTGTTTCGCATGGTTCACTGGTGGTAACAATCAGCGAATCGCCGTACGTCAGCCAGCCCGCCGCGCCGTTCAGCAACGCCGGCGAGACTGTCGCGCTGGCCGATTCTGATGTCAGTATTCTGCAGGAGGAGGCCAGCATGTTCCTGTTTGAGCCGGGAACCAGTCTCGACGAGATTGTGCGTGCCGTTAATCGTGTTGGCGCGGCACCCGGTGACCTGGTAGCGATACTGGAAGCACTCAAGCAGGCAGGCGCCCTGCGCGCCGAACTGATCGTGATCTAGCACGACGCGGACTCCCTGATGACTGCAGCTATCACCGACTTCAATCAGTTCGCCGGCCTGCGAGCCGCCGCCGAGAAGAATGATCCGGCGGTGATTCGTGAGGTCGCGGGGCAGTTCGAAGCGCTGTTCGTACAGTCGATGCTGAAAAGCATGCGCGACGCATCCATGGGAGATCCTATTTTCGGTGATAACAACCAGATGGATATGTACCAGGGAATGATGGATCAGCAGCTGTCGCTCGAGATGGCCAGCGGCAAGGGCATTGGCCTCGCGGATATGTTGGTTCGACAGCTTGGTGGCGCTGAGACGGGCGCGCCGCCGTCGCGCGCCGGAGAATATTCCTTGTCCCACCTGCCCAAAAGTTACTCGGCGATGCCAGGTGATCCGCACGGCGACAAGTCCTTCTCTCTCGCCAATGTCGCGCGCGTCACTAGCAGCAGTGCACGTTTCCAACCGGATTCTGCCAACCATTTGCCGTCGGCCGGCGAACCGCAGCCCTACACTGGCGAACACTTGCAGTCACCTGCGCTGCCCAAGCCGCAACCGGCCTGGTCTGACCCGGAGTCATTTGCGCGTGATATCTGGCCGCATGCCGAACGTGCGGGCCGCAGGCTGGGAGTTGCCCCGGAGGCCATCGTTGCGCAGGCGGCGCTTGAAACCGGCTGGGGTGCACACGTCATGCCCGACCAGCGCGGCGAGAGCAGCTATAACCTGTTCGGTATCAAGGCAAGCGGAGGATGGCAGGGTGGGCAAGTTGCGCGGCGTACGCTGGAATTCGAAGATGGTGTGCCGCGGCCGCAACACGCGCAGTTTCGTGCGTATGACGATGTCGCTGCAACCTTTGCTGATTATGCTGATTTCCTCATCGACAACCCGCGTTACGGTGCGGTTAGCGGTCACGGCAACGATGTTGCCGGTTTCGCAAATGCGCTGCAGTCGGCCGGCTACGCTACCGATCCGAAATATGCCGACAAGATAACCCGCGTAGTCAACAGCCCGACGATGAAGTCTGTGATGCAAGACCTAAAGAATTCTGGAGCTCGGCCGATAGCAACCCAACTGTCGCTGCGTGCAAGGTAAATGCAAGCGATGGATGACAGGGGAAGACAATGCCAGATCCGTTAAATATAAGCCTTACCGGCATGCAGGCGTTTCAACGCGCGATGCAGGTCACAAGCCACAACATCGCGAACGCGAACACGCCCGGATATAGCCGTCAGGTCGCCGATTTTTCGGCACGTGCCGGTGGCGGCCAGGGCAATACCTATCTGGGTGGTGGGACGCAGATCGCCACTATTCGGCGAATCTTCGACAGCCTGCAGGTCGGTCAGTTACGATCTTCGATGACAGGATTCGCGAAATTCGACACCCTGAATACGCTGTCGAGCCGCATCGATACGCTGCTGGCTAATGCCGACACCGGCCTGAATACCGGGCTGCAATCGTTTTTCAATTCAGTGCAAGATGTCGCCAGCGACCCGTCGTCCGTCTCGACGCGGCAAGCGTTGATCGGAGAAGCGCAGGGTGTTGCGAATCGCTTCCAGTCATTGGACGCGCGACTCGGCGAGATGGATAAGGAAGTCAATGCGCGTATCAAGTTAGCGGTCGACGATATCAATCGGATTGCGCAGTCAATTGCCGATCTGAACGGGCAAATTTCGCTGGCAAACAATGCCACGACGCCGCCAAACGATTTGCTGGATGCGCGCGATGCGCTGGTACTGGAGCTATCCGGACAGGTGAGTGTCAGCACGAACACTCAGGAAGATGGCACCATGAGCGTCTTTATCGGAGCCGGCCAGCCCCTGGTATCGGCAGGCGATGCGCGCCAGCTCGCCGCGACGGGTTCAGAATTCGATCTGACTCGCATGACTGTCTCTTATCAGGGGGCGGTCGGCAACACGCCGCTCGACACGTCTTCTACCGGCGGCAACCTGGGCGGGTTGCTCGATTTTCGCGCACGCATCCTTGACCCTGCGCGACAGTCGCTGGGTCAAAGTGCGGTTGCCTTCGCCTCCAGTCTGAACCAGCAGAACAGGGCCGGAATGGATCTGCGTGGCAACCTTGGCGACGACCTATTCAGCGTCTCCGAACCCACGATTCTGTATTCGAGCGGCAACATCGGCACCGGCACGGCCAGCGCAACGGTTAGCGATCTGGGTGCGTTTACGGGCGCCGACTATGTACTGAATTACGACGGCGCGGCGTACACCCTTTCCCGGGCAGATACCGGGGAAGCAATTACCATGACGGGCACCGGCTCGGCAGGCGATCCGTTTCGCGCTGATGGCATAATCTTCAGCGTCGCTGGTCTGCCGGCGGCAGGTGATCGACTGTTAATTCGCACGGGCCAGGATGCGGCGGGTTCGATAGAAAGTGTTGTTACTGACCCGCAAGCCATCGCCATGGCTGCGCCGACCCGGACGTCTATCTCACAGGACAACATCGGCAACGGCACGATCAGCCTGCCCGTTGTCCTGGATCCCGACGATTCGGATGTGCTGACGGGAACAGTGATCGAATTCACGAGCCCCACAACCTACAGTATCAACGGCGCCGGCAACTTCACCTACTCAGAAGGCAGCCTAATCGTCCTCAATGGCAATGGTGTGACAATCAGCGGTACGCCGGCCACGGGCGACAAGTTTTCTCTTGATCCAAATTATGGCGCCTCCGGTGACAACAGCAACGGCTTGTTGATGGCCGGGATCGAGTCTGTGGGCCTGCTCGACGGCGGCACCATCAGCATCAACGAAAGCTATGGTCGGCTGGTTAGTGGCGTTGGAGCAATGACACACCAGATCAAAGGCAGCTTCGATGCGCAGAGCGTCGTGCTGAATAACGCTCAAGCTGCAGCTTCTGCGAATTCGGGCGTTAACCTTGATGAGGAAGCAGCCAATCTCATTAAGTATCAGCAGGCGTACCAGGCCGTGGCTCAGGTCATTGCGGTCGTCAGCACGATGTTTGACAGCTTGCTGGCTGCGACGAGGAGATAACTATGCGAGTTTCGACCTTAGGCAGCTTTGCCAATGGACTTTCCGCAATGCAACGGATACAGGCGGCGCTTGATCAGACGCAACGACAGATTTCCAGTGGTCGTCGCATACTGACACCGTCAGACGATCCGCTGGCGGCTGCCAGAGCTGTTGAATTACGCGAATCAATCGGTCGTCTTGAGCAGTTCGATCGCAACGCCAATATGGCAAACAACCGACTGTTTCAGGAAGAATCGTCGCTGGGATCTGTCAACAACGTGCTTCAGCGCGTACGCGAATTGGCGCTGCAGGCAAACAACGCAACGCAGAACAGCGAGTCGCGGCAGCTCATCGCGATAGAGATGCGACAGAGACTTGATGAGCTTGTACAGATCGCAAACCAAAAGGACGGTAGCGGCAACTACCTGTTCTCGGGAAATCTCGAATCTACGACGCCCGTTACGCGTATGGGTGGCTCGTTTACCTACAACGGCGACCAGGGCCAACGCTTCATACAAATAGGCGAGAGCAGGCAGGTTGCTGACGGCGACTCCGGCGCGGCCATTTTCTTCAAGATCCGCAGCGGTAACGGCTCGTTCATCACAAGCCCTGCAACGACCAACAACGGCAGCGGCGTTCTCGGGCCGGGGAGCGTGGTCGATCCAAGCGCATGGGATCAGGGTCAGTACACTGTTCGTTTCATCGATCCGGCTAACTACGAAGTAATTGACTCCGGGGGCGGTGTCGTTTCAACCGGTACGTTCCAGGACGGCGACACGCTCGCATTCAGCGGCATCGAGTTTTCACTCGACGGACAGCCCGAGGCTGGCGACGAGTTTACGGTGGCACCCAGCCCTTTTCAGGACGTCTTCTCAATGGTCGACCAGTTGGCCACGGCCCTGGAATCAGGTGCATCTGGTACGGCCCCTGTGGCTGCAATGAACAACGCAGTTAATGCCGGCCTGCAAAATATCGATCAAGCGATCGGCAATATTCTCGATGTTCGTGTCGCAGTCGGATCCAGGCTTTCTGCAATCGAGAGCCAGGTCGACAGCAATGGCGCCTTCAAACTTAACTATCAGGACACGCTTGCCGGTATTGAAGATCTCGACTATGCCGAAGCGCTGTCGCGGCTCAGCCTGGAAGTGACCACGCTTGAAGCAGCCCAGCAGTCCTTTATTCGCACGCAGTCGCTATCACTCTTTAATTACCTCTGACACTGAGTCGATAAGCGAGACGGGTTAATTTCAGAAACGCGTCACATTTTGCGAAATTAGTCCTAAAGTTCTGCCTGCATCGGTCGGTGCCTCCGACACCAGTCGCAAGAAAATCCACAAATAACGCTAAAGGTCTGCGCCGAGCAACCGATAACCATTTCGTACGGTGGTCTAGAATGGATTTCGCGGCCCTGGCATTAAGAACCGGCAGCATAAGCAGTCCGGGTAAATTTTACTTAGGAGTAAACCAATGGCAATGACCATCAATACAAACGTTGCATCATTAAATGCGCAACGTAACTTGGGTCGTTCGCAGGGCATGCTTAATCAGTCACTTGAAAGACTATCGACTGGCCTGCGAATCAACAGCGCAAAGGATGACGCAGCAGGTCTCGCGATTTCCGAGCGCTTCACCACGCAGATCCGCGGCTTGAACCAGGCAGTGCGAAACGCGAACGACGGCATCTCACTTGCGCAGACTGCTGAGTCCGCGCTCGGCGAGTTGACCAACAACCTGCAGCGTATTCGTGAGTTGGCTGTACAGTCGGCTAACGCAACGAACTCTTCGTCCGACCGCGCAGCACTGGACGCTGAAGTTAAACAGCGTATCGCTGAGATTGATCGTATCGCGTCGCAGACATCGTTTAATGGCCAGAAAGTTCTTGACGGTAGTTTCGGTAATGCGCAGTTCCAGATTGGCGCCAACGTCGGTGAAACGATTTCGGTATCGCTGAACACGGGCGTTCGTGCGACGCAGATTGGACAGATCGCCGAGAAACAAGGTGTCGCAGTTTCAGGTACGGCCCTTAACGCTGGCGGATTGACGATTAAAGTTGGCACGCAGCCGGTCGTTTCTGTCGGCGCATCAGCCGCTGGCGGCGCCGCAGGTCAATCGGATGGCAGTGCTTATGCATTAGCGGAAGCAATCAACTCGGCTAACGTAGCTGGGCTGACCGCATCGGCGCAGAACTCGGTATCAGAACTTGCCGCGTTCGGGACCGTTACGCTCGGAAATGCTGGTTCGCAGAGCTACGCGCTTTCTATCAACGATGAAACCGTACTGGCCGTTACTGCTGCAGATTCTGTTATCACCGCAGCTGATCTTGCCGCCGCAGTTAACCTGAATACGGGTGTTACGGGCGTATCGGCAAGTGTTGACGCCGCGACTGGCATCATGACATTCGATACCGTTGATGGCCGTGATATCAAAATTACAGAGGCTATTACGCTCGATGGTGGTTCCGGCGTGGGTGTCGATGACGCAGTCGTGGCTACGGGTGCTGAGATCTACGGTACCGTCACGCTGAGTGCGAACGAGACGATCAAGCTCGGCGGCGGTCAGGAAGCGGATGCTGGTTTTGCGCTTGATGAGTCCATCACCAAGAGCACCGAAGCCCTGGCATCGGTCAACGTCTTGACGGTGGAGAACTCGAATGATGCGATGAAGCGAATTGACTCTGCCCTGACGGCGGTAAGCTCGCTTCGTAGCAACTTCGGTGCTATCCAGAACCGCTTCGAATCTACTATCTCCAACCTGCAGGCTGTATCTGAGAACCTCGCTGCTTCACGCGGCCGGATTCAGGACGCTGACTTTGCGGCAGAAACTGCTGCATTGACTAAAGCACAGATTCTGCAACAGGCAGGTGTAGCGGTTCTTTCACAGGCCAACGCCCAGCCGCAGCTCGCTTTGAGTCTGCTGCAGTAAAGGCAAGGCTAGCAAATCCCCTTCGTCAGGTGGCATGGACGCCGCCTGACGCAAGGTTAGGGGAGTACGCGAATGTCTGATCAAGACGTAAAGCAGATCTCCAACGTCAGCGGGACATTCCGCACGTTGCAGCTAAAAGCAGGACAAGCTCAGCCGGGTGGCAAGGTAGCGCCCGAAACCGGCAAGGACGTGCCGGTGGAGGCAAAGCCGAAACCTGATATGGAAGCACTGGCGCAGAAACTTAATGTTGCCAGCCGCTCGATAGGCCGCGATCTACGATTTGAGGTCAATATGGAAAGCGGGCGATCGGTCATTCAGGTGCTCGATCGCGAAACAGGCGAGGTAATTAGACAGATACCGCCGGAAAAGACGAGTTTGTACCGTGCCGGAAGTGGGGCAGTTGCACTCAGGCTATACGACGAGCAGGTTTAGACCAGATTTAACGATTGTGCCATGCATTGGCACGCTTCTTGAAAGCAATACGGTGTAAGCGTACGCGATTCGTTAACCCAAAGGACTGACGACAGACATGCCCAGCATAATTTCAAACGGAATCGGTTCCGGCCTGGACATTTCAGGCATCGTGCAGCAGCTCGTCGCTGCAGAGGGACAGCCAGTGATTACGCGGTTAGGCCAACAGGAGGCGAAGGTACAGGCGAAGCTGTCAGGATTTGGCAGCCTCAAGGCCGGCCTCTCCGATCTGCGTGACAAGCTGGATGCAATGAAGAACCTCAACGAATTTCTGAGCCGCAAAGCGGTCTCCGGAAATGAGGACAGCTTCACGGTGGCGGCCGACTCTAACGCCGTGCCGTCGAACTACGGCGTCGAAGTAGTGCAGCTCGCACAAGCTCAGAAACTGACCAGTGGCGCATTCGCCGATTCCGACGCCGTTGTTGGAACCGGAACGCTGGTCCTGCAGGTCGGTGTCGAGGGCTTTGCCCTTGATATTAATGCCGAGAACAACACCCTGGCCGGGATACGTGACGCGATCAATGCCTCAACAGACAACCCTGGCATTGCCGCAACCATAGTGAATGCCGACAGCGGCAGCTACCTGATTCTCACGGGAGAATCGACAGGCGCCGCGAATACGATCAAGGTCACGCAAAGCGGCGGCGACGGCGGTTTGGCAGTCCTTGAATACGATCCACCAACGTCAACAGCGCTGACCGAGTCAATCGCTGCCCAGGACGGGATGATTCGCATCGATGGTCTCGACGTGCAAAGTGACAGCAACGTTTTCGCCGGTGCCATTCAGGGCGTGACCATAACGGCGCTTGCCAGTACCGCTGGAACAAGCGAAAGCCTGGCGGTGGAGAACGACGAGAACGCGGTTCGTGACCTCGTGTCCGACTTCGTCGCAAGCTACAACGCGCTGGTAGATACATTTGACGGGCTTACGGATTACGACGCGGACGCTAACGCCGCTGCGCCATTGCTTGGCGACTCGACCGTGCGCGGGATACGCGACCAGATTCGACGTGAACTGAGTGTCGAAACTACCGAACTCGGTGGGCCATTTTCCCGTCTTGGCGATGTTGGCATCAGTGTGCAGCTCGATGGCAAGTTAGCGATTGATGAAGAGGACCTGTCGACCGCGCTGAGCAACGATTTCGTGCAGTTAGGGCAGTTGTTCGCCAGCACAGACGGCTTTGCGGTTCGCCTGGGCGATCTCGCCGACAGGTTTCTGGATTCCGAGGGTATCGTCGAAACTCGCACGCGCGGACTGACCGAACAAATCGAAGGCTTGAACGAACAGGCCGATGCCTTGAACGTACGCCTCGCTTCGCTTGAGACTCGCCTGCTACGCCAATTCAACGCACTGGACTCGCTGCTAGGCCAGTTGTCGTCAACCAGTAACTTTCTCAATCAACAACTAAATAGCCTGCCGGGTTTCACACCGCCGGGCTCCAGCTAATAAGGTAAGCACGTGATGACATTCTCAGGAACAGCCGCGGCACAGCAATATCAAAGATTGGATACGCTCAGCAATATCGAGGGCGCCTCGCCGCATCGGCTGATCCAGCTGATGATGGAGCGGTCGCTGGCAAAGATCGGAATTGCGCGAGGCCATATGGAGCGCCGCGAGATGAGCCCCAAAGGTAGCAACATTGGTGATGCGATCGATCTTATCGAAGGCCTGCAGGCCAGTCTGAATCACGACGCGAATCAGCGCATGTCTGAGAATTTCGATGCGCTGTATGCCTATATGATGCGCCGCTTGCTTGAAGCTAACCTGCACAATGACGCAGCGATTCTCGACGAGGTGTCGTCTTTGCTCAGCGAGCTCAAGGAAGCCTGGGACGCGATTGCAGACGACGTTTAGGGAGAGGACCGATGGTTGCAAGTCAGAAAGTGATGACTGATTCCGCCGCGATTATCGCGATGGATATTGCGAGCCAAATGGAAGCGCTCGCCGCTGCCGGCGATTGGGAACAAATTTCTGACGTCGCTGCGCGGCTTCGCGCCGCTGTATTGAATGTTCCGGAGGCGGAGCGCCGCTCCGTGCTCATTGCGGCACAGCAGTGCACGGAGAAGGTGCTTGCCGATGCGAAACTCGCGCATCAATTGGCTGGTGGCAAGATTTCCGAACTGCGACGTGGCCAGGTTGCCAAGAAGGCCTACGAATTACGTTAAAAAGCCCTTATTTGTGACCTGAGTCACAAATGCAGCCTTTTCAGGGGTTTATGCTGCACCCTTGATCTAATCGTTTAACCACTGGGGACAGGCATGCTAACCGGCAATGATAGCCGCGCTAAAGTTCTGGTACTTGACGCCAACGTTCGGCACGCGGCCGAGTTGAGCCACCGACTCAAATTTCTTGACTACGACCCCGTAATCGCTGAGTCATCCGGTTCGATCGTCGATTCTGACGACATTGCCGCCGTTATCGTCGACAGCGACGGTGACGACGCGATACTCAAGACCGCCAGCCGGATACGCGAACAACATCCCGGATTACCGTTCTTGTGCCTTTCTGACGATGCCAGCTTCTCGAAAGGCCCGAACTGGGCACTCGACATGCCACTCAAACGCTCGCAACTGAAACACCTGCTGGGACGTGCCGAGCGTTACCATGGCGCCGAGCGTCGGCATCGCATCACTGGCACCTCACACCCGATTCGCGCCGTGCGACGCCTCATCGAACAGGTCGCTGATTTCGACACCAACGTCCTGGTAACCGGGCAATCAGGCACCGGCAAAGAGCTTGTCGCACGAACTATCCATGACCTCTCGGACCGCGCTGATAAGCCGTTCGTGCCGATTAACTGCGGCGCAATCCCGGCCGACCTGCTTGAAAGCGAGCTGTTCGGGCACGAAAAAGGCGCTTTTACCGGCGCCATCAGCGCTCGCACCGGTCGATTCGAGCTGGCCGAGGGCGGTACGCTGTTCCTTGATGAGATAGGCGACATGAGCGTCGACATGCAGGTCAAGCTTCTGCGAGTCCTTCAGGA
>Ga0316201_10001750_pt1 | contig 14950 bp, 11 predicted proteins | sample CS6wburrow_MG_FD_204516 | JGI IMG/M metagenome (GOLD analysis project Ga0316201, IMG submission 204516) | Coastal sediment microbial communities from Delaware Bay, Delaware, United States - CS-6 worm burrow | ecosystem: Environmental > Aquatic > Marine > Coastal > Sediment | place: USA... | reverse complement strand
CTCATCGATTTCGGCAATGGCACGTTCCAGGGGGCCGCACATGGCATGGCCCGACTCTGGTCCGCCGGGCTCTGGCCATATGCCACCGACACCGAAGTTTTCCTGGCACGTATCGACGCAATGTTCCGCGCCACCAGAGAACTGACGAGAAAAGACGGTTCATTGGAGGAGGCCTTTCCAAACGAAGGTTCTTTCTGCGTCACAGCACTGGTTGCGTTTGACCTGATCTGCGCGCTGGACCTGTTGCGCACTGAAATCTCGGAACCCCGAAAGACTGCATGGCAAGCCATTGTTGAGCCACTGATGGCCTATCTTCTCGACGCCGACGAGACGCATGCGTTGATTTCGAATCACCTTGCCACGGCAACGGCAGCCCTGGTCCGCTGGCACCGGTTGACCGGCGACCCGGCAAGTGAAGTACGCGCGAAAACGCTGCTGAACAGGATCCTTGAGCACCAATCCAGCGAGGGATGGTACGAGGAGTATGGCGGGGCAGACCCGGGTTACCAGTCACTTTGCACGTACTATCTCGCCGACGTCCACCAGCATCGGCCGGACTGGAACCTGGGGGGCTCGCTGACCAGATCATTGGCATTCCTTCGTTATTTCATCCACCCGGACGGTTCGTTTGGAGGCCTCTACGGCAGTCGAAACACGCGCTTCTATTACCCGGCAGGCTTCGAGGCTCTTGCAGAGGAAATCAGTGAAGCTGGCCTCATCGCCGGATTCATGGCCGATGCCATCGCGTCACAGAAGGTCGTCACGCTCACGTGCATGGATGAGCCGAACCTGATCCCCACCTTCAATGCTTATTGCTGGGCCGCGGCAATCAAGGCAACTTCCGTTCCTCGGAAACCAAACAGCAAACTACCGGCACTGAGCAGCCACACCGAGCGGACTCATTTCCCCGCCGCCGGCCTGATCGTGGACGCTGGGCCGAACCACTACACGATCATCAGCACGCACAAGGGCGGGGTAGTGCTCCACTTTGTAGACGGAGACAACAATCTCAGCGACGCAGGGATCGTTGTCCGCGACCCGAAAGGCAGACTTGGGAGCAGCCAAAGCTTCAACACACAAAACGCTGTACAACTTGATGGTGAAAGCGTGACCGTCTTGTCCACGATCACCGAGATGCCGAGAAAACTGCCATCGCCAATCGAGTTCATCGCACTGAGGCTCCTGAGCGTGAGTCTTTTCCGTCTGCGAACCCCAAGAGAGTGGATAAAGCGCATGCTGGTGCGGTTGCTCATTACGCGCAAAGAAGAATGGCCAGTTCAAAACACACGCGAAGTCGTTTTCGGCCCAGATCTGCAGATCATGGATGAAACCGCGGCCGCACCCGGGTATGACATCTTAGAGTCACCCGGTGATTTCGTTGCCATCCACATGGCGAGCCAGGGCTACTGGCAAATTCAAGATGAACGCAACTGATGCAGTCGCAGCGCCGCGGTGCAAACCGATGCGCATCGTGATCGTGACCAATGGTGATCCTCTCGCTTGGCTATCCTCGCACAAGCTGTTTCAGGACAACGAAAACTGGGAGGTGGTAGGGGTTGTCTATATCAGGATTCCTTTCTCGGCGCGTATACACCTTCTCCGCTCAGCCATCGCTAATCGCTCAGTTTACTACGCCGCTTTCATGCAGCTTGAAATTGTCAGCTCGTATTTTTTTATCAAGCAGCAAGCTTCTGGCAAGTTAAGCAAAAAATCCATCCAGCAGGCCGCAGACTCATGTGGGATACCCAGCCTGACAACCGACGATATAAATTGCACCGCAACTCTGAACTATATTGCCACATTGAAGCCCGACCTGATCGCCAGCATCAGACCGGGACAGATCTTTAAGCGGCCAGCCATTGATGCCTTACCTGAGATTTGGAACATCCATTGCTCAAGACTTCCTTGGCACGCGGGCATCGGCGGCGTGCTACAAGCGTTGTCGGCAGGTGATGAACAACTGGGCGTCACTGTACACATTATTGAGAGCGAGCAGATCGACTCAGGACCGATAGTCTGTCAGCAGTTGACCCCTAATCACCAAAACCACAGCGTACTTGCCAGCACCATACGTTTATACTTAAAGGCCGCAGATGTCATCACAAACGCCCTGCAGAAGCGCCGGAAGGGGAAACAGGAACTGCTAGATAATGTCGGCGGATCCCACAACTCCTGGCCAGGCACCAAACCGCTTCGCAGCCTACACGCTCGCGGTCGCGTCATGTTTCGTTTAAAGGAGGTGTTCGGTTACTTCAACTCCATGTGACTATCTCGCGGGTTGAGAGGACCAAAGTGACTGAGAGTCGACGGAAACGATCCTGACTCGATCTTCACCCAATTTTCACGGATATTGGTTTACTCGTTTTGGGCGGCAAAACGCCTCTCAATACAACGAAAACAATTGTCCCCCGCAAGCAGCACTTGGCGTTAGAATTTAACGACCAACACATCGAGAAAATCCGATGTCAAGGGCCAACCTTACGGTCTACAAAAAAACATTGGGAGCATCTGCGTTTTTCGATGGTACCATCGAAACTACCGAGATAGCTTCGCCCCAGACAGGCCTTGCTAAGGAATATCTCCGCCCATCTGACCTGGAACGAGTCGTAGAACAACATGACTCGGGGAAACTCTTCTATCCCAGACCACGCCCAGGTAAGGTTGCTTGCTCCCGGGCTCGTTTGGTCAAGCGCCCACCCAACCCGGACGACACAAATAGCGCATGGTTTGTTTTTCTTCTAGGAACTGCTCGCCATAGTTCGTCCGACATCGTAAAGGCAAACGCATGACACGCCTACGGCAGCTAGGCCGGGACTCTTTAGTTTACGGATTCGGCGCAATTCTGGCTAAGAGCGTCGGTTTTATGCTGTTACCAATTTATACGCGCATCTTCACTCCTGCTGAATACGGCACGATTGAAATGTTGTCGGTGATTGCCAGCTTCGTGTCTGTCGTACTGGTTATGGGCATGGACTCGGCCCAGTCTTTTTACTTTTTTCGGTACAAATCGGATGGCAAGTCCGAACGGGCGAAAGTAGTGTCGGCCGTCCTGCAGTGGAGACTGACCTGGGGGTTGGCGATCGTCAGTATAGCCACAATCAGCGCACCGTTGCTTAATGCAATGTTCTTTAGTGGCAGATTGACCTGGGAATACTTCGCGGTCGCTTTCGCTGGCGTACTGTTCGCGAAAATCATGAACCAGAGCGTGGAGGTGTTGCGCTTGCTTTATCGACCGTGGCCCTATGTCCTCATTATCTTCAGCCAGACGGTTTTGGCGGCCGGCTTGATACTCGTGTTGGTATTGTCATTCAATCAGGGAATTTTCGGTTACTTCCTCGGAACTCTACTAGCCTCCGCAAGCATTGCATCAGTCGGATGGTACCTAGTAAGGGATTATCTCGATTTCACCAAACTACATACTGATTGGTGGCCAAAACTCTTCCGCTTCGGCGCCCCATTGTTGCCCGCAGGTATCGCTATGTATGTTATGAACACATCAGACCGCTGGTTCATTCAGTACTATCATGGCGAGACTATGTTAGGCCTTTACGCTATCGGGGCAAAGTTCGCACTACTGATGGCAATCGCGGTCGAGACCTTCCGGAAAGCCTGGTGGCCGATTGCCATGGACGCCATGCACAGCGAAGATGGCCCGGAAACCTACCGCAGTCTGGCTCGTCTGTTTATCGGAGCAGGAGTTGCAGCCGTTGTCCTTCTGGCGTTTTTGTCGCCGTGGCTAGTGAAGTGGTTAACAGCGGCCAGTTATCACCAGGCTTGGCCGCTGGTTGGCATTCTGGCTTGGCAGTCACTTTTCTTTGGCTTCTATTCAATTGCATCAGGCGGGATTTGGAAGCGTGAGAAGACGTACTACGCGGCTTACCTGATGATCGGCGCTGCTCTCTTGAATCTGCTATTAAATTTTCTTCTGGTACCGGACTACGCCGAGGTTGGCGCTGCATTGGCCACTTCAGGAAGTTTTCTCGTCTGGATTGTCGCCACGCTTGCCTTAAGCGAACGCCTATGGTCGGTCGGCTACCCGTTCGGGCTCATGTTTGCGCAGATTTCCGTCGGTGCGGCAACGGTGGCATGGATAGTGACGCAGACTTCATTCGAACAACCTTTCACACTTACGTCAGCTATGGCGGTGCTGATAGTCTTGATATTTCTACTCGCCTCGGTTTTCTTACACCAGCACTGGCGTCGTGCTGGTTGACTGAGATCGCCACTAGACGGCGGCGTCATTCGAGTGCTGACTGCCGCATCCTTCCAACTCGGCGCGGTACAGAAAGCAATGGACCAACTCGAACTGTAACCATGGTTGGCTTGATTGCTAAAAAATCACGCCGGATCGAATGACCATGAAGATGAAGGGCACCTCAACACCTGAACCTGGAACCCGCGACTGGACAGGTATTGCGCTGACAGCAGTCCTTGATCAACTGCGCTCACCTCTTCTGAATCTGCCGATATTTCTTGCTTCGGCACTCTTGCATCTCAAGACGCTGTTTCCAAGAGGAAATTCCTTACCGTTCGTTCCCGGCATCCATTTGTTTGCCTTTAACACACTGTTCTGGCTATCAGCCGCAAATGAAATCGGTCGGCATGGCGTAGCGGGCAAGAGCCGATCTGCAGGTGATGGCGACTACGACCTGGCGAGCTGGTGGTTCTACTCACCATTATCGTTGCACGCGTTCCGTTTTCTCGGTGTTGGCTTGAGTTTTCTTTGTATTACTTTGGCCCCCATCGGATACTTCGTCTACACGGACCAGACAGCCGTTACCAGCGCCATTATCGTTTACTGGTACTTCTCCTTCCCTATCGTATTCAGCATGGCTTTCGTGGTCGGGCGTTACCACGCGCTTGCATGGACTTTCGTGCCGCTTGCATTGAGCATGGCCTCACAGGGGGACCATATCGCACTCGCGATCGCTCTCGCTGTGATTTCTCTGAGCAGCAGCACCGTATTCGTGTTGGTCGCGATACAGGTGTTCTGCATGGCGTTGCTGGGCGGGGGCATGCCCATCATTTACGCGACGATTCCGGGCGTATTGCTAGCGATGGGCTACGTGGCGTACCTGTTCATGCACTCGGGCGACGGCATCGAAAAGCTATCTTCTATGCTGAAGGGCATCGGAGCGTCACGCACAAGTGACGTCAAGTACGTGCGCAAACGATATTACAGGTACCATCCGATCGATTATTGGTACCTGTGCGCATCGGCCTGGTATCTCGTTGTCTCCATGTTCGCCTTTTCGTCGTTTCCTTTCCTTTTTCTGATCGCCATCTCCCTGCTCATCATCAACTCACGCTACGCCCGGTTTGCCGACACCCAGACGGTGCAATACCTGGTTGTCGTCGTCGGGCTGTTCGAGCTTGCGCGCTATGGCGACAGCTATCTGGCTTTCGTGGCCCCTCTTTTTTTTGCAGGGCAGGCGTTTCTACACAAGACAGGGGTGAAGGACTTCGGCGCATCGCTGAGCGTCGTGCGGCCGGCAGATCTTACACCCGAAATCGAAAAAGTCCGCAGACTGTTTGCGGACATTCCCAAGGCGTCCAAGGTGTTCATTCCGTTTGCTGATCCAGAAGGCGAGTACGGGCGACTTTACGACGGCTACAGGCATTGCATCGAACTTCCCGTATACGTCGGCAGCGAAATGGAAATCAACGTGTTTCCCAACTGGCCAATGGTGTTCAAGTACATAGCCGCAGACTCGCCCGCCTTCTGGGCTGCAGACGTTCAGGATGCACTTGGCGCCTGCAAGGCATGGGGTGCGGACTACATTCTGTTGAACGGAAAGGAATACGAGTACAATGCTGCTGATATACCTGGTCCGAAGATCGGTCAGTACTCGTTCGACACGGAATCGTTTGACCCGTGGTCACGTAAACACTTCAAGAACCCGGACTGGGTACTGTTTGGCCCAATCAGCAGGTAACGACGTTGGTTGCTGTGCGGTGGAATCGACCACATAGCCTGACAGGCGGACGCAAGAAGAACCGATGCTGTTGCAGCGTTTACTCGACACCAGCCCGAGGCAGTGGGCTTCGTACCTTGTCGGTCGGCACGCAAAAGCCGCCTTGCGCAGACTCGACGAGATCGACCCTGCCGTATTCGTCCTTTCCACAGGTCGCGTCGGTACAAAGACACTCTCAGAGTTGGCTGCGTTGGCGCCCGGCGTTGTCGCACACCATGAACCTCAGCCCACGCTCTACGGTCTCTCCAGGGCTGCATACTCCACGCCTACGGACGGCTGCGACGATATCCTGCGCGAGGCCTTCACCGCTCTGCGTGGACAGCTATTACAGCTCAGCATCGCTCGTGGCTGCGGTTACATCGAGACCAGCCCGCAACTGACCTTTCTCGCTCCGGCAATCCTTGCAGCAATTCCAAACGCACGGTTCCTGCATGTCGTGCGGCATCCTGCAGACGTTGTCCGTTCCGGCATGCGTCGCAAATGGTACCGCGGTCATTTTTCCGACCCGAAACGGATTACGCCCAGGCCCGGGGATGAACACGCCGAAGGTTGGAGTCAGTACGACGCGTTCCAGAAAAACCTCTGGCTGTGGTCGGCAACCAATACCTGGATTGGCGATTTCTTTGCTGCATTGCCGGAATGCCAACGCCTACTGGTTCGTGCAGAAGCGCTCTTCTCCGGCAATACGGAGGAAATGAAAAACTTCTATCGGTTTCTCGATTCTGAACTGCCTTCGGATCGGAAAATTTCCGCTGTTCTCGAACGAAAGAGCAATGCACAGAAGAAAGGGGACTTTCCTCGGGCACCCGAGTGGAGCGATCAGATGCGTCAGGAGGGCGAGCGTATATGTGGTCGCGCTGCGCGCAACCTTGGGTATGACTTTTCCAGCGATTGATGTCGCAACGATGCACAAGATGAGGAGACCCGCGGCCGTCGAGCGTCGAAATCCGCAATCCGGTTACCTCTTCCCCCAACCCGCGGCCTCACCAACATGCTAAACGTCACTGTTCCTTCTAGCCACGGCGCCGAACGAGCCTGGGTGATCAATGTGATACTGAGCGAGCATCTGGGTGTCGAGTATCGCTTGTGTGCCGGGGAGGGTTTCAACGTTGTCATCGAGGCTGATGGGCGGCATGTCGAAGTACCGGATACATTTTTTTCGCTCGCAGGCGACAATTGGTTCACAGAAGACGTGCGCCCCGAAACGCCTCTCGCAACATGGGATCCAAGACCGCTATCTGCGCAAATAGAAACCGCATCGCAGAATTTACCGATACTGTTCGGCGACGGGGAACTGTCCATAGCGAGTGACAACATCCGTCTTCCGGTGGATATCTTCGGCAGCGCCTTCTTCATGCTCTCCCGATGTGAAGAGATCACGGCCAGCGACCGAGACCGGCATCATCGTTTTCCGGTAAGTCAGGCCACCACTTTCAAGGCAAATATACTCGATCGGCCGATTGTCGATGAGTATACGGAGGTTCTGTGGGCGGCATTGAGTCGCCTATGGCCCACGTTGCACCGAAAAAGGCTGGGCTTCGAATCGTGTATCAGCTGTGACGTCGATATTCCATTCGATTATACGATCAATACACCCGGCGCCGCCCTTAGGAGGCTAGCTGGTGACATTTTAAAGCGCCGAAGCCTGGCGTCGACATATGACACGGCCCGCTACGTATTGGACATAAAGCGGCGCGGACTTGCAGCGGACCGGATGTTCAAATTCGACTGGATGATGGATGCATGTGAACGGGAGGGGCATTCCTGCTCGTTCAATTTCATCACTGCCAACCGGGACCCGCTCGACTGTCCGCCGTATTGGAATTCGAAACAGATCGATGCACTGATCCGACGTATTCATGGCCGCGGTCACGAGATCGGGCTGCATGCAAGTTACCGCTCATTCGATCGACCGGAGTTCGTTCGAGAGGAGTTCGACAGACTCCGCCGCAAATGCGAGTCACTCGGCATCTCTCAGAATCGGTGGGGCGGCCGCCAGCACTACCTGCGCTGGAGCGCAGGAGAGACATGGCGACACTGGTCACAGGCTGGCCTGGATTACGACTCGACCCTTACCCACGCCGAGCGACCCGGGTATCGCTGCGGGACCTGTCGCCCCTATTCGACCTTTGACCTGAAAACCAGATCGGCGCTGCGTCTGCGGGAAGAGCCCCTGATCGTAATGGAGGCATCAGTTCTCAAGGCGGCCTACCTCGGACTGGATAACGACCAGGCACTGGATACGATCCGCCACTTTGTACGGGTAACACGGAAATTCTCAGGGAAGTTCAGTCTGCTTTGGCACAATTCAACACTGATCACGCAAGCGGACCGTGATCTTTACAGGCAGATTCTTGCCGATACCACCCCGCAGCGCTGAAGACAGCCTTGCGACCCACCTGGGCACAACGACAAACGTGCGTGCACACCCCACAAGCCGTTGGGCCATGCTCGTGGACCAATGTCTTGCACCACTGGCATCGCGCACAATACCGCCGCGGAAAGTTGCCCGCCAGCCGCTTCCCCATTAACCTCTATCTCTGCAAATGTCGCCCCTGGACACTCACAGAGCTTGCCGCCGGGAACTAGACTTCGGCATATTGCCGCTCGGCCTAATGAACTGAACAATGAAGTATTTTTACAAGCACTCGCGAGCGCCTGTCGAGGCTCCGAATACCGAGATCAACGCCGCCGCGGGACGACTTCACCAGAAGCTGTTGAACCTGAAACTGGGTCAACTCGGGATCTCGGAATACAACAAGCGATATCTCGGCAAGCGCATCAAGAACCCTCTCTGGTCATTGCAGCTCTACACCCACATCCTTTCGCTCGCCCTTCAGGGACAGAACAAGCCACTGCGGGAAACGACATTGATCGACTATGGCGGTGGTTCCGGCATGCTTTCGCTGCTCGCCAAAGAGACTGGTATCGGCACCGTCATCTACAATGATATCTACGATGTCTCCTGCTCCGACATTGAGCGAACCTCGAAAGCACTGGATATCCACATCGACGGGATCGTCTGTGGTGACATCGATGAATTGGTCGATCACGTGTCGGAGAATGGCATCTCTGTGGACACCATGGCCTCTTACGATGTGATTGAACATATCTACGACATCGAAGGCTACCTGCGTCGATTGTCGGCCCTATCGAAACCACCTACCAGGTTCGTTTTCGGCTCCGGCGCCAACATCAAGAATCCCTATCTTTCGCGGCAGATCGCGAAGATCCATTCGAACTGCGAGTTCAAGGATCGCGAGGCCGAATGGGGAAGCAAAAAGCGTGACGACCTTCGCAGCTACCTGTCGCTGCGCAAAGACATTGTCAGAAAATACAAGCCTTCACTGAGTGACCAGGAGGTCGAACATGTCGCGCAGGCAACACGCGGGCTGATTGCCGCCGATATCGAGAAATGCGTCGACGAATACGCGGAGACAGGAAAGATAACCTACACGCCCGATCACCCGTCGAATACCTGCGACCCCAACACCGGCAACTGGGCCGAACACCTCATTGATGCAGACTGGTTGAAACGCATCCTCGAACAGGAGGGTTTTCGCACCGAAATTCTCAGCGGCTACTATCCGAGCACAGGGAGTCGTCTGCGACGGACGGCGAAACATGCACTGAATATCGGGATCCGCCTGCTTGGGAGCTCGTCGCTGCCGATCGCGCCTTGCTACATCATTTGCGCGGACCAGACGAAGTGAACCTGGTTGGACCGGCAGTACCACCCGACCACGGCCGATTGACGCGCTTTCCGAAAACATGGGGCCTGCCATCACCGCGAAATCGACGCCGTTTTTCGCACGCATGGTTCCAGTGAATGCGTAATCGACCGCGTAGATCTTGCGAAGCAAACGATAGCCGGGGAACAATCGCTATCGCTGCTCAATACTCGGACAATCCGGTTTTCTCTTATCGGCTAAACTGCGTCTCGTGGCCAGCATAGCCGTACGACACAACCCATGACCTGCTCACAGCTTGTCCCCCAACCTGCAGAAACTGCCTGATCAACGATGCGCATAGTCTATGCAGTTTCGGGCCTACTTACCGAGCACCCCGGATTGCAATCCAAAATTCTCGGCGCAACAAAGGTATGGAGCGGACTCGGCCACGATGTTCACATCGTGGTCCCATCCCAGGGGATGATGATGGACGCCAGAGGTGGGATCACCTTCCGCTCGAACGGCGCCGCGTTCAGGCGAGAAAAGATCGACTACTACGATCGCAGCAAAAGCAAGATTCGTCGGCTTATATCTCTACGCCACCAGTACGGGTTTCTCCGCCAGATGCTTAGGCGGACCGACCCGGACATCGTCTATACGCGTTACACACTCCCACTGCCCGGTGTACACAGAAACTTCAGCATACGCAGTCCGTTCATCGTGGAAATCAATTCTGACGATTCAATCGAATATGGCATAAAGTCTCGGGCTGTCGGCTCATTCAACCGGACTTTTCGCAAAAGTTTTCTCGCCAGGGCCGGAGGCCTCTGTTTCATCTCTGCGGAAATGTCGCAGTCAGAGGCATTCTCCTGGTATCAAGGCAAGACTACGGTCGTCTCCAACAGCATCGACTGTGCCGAGTTCCCGTTTCTTGAGGACACCGGCAACGATGATGTAAATCTGTGTTTTATCGGCTCGCCGCACCAAAGCTGGCATGGTCTGGACAAGCTGGTCACGCTCGCGTCAAGTTTTCCGCTCTGGCGCTTCCACGTTATCGGACCAGACAGATCTGAATTGATCCAAGCTGGCGATACGGGCCTTGAAAACCTAGTGTGCCACGGCTACCTGCGTGGACCGGAGTCAAGACAACTGGTTGCCGGGATGGACATCGGCATATCGACGCTCGCACTTCATCGCAAGCATATGGACGAAGCGTCCCCTTTGAAGTCTCGCCAGTACCTGGCGCACGGCGTACCCTTTATAAGCGCATACGCCGATACCGACATTACAGCCAGCGATTTCCAGCTGCAACTGCCGAACGCAGACAATAACATCACGCCTAACCTGGATCGCATTGAAAGATTCGTCGCTCAGGCATTCCGCAACAAAGACTTGAGATACCGGGCACGTCGCTTCGCCGAGGAAAAACTTGATATCTCGGTAAAGGAAACAGAACGATTGAATTTCATCTGTTCTGTCGTCCGCCAATGAACAAGCACAAGGTCCTGATCGTTGCCAACGCTGATAGTTCGCTTTTGCGGGAGCGCGTACAGATGACGATCGACATGGGACACGAAGTGATCTGGTACAGCGAGTCCAGAAATGTCCCGCTTGCTGGATGTAAGATCGTACATGCGCGCAAACGTACCAGCATCGGTATTGTCGACAAGGCCCTGTCTATCTCTCTTTTTTTTTCCGTACTGCGGAAAGAGCGCCCGGAGCTGCTGCATATCCACTGGGCCCTGTTCACTCCCATTCTGTTTATGCGCAGCCTTCCCCCTGTTCTTGTCAGCGTCATGGGCAGCGATGTCAACCTCCCCGGTCGTTTCGGGCTGCGACGCTTCTTCGCGCGCCTATCACTGAACAGGGCCAAGCTGATCACATCCAAGTCATCAGGGATGGACGAGGCAATTCTGGCATTGGGCGACTACGGGTCAAAGATTCGGAGGGTAACCTGGGGGCTGGACGAGAAATGGTTCGCGCTGTCGATGCAAAAGGCGAAGGCTAGAGAACGACTTGGTATCGAGCAAGATGCCGTGGTCTTTTTCTCTCCCAGAGCCCACACGCAGATCTACCGGGTACCAGAAATCGTCCAGGCTTTCATCGCACTTCTCGAGAAAAACCCGTCACGTCCTTTGACACTGCTCGTTGCCGGTTCATTCAACGGCACAGAGCCTGGTGAGGATGTATCGAGACTCGTCGATTCGGGGCCGAGAAAGCGACACATCAAACTGGTTGGCATGCTGGGCCAGGAATCGATGCAAGACCACTATGCAGCATGCGATGCGGTGGTTTCGTACGCTTCAACCGACGGCATGCCACAAAGCCTCTACGAAGCCATGGCTGCGGGTTGCTTCCCGATTTTTACCGACCTGCCCTGCTATACGGAACTGCTTCAAGATGGACATAATGCCCTTCTGTGCGATACCAACAATCCCGAATCGCTGAGTAGCCAGCTGGCAGGCTATCTGCTTCTCAAAGAAACGAATCGGGAAAAAACGGCACTGCAGGAGAATATCGAGATGGTCCGAAAAGTGGCCTCGAAAGAGAGCCAAGAAAAAATACTCGCGAACATCTACGATGCGATCGTAGCAGACGTGCGCTCAACCACAGCCTAGTCAATCGCGCCAGATCGGTCTCTCTACAAATAAATCTGCTCTCTCTCAGTTTTCCCGCGCAACCCCTATAAGTAGCCCGAGGGTTCTATTCGCGCCGACTTCGCATTTGAAGGTTGTTGAACCTGTTCGAGCGTCGCCGCCAACTGAGCGCCAAGCACATCGAAACTATGACGATCTTCGACGTACCGGCGACCTGCCTGTCCCATCGCATCACGCTGCCTCCCAGGCATGGCGATCAGCGAACGTATAGCGTCTGCGAGCACAACTGGGTTTCCCGGCGGCACCGTTAGACCGGCACCGGCCTCCCCAACCGGATTGTTGGAAGACGAGCAACTGAAAACGATCGGGCGACCCGCAGCAAGAAAATCGAACAGTTTGTTGGAACTGATCCCGTACTTGAACACAGGCGCATCGATCAGGTTGAAGACGAAACCGTCCGCGTCTCTGGCAAGCCCCGGAATCGCTTGTTTGGCAACCGGATCCTCGAACACAATGTTTTCCAATCCCAGTTCACGTGCCAGTTGTACCAGCGCCGGCTTCAGTGCCCCATCCCCTATAAGGCGCAACCGCACTGACCGCTGCGGAGGTCGCCGTTGCAATTCATCCATCGCACGCAGAACGCAGTCAAGTCCGTTGGCCTCGCCGTGGGCACCGAAGTACATCAGCACAAAGGCATCCTTCTCCGCTGGTGGTTCCGGCGGTGGATACTCGGCCAGTTCCACACCGTTCGGAATCCAAACGATTTTTTCAGCCGGGATGCCGAGCGGAACGATGTAGTTTGAGGCATTCGGCAGCAGTACAATGATCCGGTCGGCACGTCGGTAGAGCCAACGTTCGAGCCAGCGCAGAAAACGCGTGAACGGTGCGCCGGCGCGCAAGCGGCCCATGTCGATCAACGTCTGTGGCCACAGGTCCCTGACCTCGAATAGGAAAGGCACACCAAAACGCCGCGCCAGAATCGCACCGGACCAGGCAGCAAAAGGGTGCACGCTGGAGCCGATGATCACGTCAGGCCGGTCGAGTTCGCGTGTCATTCGGGGCAACAGCACACGCAGCGAGAAAACCAGCATATTTATCAGTCTGCTAGCCCCGTTGCCTCGGTACTGGGGCGTCCGAATCCACAAGAACGGTACGCCATCGATCACATCAATCCGCCTCGATTCGTTGCGCGCAAGCCGCTGGCGCCCAGTGTTGAGTTCAGTACTCGCCGCGATCACGGTCGCCCGCCAGCCCTGCTGGGTCAAATGGCGGGCCAGACTGTAGTGACGAGTTCCACCCGGGGCACCCGGCTCCTGAGCATAGTGATTGATGATCCAGAGACGTTTCATGCGTTCAGGAAGATATACAGTTCGTCGGCGACGCGTTGCGACGCGTTGCCGGTTCCGTAAGGTTGGATTGCCGCCCCGGTCGACGCCTCGGCCCTGCGCAACACCGATGCGACTGCTTGTGCCGATACAGGCGGCGCCAGCGTATTCCAACCTGCCTCAACAAGTTCAACCCACTCTGTTTCATCACGCAGCGTAACGCAAGTCACCTGGTAAAAAAACGCCTCCTTCTGCACGCCCCCCGAATCGGTCGCAATCACGCGCGCATGCTGTTCGAGCATCACCATGTCCAGGTACCCGACTGGTTCGCAACTGCGCACGTTACTCGGCAGTTCCCGCTGAAGAGCCGCCAGCTTGGCTTTGGTACGCGGATGCAACGGCAACAGTATTTCTTGGCCATACGCAGCGAAGCCATCAAGGATCGCACTGAGACGCGCCGTGTCATCAGTATTCTCGGCCCGATGGACCGTGGCGAGCACATACGACTTGGATTGCAGGCCCAGCCTGTCGAGTACATCGCTGGCCGCGGCGGCCTTTTTAGCGAAGAACAGCGCCGCGTCGTACATGACGTCGCCCACCAGCTTCACCGACGCGCCGTCGATACCCTCGCGGATAAGGTTTTCGACGGAGGCTCGGGTCGGTGCAAACAACAGCTCGGCCACGTGGTCGGTCAGCACTCGGTTGATCTCCTCGGGCATCTGCCGGTTGAACGAACGCAGCCCGGCCTCCACATGCGCAACCGGGATGTGCAGCTTGGATGCCGCAAGTGCGCCGGCCAGCGTGGAATCGGTGTCGCCATAGACGAGCACGCAGTCGGGCCGGGTATCGAGCAGAACCTGCTCGATCGCTTCGATCATGCGACCCGTGTTCGCGCCATGGCTTCCGCCACCGATGCCGAGGTTGTAGGCCGGCCGGGGTATCTCCAGCTCGGCAAAAAAGACATCGGACATATTGGCATCGAAGTGTTGCCCTGTATGCACCAGCGTCTCGCTCAGACCCGCCTCCCGCAAGGCCCGAGAAACGGCTGCGGCTTTTATGAACTGAGGTCTCGCACCGAGCACTGTAGCAATAGTGTTCACTCAAATCCCTTTATCTGAAAGTGCATGCAAACAGTGCCTCTGCCCGCAGAATTTCAATGCCGGCGGACAGGTCGGCGAAGCTACATCGAGGCCGTGACACGCAACCCCCGCCCATTGTAGTCGCATCCATGCAGTGGCCGGTTTCGTGCCGGGTGCCGGGCCTCACCGTGGTAGCAGCGTCAGCCGACCGTCCTTCAGAGCGTAATGGTCGCCCGTATACGGACACACCGCCGCATGCTCGCCATCCAGGGCAGGTCGAGCTGCTCGCCGTAACGACTCATC
>Ga0316201_10001749_pt1 | contig 14950 bp, 10 predicted proteins | sample CS6wburrow_MG_FD_204516 | JGI IMG/M metagenome (GOLD analysis project Ga0316201, IMG submission 204516) | Coastal sediment microbial communities from Delaware Bay, Delaware, United States - CS-6 worm burrow | ecosystem: Environmental > Aquatic > Marine > Coastal > Sediment | place: USA... | reverse complement strand
GACTGAGTAAAATCCTTTCTGGATTCAAAGATCAAGTGAGGGCTCGTCCATCTGGTGAGACATGCGGGCTCTATCCTGCGCCTGCTCCCGTGATCCTGGTGAGAAATGCGGGCTAATGGATCGCCAGACAGGCTCTGGTTTCGGATAAAATAAGGGCTTTCCGGTGAGCCGTCAGCAACCAGCCTTGTAACAAATCTTCCCATGCCAGAACGTATCCGCGAGATCCCCTATAACTACACCTCGTTCTCTGATCGTGAAATCGTGATCCGTTTTCTTGGTGAATCCTTCTGGGACCTGCTCAACGATCTAAGACATCAACGCAATACGGGTATCTCGGCACGCATGCTGTTCGAGGTTCTCGGTGATATGTGGGTCGTTACACGCAACCCCTATTTGCAGGAAGACCTGCTGGAAGATAAAAACCGACTCAATGCCCTGATTGATGCAATGCACCACCGCCTCGGACAGATCGAAGCGCGCGCCGGTGACAACCTGCGTGCGCTGGAACTGCACCAGGCTGCAACCAAAGCCGTCGATCTGTTCGCCCGGCAGTTTGCCGATGACAAGATACTGCGCGAGCAGGTTCGCAGGCGTTTCAAACGGATCACACGCAAGGATAATATTGATTTCGGTGGACTTGCCCGTGTTTCACACGCCACCGATGCTACCGACTGGCGCGTCGAGTTTCCATTCGTGGTGATTTCACCGGACACTGAAGCCGAGATTGCTGAAATTGTACAGGCCTGCATTGACCTTGGCCTGACCATCATTCCGCGTGGCGGCGGCACGGGTTATACCGGCGGCGCAGTGCCACTGGACGCACACTCAGTGGTCATCAATACCGAAAAACTTGATCAGCTCAGCAAGGTCGAACCCAGACATATAAACGGCGTCGAGCAGCCGGTGCCAACCGTGCACTGCGGCGCCGGCGTCGTTACGCGCCGCGTATCCGAGCTGGCGGAAGACAACGGCCTGGTATTCGCCGTTGATCCGACCTCGCAGGATGCATCCTGCATTGGCGGCAACGTTGCAATGAATGCCGGCGGCAAGAAAGCCGTACTCTGGGGTACCACGCTCGACAACCTGGTCAGCTGGCGCATGGTGACACCGGATGCAAACTGGATCGAGGTCGAACGCTATCACCACAACCTGGGCAAGATCCACGAACAGGACGAAGTCGTGTTCTGCGTACACAGCTACCAGCCTGACGGCAAAACCCGCATAGGCCAGCCGCACATGCTGCGTATGCCGGGTTCTGTATTTCGCAAGCAGGGACTTGGCAAAGACGTCACCGACAAGTTTCTCGCCGGCCTCCCCGGTATCCAGAAAGAAGGCTGCGACGGCATTATCACCTCGGCACGATTCGTACTGCATCGCATGCCGGCACACACACGAACCTTGTGCATCGAGTTTTTCGGCACAGAACTTTCACACGCAATTCACGCGATTGTTGAACTGAAGGACCATGTCGATTCGTCGGATGGCGTGGTACTGGCCGGACTCGAACATCTCGACGAGCGTTACATCAAGGCGGTGCGCTACGCGACCAAAACGCCGGGCCGCGAACGGCCACGCATGGTACTGCTGGCTGATATTGCCGGCGATGATGAAGCCAGGCTGGATGCGGTGGTCGCCGAAGTCATCAAGCGGGTTAAACAGCGCAACGGCGAAGGCTTTGTCGCAACCAGCCCGGAAGCACGCAGGCATTTCTGGCTGGACCGCGCGCGCACCGCTGCCATCTCGGCACATACCAATGCATTCAAGGTCAACGAAGACGTCGTCATACCGCTGCAACGGCTCAGCGATTACAGTATCGGCATCGAACGCATCAACATCGAACAGTCGATTGCCAACAAGCTGGAGAGTGTCGACACCTTCATAGAACACCTGTCGGGTGAGCTAAAAGAACTGGGCCAGGATGATGACTACGATGACAGTGACGAAAATCGTGCCATCCTGCAGGCCAAGCTGGACCTGGCAAAGGATCACCTGAAGACAATCAGGCATCGATGGGCAACACTGGCGTTGCACATGGACGACCCGGCGCTTGACTATAAAGACCTTCTGAATGAACAGGAGCAGGCACTGATCAGGAAAGGCGACCGCATTCTCGACCTGCTGCTTCGCCGAGATGTTCGAATTTCCTATCGCAATGAAATCAAACAGCGAATGCGCGAGATTTTCCGCGGCCAGGAACTGGAACCATTACGCAATGCATTGCGCAGCAAGCACCTTGCCATCAAGAACAATCGTCTTTTCATTGCACTGCACATGCACGCCGGTGACGGTAACGTGCATACCAATATCCCGGTGCATTCCGATAACTACCAGATGCTGCACCAGGCAGACCGTTTGGTTGAGCGCGTGATGCAGCTTGCACAGGACCTGGGAGGTGTCATTTCGGGCGAGCACGGCATTGGCCTGACCAAAATACAGTTCCTCGACGCTGACAAGCTCGATGACTTTATACGTTACAAACAAGAAGTCGACCCGCAGGGGCGCTTCAATAAAGGCAAACTACTGCCCGGCTCCGGCCTCGACAATGCCTACACACCATCACTTGCACTGGTACAGCAGGAAGCCCTGATCCTTGAACAGAGCGAGCTTGGCCTGCTAAACGATCAGATCAAGCACTGCCTGCGTTGCGGCAAGTGCAAACCGGAGTGCATGACGCATGTTCCGCGCGCAAACCTGCTGTACTCACCGCGCAACAAAATCCTCGCCACGGGCCTCATCATCGAGGCATTTCTTTACGAGGAACAGACGCGGCGCGGCGTAGCGGTGAGACATTTCGGTGATCTGAACGATGTTGCCGACCATTGCACGGTGTGCCACAAATGCCTCAATCCCTGCCCCGTAAACATCGACTTCGGCGATGTTTCGATGCGCATGCGCAAAATCCTCAGAGACCGCAGACAGAAGAAATTCAATATCGGCAGTTGGGCTGCAATACAGTTCCTGAATGTGACAGACCCGACGACGATCAAGGTAATGCGCCTGGGTCTGGCACAGACGGGTTTCCGCATGATCAATAGTGCGCACACACTGGCTAAAACAACCGGCCTGCTGGGCAACAGCAAACGCTTACCGCCATCCACAACAGGTGACACACGCAGCACGCAACAGATTGTCCAGCTGGTGCGCAAGCCCATGCGCGCAAAAGTACCCGCCAAACCTTTGCGTTCGATTATTGACGCTGAAGATCCTACCGATGTTGTCATCATTCGCGATGAAGATAAAACCACGAACGAATCCGACGCGGTGTTCTACTTCCCGGGCTGCGGTTCCGAACGCCTGTTCAGCCAGATCGGACTGGCGACGCTGGCAATGCTGTATGAAACCGGTGCCAAAACAGTACTGCCACCGGGTTATCTATGCTGCGGCTATCCGCAAACAGCAGCCGGTGATGCCAATAAGGGACACGCCATCAGCACTGCCAACCGCGTCCTCTTCCACCGGGTGGCGAATACCCTGAACTATCTCGATATCAAGACCGTAATCGTCAGCTGCGGCACCTGCATGGACCAGTTGCTGAAATACGAGTTTGAACAAATATTCTCAGGCTGCCGTTTACTGGATATTCACGAATACCTGATGGAGAAGAACGTCCGCATGAAGGCTAAAGGAGACATGCAATATCTATATCATGACCCCTGCCACACGCCGATGAAAACCTATAATCCGGTCAAGGTGGCTTCGAGCCTGATGCAACAGGATGTGCTGCTCTCCAGTCGCTGCTGCGGCGAATCCGGCACCCTGGGCACAGCGCGGCCAGACATTGCAGAGCAGCTTCGTTACCGCAAACAGGAAGAACTTGAGAAAGGACTTGTCGAACTGACCGGGCAAGCCGACAACAATGCCGGCAAGGTAAAGATGCTGACGTCGTGCCCGGCTTGCCAGCAGGGCCTGTCACGCTACCAGGATGACAACGGCCTGGAGACGGACTATATCGTCGTTGAACTCTGCAACAGCCTGCTGGGCAAAAACTGGCAGGATGAATTTGTCAGCAAGGTAAACAACAACGGCATCGAGCGGGTGTTGTTGTAAACAGTAGCGGTCCCGGATTGCGCTTCGCTTCATCCAGGCTGCGAAACAGTTATCAAAATAAATCTTATTCACCACAGAGGCACAGAGGCACAGAGAAAAATATTTTATTTTTTATGCATATTAGCTAACGCTCAAGCAGCATCTAGCCCGCATTTCTCACCAGGATCGCGGGAGCAGGCGCAGGATTCGTGTTCGAAAGCGCCGCTCTGGAGCGAAAAGCGTAGCCATAGCTACGGTTTGAGTGAAGAGCAAGCTTACGGACACGAAGACCAGCCTGAACCGCGATAGGCATGCGTGAATAACACACTGTATTTTTGGTCATCCTCGCTATACTCCAACGGGCCAATGCTTTATCAGTGACCTACGCCGCCTGGTGAGAAATGCGGGCTAGCACTCTGTGTCTTTGCAGTGCGATATTTATTTCAAATCTCAGGCCAGCGCAAGCGCAGGTCGCTGACGCATTGCCTATAAAAACCTCTGTGCCTCTGTGCCTCTGTGGTGAAAAAATTATTTTGGAAACAGGAAACAGCTCAAACCAGGCTGTACGTCTTCAATGCCTCGCGATTGTGAATCGTAATTTTACTACCATCAATACTGATGACACCCTCTCCCCTGAGATTTTTAATAATCCGTGAGAATGTCTCCGGTTTAACCGACAGCCTGGCAGCGATAACGCCTTTTGCGGTATCAAGCTCAAAACATTCCTTGTCATCCGGCGCATGCTGTAATAAATAATTCGCAACCCGGCAGGTACCGGAATGCAGTGTCAAGGTATCAATTTCGTGGACCAGCTTGCGTAAACGGAAGCTCATATCACCCAGCAGCAGCAAACAGGTTTCAACCGAGTCCCATAGCATGGCCTTGAAATCCTTAGCATCAATACCGATCACGACCGTCTCTGACAATGCAGCAGAACTCACCGGGTAATGCGGCTGATCCATAAACATCAACGCTTCAGCAAAAAGCCCGCCTTGATGCACAATCTCAATTATTTTCTCCTGCCCGTCCGGTGACACGCGGAACAATTTAACTTTTCCGCTTATAACAAGATAAAAATTAGTAACATCTTCACCTTGTGTGAACAGCAGCTGACCCTCCTCAAGCCTGATGATCTCCGAGTGGCGATAAACGCGCTCCAGTTGCGCGTTTGTCAAACTGGAAAACAGATGAGACTGTTTCAATGCATCTACGATTTCCTGGTTTCTTTGTCCCAAAATCCACTACCTGCAATGTTTGTGTTTTATAGAAACGGCTTAAAGCGCGCCGCGGCGCAAGTCATTTTCAAGCTCATCGTCGGGAAGTACACGTTCCTGGCTTACACGCCATGTGCCATCGTCTTCTTTCTGAATGATGAATTCTATTCCACTAGAATTGATTGTACCGTCTGCACCCTCTACGGTTTCCAGTGATTTAAACATAATCCTGTCGGGTGTTTCCGCGAGCACATTGAGACCCTTGTAACTGACCTGCTTGAGCAGCTTGTTTTCAAACTCGTGCTTGCATTGATTGAACCAGTCATCATATCCAATGACATCAAACCCGGGCACGCCAAAAACACTGACGTCTTTTGATATCAGGTTCATGTGTTCATCGAGATCGAGCGCATTGGCCGTGTCTGCCATACGTTGAAGAAATTGCTGTGCATTCATAATCAGTTTCCTGTTGTCTGGCCTGGCTAGCCCGCCTATTGCATGAGAATGCAATAGGCGGGCTAGCGACATTCCCCGATAGAGCCGGAACGGCAGCGTTGATACTGGACCCATATTGTATCGCTGAGTATGGCGCCATCGAATATCACATCATCGATATTTGCTTCCCGCAGCGAAGCCTTGGTCAAGTCAGCTTCGGTGAAGTCCGCCTCTCGCAGGACAGCATTATCCAGTTTCGCCTTGATCATGCTGGCCTTTCTGAAAATCGCCGTCTCAGCATCAGAAGCTTCCAGGCTTGCAGACTCGAGATTGGCTTCCTCGAATTTTGCTGCAAACATTTTTGCACGCTCCAGGCGCGCACCTTCGAGATTGGCCCGGGTAAAATCAGCATTTGACAGATCGGCATCATAGAAGTTGACTCTGCGCAGGCGCGCCCCGATGAAGTCCGCAGCATTCAAACTGGAACGGCTCAAACTGGCATCATCAAGTATCGCCCCGTTAAAACTTGCGTCCCTGGCTTTCACACCGATCAGCCGTGCATTTATCATGCGCGCTTTATCAAATTTTGCGCCTTTCAAATTAGCCATGTTGAACTCAGCATGTGACAGCCTGCTGCCGCTGAAATTGGCGTTTTCGAGATTTGCACGGGCCAGTACAGCGCTTGTCAGGTCCATTCCACTAAGATCAATGCCCTGCTTGTCGCAGCCGGTCCAGTTGACACTCGGCGCGGGCTCATCAGCACAATCGGCGACAGCCAGCCCTGGAGTTAATCCAAGTACAAATACGGCGGATACGATTATCCCGGTAATATTGCTGCTCATCTGGTAGCTCATGTTTTTTATCGTGTTATTGGCTACAATTCTGTTGAATTGTGACTAAAGCGCCATGTAATTCCCTTAGTAGAAACAGGAAGTTATGAGAATGATAACAAATTTGGCATGGTTTGCGTTGCTACCTGCCATATTACTCGTTAGTTACAATTCTGTCTCAGCGGAAGAGCAGATTGTGCCATCTCTAAGTGAACCTATTCAACCCATCCCGGTAGACAGCAGCCTCAACCCCGACAAGATCGCACTGGGCTCATTACTTTTCAACGATACCCGGCTGTCTAAAGACAACAGCCTGTCATGCGCCAGCTGCCATAAGCTCGAATCGGGCGGGGATGATGGCATGATGACGGGTATATCGCTTGACGGCAGCACACACGTGGTCAATACACCAACTGTCTTTAATGCGCGCTTCAACTTCAGACAACAATGGGATGGCGCGGCATTGTCACTGGAAGAACAGGTTGACCATGTGTTGCATAACCACATGGAAGCAGGCTCCAACTGGAATGAATTACTGGCAAAGCTGAATCGCGACTCAGCTCTCGCCGACACGTTCGAGAAAATATATACAGACGGGATTAGCAGGGAAAACTATCTGGATGCAATCACCGAGTTCGAAAAATCACTGGTTACGCCAAATTCCCGCTTCGACCAGTATCTACTCGGCAATCTTGAAGCAATAACCGATGATGAGAAAAAAGGCTACTTGCGCTTCAAGGAATTCGGCTGTATCTCATGCCATCAGGGCATCAATGTAGGCGGCAACCTGTTTCAGAAATTCGGTATATTCTATGACTACCTGGGTGAACGTGGTGACATTATCAGCAGCGATTATGGCCGTATCAATGTCACAAACAGGGAAGCCGACATGCATGTTTTTAAAGTGCCATCGCTGAGAAATGTAGAGCTAACAGCGCCTTATCTGCATGATGGTAAAGCCGAGAGCCTCGAACAGGTCATAGCTATTATGGGCAAGACACAGATAGGCAAAACCATCAGCCATGAAGATATTGCTCTGTTGGCCAAATTCCTCAAAACACTTACAGGCGAATACAACGGCGCCTCCCTTGCACAGCACAGCAATACACCTGCTAACACCACGCTATCTGAAGAAACTGACAATAGCGGCAACACGCACAGCCCTGTTCAAATCGACAAGGAAAAGAGTTGATGAAGCAGCATGTAAATCACACCATCGGTATTATTATCGTTCTCCCGTTGCTGATTTTTTTCTTCTACAAGAGCATCATCAGCAGCAATCCATTTGACGAAATTTCAGCTGCAACCAGTGAAATTGAGTCTCTCCAGGTAAAATTGCACAGGGATATCCTGCGTTACCGGAACAACCAGTTGCGCCAGTATGACACGCTGAATAAGACAGTCGAGCAGATCTCAAGTTTAAATAACAAATTAACCGCCGCTGAAAACACAATCGAACACAAAGAACTGGCAAATAAGCTGGCATTGCTGAGTAAATCCATTGCTGAGCAGGCCGTTCTGATCGAAGACTTTAAAACCAATAACTCGGTATTACAGAATTCTCTGTATTATTATTCTCGCCTGCACACGGAGATTCACCCGCACAGCATCGCCTTTAGTAGCGATTTGATTTCAGCAGAACAGCTGGGAAGGTTAGCCATCCTGATACTTGAATATACCCGAAAACCCGAGCATGAAACTGCACTGAAGATTTATCCGTTACTGGACAAATTGAATGCCAGCCCGGACTCCGGGCTGAACACGCTAATCAACCACAGCCTGATAATTATTGAACGACTTCCGCTGATAGATGGAATCATCGAGGCTTTCAACACGCTGGACATTGAACGACAGGTTAAAAACCTGGACAAGCTGCTATCCGGTTACCAGGGCAAGCGTGACCAGAACACCCTCATTTACAACTCGCTTCTATTCTTTTCTTCGCTTTATTTACTGGGTTACATAGGATATATGTTCCTGATCCTGAAACAACACCAGTTTACGCTGGAAACCTCCAACGAGAAGCTGAATAAAGAGGTTGGAGAGAGAATAAAAACAGAGAAAACACTTTATCGCCTGGTAAAGGAAACCTCTTCTATCAGCGAGAAGGACTTTTTGCAGAATATTCTTCAGGCTCTACATAAAGCCCTGGGTTACAGGTACGCATATGTCTCGCTGGTTTCGAACAATAACAAACATGAAGCCACCATACATGGCCTTGTCGACAATGGACATTACCAGGTAAATATTAACTACAACATTGAAGACACGCCTTGCGAGGAAGTTCTACAGAATGGTCGCCTCGTGCATAACCGTGACTTTCAGAATTATTTCCCGGACTGGAACAATACGTATATTCCGAATGCAGAAAGTTTTATAGGCATCACCATAAAAGATGAAAACGACAAGGTGGCAGGCCTGCTCGCGGTTGCAGATGACAAAGCCATCAGCAACACCAACCTTGCAGAGCATATACTTTCCCTGGCCGCATCCAGAATCAGCGCAGAGCTGCTCCGGCATGCAGCGCTTCAGGACAGCAATCGCTATCACACCGGTCTTGAGTTGATTGACAGCTGGCTTCTCGAACTCATTTCATGCGCGGGTGACACTGAATTATTTTATGCAAAGCTGTGTAAGGCAGCCAGGGAGATAGCTAACGCCGCCATAGCACTCGTTCCCCTGCTGGATGAATCGGGGGGAAATTATACTTACGCTGCCGCCTCTGGACAAATAGCAGAGCATCTGACGGGAACGAGCCGCAAGCTTAACGATGGTGGTTTATGCGGCTGGTCCATGGCGAACAGAAAGGCCGTGCGTATCGATGATGTCAATACGGACATCAGAGCCAGGCGTCAGCTCAGCAATCAGTACCCGGTAAAAACGGCATACGTTACACCCATCTACCTCAACGGCGCAGTTCATGGTGCCATATCCGTATTCAGGGATTCCGTGCCATTTGACCCTGTCGACGAACAGCTGATAAAACAATTTGCCCAACGTGTACAGCTGGCGATTGCCAACATGCACCTGGTCAATGACATCGCAACTGAAAAAGAACGCGCAGAATTCACTCTACACTCGATCGGTGACGCTGTAATTACAACCGACCCGGATGGCAATATTGAGTATATGAATCATATCGCCGAACGCTTGACCGGCTGGAGCCTGGATTCAGTTTATAAACATCCGGTGCAGACTGTTTTCCGCATACTCGACCAGGACACCCGCGAACCCATGCATAATGTAATCGAGGCATGCCTGACTGAGGCCACCTCCATCAGCAAGAGCATGACTATCCTGGTCAGTCATAATGGCAGCGAAAGATCGATCGAAAGCTCAATGTCACCGATCATCAACCGTTCCGGCTCTGCCGAAGGTGCAGTAATCGTGTTCCACGATGAAACCGAACGCAGACGCATGGAAAACATCATCCACCACCAGGCGACACATGACTCCCTTACCGGGTTGATCAATCGCCACCAGTTTAATATCGATCTGAAAGGCCAGATTGATCACGCCAGAACCCATCATACCAAACACGTTTTGTGTTATCTCGATCTCGACCGGTTCAAACATGTTAATGACTCGTGTGGCCACGCTGCCGGTGACGAACTGCTGAAACAGGTATCATCCAGGCTCCATACTGTAATACGCTCGGGTGATATATTGGCAAGGCTGGGTGGTGATGAATTCGGGCTTATCCTGCAGAACTGTCCTGTTAATATAGCCACTGAAATAGCTGACAAGATTATTCATTCACTTTCAGAGTATGAATTCAACTGGGACGGAAATAAATTTACCATAGGCGTCAGTATTGGCATCGTTCCAATCAACCCACAAACAAATAATATAAACGAAGTCATGAAGCATGCGGATGCCGCATGTTATACAGCCAAGGACCAGGGACGGTGCCGCGCCTATGTCTATGAGCAGCAGGATTCAGAACATTTACAACGCAATGAAGAATTTCACTGGGCATCCCGTATTTCCGAGGCACTGGAACAGAACAGGTTCAGAATCCATGCGCAACCCATCTACCCTCTTGACCCGGCTTCTGGCAATAGCAAGCACATAGAGATCCTGCTCAGGATGGAAGATGAAAATGGCCATCTGGTTCCACCCGCTTCATTTATCCCGGCCGCTGAACGCTACAAGCTGATGGGCGTAGTCGATCAGCACGTCATCAGGGAGGCATTCAGGTTTATTGCGCAGAACAGTATTGAAGACATATGTTTTTCAATCAACCTTTCCGCCAACTCTTTGAATGATGACAATCTGCCCTTTTTCATACAGCAATGCGCCTATGAATTCGAGATAGCAGGCGACTTGATATGCTTCGAAATTTCAGAAACGTCTGCGATAAGCAACCTGGTAAAAACAAGTAAGCTTATCGAGGAATTACAAACAGAAGGATTCAAATTCGCACTTGATGATTTTGGTAGCCAGCTGTCTTCATTAAGCTATTTAAAACACCTGCCGGTTGACTATCTCAAAATAGATGGCAGCTACGTGCGCGACATGGTACACAGCAAAATAGATCATGCCATGGTAGCCGCCTTAAACCAGGCAGGCCAGATCATGTCAATCAAGACAATCGCCAAATTTGTCGAAAACGACGAGATCATTAACAAACTTCAGCACCTTGGTGTCGACTTTGCGCAGGGTTATGGCATCTCGAGACCAGGCCCATTGTCAGACGCAACACTGCGAGACATGCTCAAGCTTATTTCTTATAAAAACGGCCTCGTTTCAGTCTCCTGATAATGAAGCGTGCCGGGTTGAGATAATCCACGATATCCTTTTCTACGGGTGCAGGCTCAGCACAAATCATCGATGCAATGATTTCTGCTGATATGAAGCAACTGACAAGCCCCCTGGAGCCATGGGCTGTTGATATATACAGCCCGGGCATGCAGGTCCCGGCTGGATATAGCCGTGAATGCCTGCCGTGATGCAGGTCCTGATAATCAAGCTCGAATTTGTCTTTATCGGGCACACAGCCCACCAGCGGTACCCTGTCCTGGCTGACCGCACGAAAAGCCACCCTGCCCGTGCGTTCACTTTGCTGCTCAAACTCGGCCGATATCAGGCGATTTATTCTGCTGATGTTTTGTTCCTGATCACACGAAGAAAGATCGAGCGATTCATCATTGATGTTGTAGCTGGCCCCGAGGATATGCCTGCCTTCATGGGCCGGAGTAATATACCGATCTCCACTGATACCGCATTTAATATGCCGGCTTATATGCGTCTGCTCGATGTTCGTCAACTGGCCACGCACCGCATCGAGAGGCAACCAGTCAAGTACTGAAAACTGTCTGGCCCAACTGCCATTCGCAGCCACAACACAGTCCGCCATCATGATGGTGTCATCGTTTTCACCGGCAATATTCCATTTACCGTTGAATGACGTGATATCGGACAGGTTCGCCTGAACGTATTCCAGCCGCGTTCCACATTCGTGCTTAATCACATCGCACAACTGTTTCACCTTGACCCAGCCGGCATTAACAAATAACAGTGCATCATGATTCAGCTCAACACCTGCAAGCTGTGTCGCATCGTCACGATTGACGAGCCTGATAAAGTCTGCAGGGTATTGATGCGATTCAGCTATATTCTTCAGTTTAGCCGCATCATCCACCAGCACATTACCGGTTCTGAACCAGAATTGCTCCGCGGAGTCAGCCTGTAGCCTGTCGAGACACTGCAACGCATGTACATAGGCATTGATATAAAAGCGGGAATCGAGCGATTCATCCTGTGTCAATCTCGGCATCAGCAAACCCGCCGGATTGCCTGACGCCTCACCTGCTACGTTTGCGTGTCGATCGATCAGTGTTATTTTCCAGCCACGCTTGATCAATGCCCATGCAGTTGCAAGACCGGACAGACCTGCGCCTATAATAACTGCATTTTTTTCGTTATACGAAAAAACCGGGGTGGTAAACCATGGCTTGTCGACAACATAACACCTTTGTTCAAATATAAAGCCTTTCAGCATGTCGCGTTTATTACCATGGCCCTGGCTTTTCTGTACAACAAAGCCAGCATTCGACAGACCCCGGCGTACCAGACCGGATGCCGTATAGGTTGCAAAACTGCCGCCGACCACGGTATTGCGCCCAATCAACTCGAATACACGCTCGCTCCACATCGCCGGATTGCGTGCTGGCGCAAAACCATCCAGATACCATGCATCCACCTTGTGGTTAATCTGCTCAAGCGCATACTCGACCTCATTGAATATCAAATGCAGCCTGACTCTTCCATTAGCCAGTTCAAGCACATGCATCCCCGGCACCGGTGGCGGATATATCTGCAGCAGTTCATCGACACAGGGATCGAGCTGCGGCCACTGCCGGGCCAGGCGGGCTATATCATCGGGCGATACGGGATGGTTTTCTATCGAGATAAAATGCAGGCAGGCATCATCAGCGGCACACTGCAGCCACATCTTCATGGTTACCAGGAAATTCAATCCGGTGCCAAACCCTGTTTCTGCAATAACAAAGCGATCCGCTTGCTGCCAGCGTTGCGGCAACTCATTCTGCTGCAGAAATACATAGAGGGTTTCTTCTATGCCATTGTCTGCAGAAAAATAAACATCGCCAAATTCAGTGCTGCCTGGCGTACCGTTATTCCATTCTATTTGCGCATACTTCATAATAGCCGACCGCTTAAAGTCACATTTGCAAAATAATACAGTTACATTCCATGATACCTGATACAGATGATATTCGGCTTGATGACAGGATCATCCTGATAACCGGCGCCGGTGATGGCATTGGCAAAGCCGTTGCGCTTGCCTGCGCCGAGCGCGGTGCAACGGTCATTCTGCTTGGGCGTACCGTGCATAAACTCGAACAGATCTATGACGAAATTAAAATCAATGGCTGGCCGCAAGCTGCCATCTATCCGATGAACCTGGAAGGCGCTGCTGCGTCTGATTACGATGATCTGAATACAAATATTGACAAGGAATTCGGCCGGCTTGATGGCCTGTTTAACAATGCCGGATGGCTCGGCGCATCCACGCCGATTGAAAACTACGACATCGAGCTCTGGTACAAGGTTATGCAGGTCAACCTGAATGCTCCGTTTATGCTGACCAGGGCCTGCATCCCGTTACTGAGAAAATCTTCGTCCGCACGTATCGTCTTTACCGGCGATGATAAAAGCAGCGCCTACTGGGGCGCCTACGGCGTTGCCAAGGCCGGCCAGCTGTCATTCATGCAGATACTCGCCGACGAACTCGAATCAAAAAATATCCCGGTCAATGCCGTGATTCCGGGCCCCATTCGAACCCGCTTCAGAACCATGGCCTACCCGGCAGAAGACATGCGTAAACTGACCAGGCCGGAAGAAATCACGGATGCATTTGTATACCTGTTAAGCGATGCTATCTCAGAAACAGGCAAAACTTTTAAACCTGAAGATTTCTAAACCTGTTAAAGAAATTTCACCACAGAGGCACAAAGGCACAGAGAAAACCAAATATTTATTTGTTTAAGTAATACATTTAGCCTGGCTTGATATTTTTTCCATCACATAACATTTCTGAATATAAATTATGTCGGGCTACACTTCGCTAGCTCACCCTTCTACAAACATACAAAAGAAAATGTTTCTCTGTGCCTCTGTGGTGAAATACATTTTTAATCCATTAAGTTGACTTCTATGCCCTGCTCCCTGAGGTGGTCGGCGCGGGTATCGATGTAACGCTGAAAATTGGGCTGCTGCTTGTATGCGGCTGTGGTCACATAATCCATAACAGACTGGACATGAAAGGCTTTCAGGTACGCGTCTGAGCGAAATACCTCTTCACCCCTGTCATTGAAATAGACCAGGCTTGGTGCGTACCTGATATCCAGCTTCCTCGCCCAGTCGACAATTTTCTGCTCGCTGCCATCCGGCGTTACTATCTTCTGATCCGACCAGAGATCGATAACCGCCACATTCATACGCTCGAGCAGTTCCCTGCTTTCGGGGCGCTGCAGAATATCGAGATGCAGTTCATCACAGGTGGCACACTGCTTCTGTCCAAAAATTACCAGCAGGTACTTGTCCGGCTCGAGCACGGCGTGCAAATTGTCGATTGAGCTGACGCTGCTGACCCCGGTATGCAGCTTACCCGAAGCCGGTTGCGGGGCAACCTGTGACAGGTAATCCTGAAAGCTGATTTCGGCTTCTTTTTTCTGCCCGACGTAATCGAGCACTACATCAAATTTTTCAGGCGGATAGTAACCGTTTGCACGGTATACCGCCTTGTTGTTTTCATCGAAGAAAATCAGTGTTGGCGTGTACTGGACTTTCAGTGCGGCCGCAAATTCTTTTTCCGTCATCACTTTATCGCCAATAGTGACTTCGCGATCACCCCAGATATTGAGCGTGATCACATCAAAGTGCTTGCGTGTTTTGTCAGTTATATCGCGTTGACCGAAA
>Ga0316201_10001748_pt1 | contig 14957 bp, 10 predicted proteins | sample CS6wburrow_MG_FD_204516 | JGI IMG/M metagenome (GOLD analysis project Ga0316201, IMG submission 204516) | Coastal sediment microbial communities from Delaware Bay, Delaware, United States - CS-6 worm burrow | ecosystem: Environmental > Aquatic > Marine > Coastal > Sediment | place: USA... | reverse complement strand
CCAGGCATGCTTTGCTCTTCATCCGAGAAGAGGAATTCGGGCGGGACCGGACTTAAATAGGGCAGGCCGCTGTGATGGGGACAGCCCAAAGCATAACGCACTTCGGCTTCAGTTCCCAGTTTCGCGATGATCCCATCCAGAACGCTTACCGGGGCCACGGGGGTTCCATTGTAATTGCCATTTTGCACATCCACATTATGGGCGTTGGGACCAATGACAGCCACCCGCTTCAACTCTTTGCTGATGGGCAGGGTGTTTTTATCGTTTTTCAGCAGCACCATGGACTTCCGGGCCATCTCCCTGGCCACCTCCCTGTGAGGTTCTGAAGCCAGGGTATCTACTGGTATGCCAGACCAGGGAACCATCTCAGCGGGATCAAACATCCCCAGTTTCATGCGGGCCAGCATTAAGCGTTCCACTGCAACATCGATCTCTTCCTCGGCGATCAAACCCCGTTTGACCGCCTCCACCAGCCCCTCATATTGATCGCCGCAGTTCAGATCGGTTCCGGAAAGAACTCCCAGGGCGGCGGCCTCCTCCCGGTTTTGTACCACTTTATGTCCCCAGTGAAAATCATAAATGGCCCCGCAATCAGAGACGATGTAGCCCTGGAAGCCCAGCTCACCCCGGAGAAGCTCTTCCTGAAGGGGGGCACTCCCGCAGCAGGGTTCGCCCATATACCTGTTATAAGCACACATGACGGAATAGACCTGAGCTTTCTCCACGGTCTTTTTAAAAGCAGGCAGGTAGGTGTCCCTGAAATCACGCTCGCTTACCACCGCATCAAACTCGTGGCGCAATGGTTCCGGACCGCTGTGTACGATGTAATGTTTGGAAGTGGCAACCGTTTTCAGGTAGCGGGGATCCGCTCCCTGCAAGCCTTTTATAAACTGCACCCCCATCTCCCCGGTCAGGTAGGGATCCTCGCCATAAGTCTCATGTCCCCTGCCCCATCTGGGATCCCTGAAAATATTGATATTGGGGGACCAGAAGGTAAGCCCCTGGTAAATCCCGTGTTTCCCCCTGGAAATATAATCGTGGTATTTGGCCCGGGCCTCGGTGGAGGTCACATCGGCCATCCGAAACATGAGGTTCCGGTCGAAGGTGGCCGCCATTCCAATGGCCTGGGGAAAGACGGTTGCCTTCCCCGAACGGGCCACCCCATGCAGACATTCGTTCCACCAGTTGTACGCGGGAATATCCAGGCGCTCCACCGCATCTGCCTGGTGGGTCAGTTGACTCACCTTCTCCTCCAGGGTCATTCTGGAGACCAGGTCGGCTGCGCGGGTTTCAAAATCAAGGCTGGTGTTCTGATAGGATGGACCGTATCCATCGCAGGCGAAAAGCAGGAATGTCAGACAGACAGGGATCAGGGCTTTCAGTTTCATGGATCGTGGTATAAGGGTTTAGAACTTTACGCAATGAACTATAAAGTTAAGGATAATCGTCCTGTTTGCTCTCCCGGATTTTTGTTTTTCCTACATTTGATATGCAGAATATAAATTTTACCCTATGAAAATAAAACTCACTTCCCTTATCCTCTTAGGCCTGATGGGAACCCTGTCACAGGCACAGGACACCCGAAAACTTACAGAATCCGATTACCAGCGGGCACAAGCCATGCTGAGAGGAAATGTGGATAAATTTGTAGATAATAACATCCGGCCGCAGTGGACCGGGGATGGACGGGTATGGTACGAGGCAGAATCGGAAGGCCAGTCCGTATTTAAACTGGTCGATCCCACCAGCAAGAAAATACTTTCCGCCACCTCCAGGAAAGAGTTGTTTGAAAAAGGCAAAGTGGAGCAGGAAACAGAGAGAAGATTCCGCAGAACCTCCCTATCGCCCGATGGCAAATATGAGGCCTTTATAAAGGACTGGAATCTCTGGCTGCGTACGGTGGAAAACGGAGAAGAAAGAGCACTGACCACCGATGGGATCAAGGATTTTGGCTATGCGACCGATAATGCGGGATGGAAGCACAGCGACCGTCCCATACTCAGCTGGTCGCCCGATTCCAAAAAGATCGCCACCTATCAGCAGGACCAGCGGCATGTAAGCTCGATGTACCTGGTTAAAACCACGGTTGGCGCACCGGAACTTATGGAATGGAAGTATCCCCTGCCCGGGGATGAAGATATCATTCGGATCCACCGGGTGATCATCGATATCAGCGGGGAGAAGCCCAGGATTACCCCCCTGAGGCTGGCACCGGATGCCCGGAGGGGGACCCTGTGTGACGATATAAGCTGTGAAGGCGGTCTGGACGATATATCCTGGAGCGAGGACAGCAAAGAGCTGGTTTTTGTATCCACCAGCAGGGATCACAAGGAGGCCCGGGTGCGTATGGCCGATTGTGAAACCGGCGAGGTCCGGGATATCTTCCAGGAAATTGTTGAAACACAATTTGAATCGGGACAGGGAAGCATCAACTGGAAATACCTTTCCGCTACCAGGGAGATCATCTGGTATTCGGAACGAAGCGACTGGGGACATCTCTATCTCTACGATGCCGGATCCGGCAGTCTGAAGCATCCCATTACCCAGGGTGAGTTTGTGGTGCTGCAAGTCCTGAAGATAGACCCGGAGAATCGTGTCATCTATTTCATGGCCAGCGGGAAAGAGGAAGGAAATCCCTACTTCCAGTACCTGTACCGGGTGGATTTCAGCGGAGAGAATCTGCAGCTATTAAGCCCGGAACTGGGTAATCACAGCATCAGTTTCTCTCCCGATGGCCGGTTCTTCACCGATACCTATTCTCAACCCGATGTTCCCCCTGTCCACGAGCTCAGGAACACCCGGGGTAAATTGATTCGGGTGTTGGAGAAGACGGATATTACCAGGCTGGAAAAGCACGGCTGGAAAGCGCCCATGCCCTTTCAGGTCAGCTCCGCCGACAAGCGCTGGGATCTTTACGGGCTTATGCATACCCCGGGCCATATGGAAAGCGGTAAGAAGTACCCGGTGATACTCTATATTTACCCGGGCCCCCAGGGCGGCAGCATACGTTCCTGGAGCTTTATGGCCGCCAGGGGAGATAACCAGGCCCTGACTGAACTGGGATTTGTGGTGGTGGCCCTGGAAGGAAGCTGCAACCCGGGGCGATCCAAGTCCTTTCATGATGCCTGCTACGGCGATATGGGAGAGAATACCCTTCCCGACCAGGTATCCGGCTTGAAGCAACTGGCCGAGAAGCATGGCTTCCTGGACCTGGACAGAGTGGGCATATGGGGCCACTCCGGTGGCGGATATGCCTCGGCAGCAGCCATGTTTAAGTATCCGGATTTTTTCAAGGTGGGAATTGCCGAATCGGGGAATCATGATAACCGGAACTACGAGGACGACTGGGGGGAACGATATATCGGCCTGGAAGTGATGGACGACCAGGGAGTAAGTAATTACGAATATCAGGCCAACCAGGTACATGCGGAAAACCTGAAAGGAAAGTTACTGATCATCCATGGAGGAATGGACGACAATGTTCCTCCCTACAACTCCTACCTGTTGGCGGATGCTCTGATCAAGGCCAACAAGGACTTTGATTTCCTCCTGCTACCCAACGCACGGCACGGTTATGGGAAAGACAGCTACTACATTATGCGCAGGCGCTGGGATTATTTTGTGCAGCATCTCCAGGGAGCCACCCCGCCCAGGGAGTTTCAGATCAAAATTGATTAAGACGGGATGAAACATATAAAAATTTCACTTGCTTTTCTGCTTGCCGTTACCCTGGCTTACGGGCAGTTACAGACCGGGACTTTTCAAGATCCTTATTTCAGGCTTATTGAAGGTTCTGAAAACTCGGGCGCCTTCCGGTCCGAAGTCTTCTCCGATTTGGATACCTCCTGGAACAAATGGAAGCTAAAAGGCTATTACAATGGCTTTGATCCTTCTCTCACCCCCATGTTTACCACAGTAAACGGTATCCTGAGCACCCCCTATATGATACAGGTAAGGGGAAATACAAACGAAAAGAATAAAAAGCGCTGGGGCTTTCACGTTTTTGAAGGCTATGCCAGCGATGATAAATCAAGGATCACCATGCTGGTGAACAAGCATGTGGAAGAGGACCGGCCAGTGGCAGAAATGTACTATTATAGCAGCCTGTGGGGACACTCAAATCCAGCCTATTACTGGTTCCGCATTGGTTCTGACGTTCGCCAGCACTCCTTTATGTTTGGAAGAGATAAAGCCATCTTTTACGGATCGCTGCATTTAAGTAATACCCTCACCCTGGGGAACCTGGGTCGTGAAGATCTGAGAAAGGACCCTCCTCCGGGCGATGACGAAACCAACTATAAAGAAAGTGCGAAACATGTGAACTATAAGGCTTTAAGGGAAAGCGAGAATGGATCGGTCTTTTACGATAGGGATCACGATATGGTGGTCATTAAGATCAATGGCGAGTGGATGAAGCTGGCCGTGGAAGCCCTGCCGGATAGTATTCGATATGATTTCTAAGAGATCCAGGCATGGAAAGGAAAAGTGAAATTTCCAGCGGCGAAAGGAAGGTACTGGTCCGGAAAATGCTGGTCCGCTTTGCAGCCTTCTTCCCGGTACTTGGGCTGCTTATCCTGCTTCCGGCCGGAACCTTTGACTTTTGGCAGTTTTATCTGTACGCCGGACTTCTTTTGGTGCCCATGCTGGCTGTCCTGTTCTACTTCCTGAAAAATGATCCAAAATTTCTGGAACGACGGGCGAAAGCCAGGGAGAAGGAGAAAGCCCAGATACTGATCTCCATTCTATCCACCCTGATCTTTCTGGCAGGCTTTATTATTCCCGGCCTGGATAAACGTTTTGGCTGGTCCCAGGTTCCCATTCATATCACCCTTTTGGCTTGTGTTGTCATCCTGCTGGGCTACCTGATTATATTTTTTGTTTTCAGGCAAAACAGCTATGCCTCCCGGGTCATAGAAGTGGATGAGGAGCAGGAAGTGATCTCCACGGGTATGTACAGTCTTGTCCGACACCCCATGTATGTGGGTGTTCTGATCATGTACATTCCAAGTCCTGTGGCCCTGGGATCCTATTGGGGCCTGATCCCATTTGCATTGCTTCCCCTCTCCCTGGCACTGAGGATCCTCAACGAGGAAAAGGTCCTGAAGGAGAATCTGAATGGATATACAGAATACTGTAAAAGAATCAGGTACCGCCTGATCCCCTATATATGGTAGGCCTTTTCTCTAAAAGCTTAGCACTTTATCACACTCAAGGGTCCACCGGGCAAACTCTTTCATGTTACTAAGCTGCACTCCATCAATGAATTTCAGCTGGTCAATTCCACGGGCCTCGGAGCAGCCTCCGCAGCTTTTAACCTCAGCCCCCTTCCCGATAACAGATTTCAACATTCGCTCCATATTATAAAATCCAGTGGGGGTCTTTTGATTTGGAAGCCCGCAGGTAACTGCATCGGCCAGCAGGAAGATCTTTACGTCCACCTGATCCCCGTGTTCTTTCTGAAGAGTCATGGCCATTCTCATGGCATTGTAGGCTTTCTCGGTCCCGTAGGGGGCGTCGTTGATAATGATCAGAATCTTTTGCATGGGTTTTTCACTTAATCTAACTGATATTTCTTAGTTGTTTTCAGTACTTATCGTTTTTTCTCTGCTTCTGATAGTGCTTCACCATCTTCCCGAAGTCTTTTTCCTTCCTTTTCCGCTCCACGGCATCGGTTTCAAAATGCTCTTTCTCCTTTTCCATTTTTCGGAAATTCGCATAGGAATCCGGATCAATTGATCCAGCTTCAAGTGCGGCCAGTACGGCACAACCCGACTCATTTACATGGGTACAATCCTTGTATTTGCAACTCCGGGCCTGGGAGATGATGGCTTCGAAAGTGCTTTCTAACCCAACTCTTACGTCCGTAATTCCAAGCTCCCGCATTCCCGGATTATCAATCAATATCCCTCCCCTGCCCAGGACAAGCAGTTCCCGGTGGCTGGTGATATGCTTGCCTTTATTCATATGGGTACTTATCTCGCCCGTTTTCATATGCTGCAGCCCGGAGAGACTGTTCATAAGCGTGGACTTCCCCACTCCGGACGAGCCAAGGAGACAATAGGTTTTCCCTGCCTTAATCACTCTTCCCAGGGTCTCATATCCAATAGTCTGACTACTTACAGGGAGGATGGGTATATCCCTTATACGCCGGCCAATCTGATCCATATGCGACTGTAATTCAGAAGCAGTTATCAGATCTGTTTTACTTAGGACAATCAGCGGTTCAATCTTCGAATCATGGCAGATGGTCAAATACCTTTCCAGGCGGTTCAGGTTAAAATCCCGGTCAAGCGCCTGTACCAGCAAGGCATAATCGATGTTTGCGGCAATGATCTGACTCTGCCCGGATTTTCCAACTGCTTTTCTTTCCAGGACAGAGCTTCGCGGATAGATGGCATGGATCAGGGCCTTGCCCTGGTCATAAGCTGAAAAAGCCACCCAATCGCCCACCGCAGGAAAATCAAGCCTGCTTTCTGCGCTGAACCGTAAATTACCGATGAGTTCAGCCTCAAATTCCGCATCCGGGTTTTTTACCACATACCGTTCTTTATGTTCCAGAATGACCCGGCCAACTTCAAAAGCATCCAGGCCCTGTCCGGTTCGATATTGTTCAAGTGTGGAATTATATCCCAGATCCTGTAAGGTCATTGTTCAAAAGTGTTAGCAGATGAGAGTTTAATGGGTGGAAATCTTTAAAATACGTTCCTGGTAAGTGTCGAATGGAGTGCTTAGTTCCAGCAGGTAAGGTCCATCGGCCAGGGTGGAGAGGTTAAGGGTGAGCGGGTTTTCTGCACCACTTACCTTATAGATCTCCTGACCGGCCAGGTTGGTGATTCGTACCGTATCAATGGTAGTAAGATTCGGGAACTGAATAGTCAGCATGTTAATAACCGGATTGGGACCGAAGCGGAAGGGTTTGCCCTCTGGAAGTATCTGGCTTACCGTGGCGGTTTTCAGGAGCTGTTTTCCGGGATCAAATACAATTCTATCCACATATCCTTCTACCGGAACAAGAAACTCTTCCTCTCTGTTCTCCTGCATCAGCCTGACACGCTTTTTCTGACCGTTTGCATAAAGAATGTCCAGTTCGAAAGGGATCTGGAACAAGGGGGTTACACCGGATGCCGTTCCGCTTTGTTCGCTTTTTATGATCAGGCTATCTTCCTCCTGTTCCCAGAAAAGTTTAAACACGGGGTAGCCTTGACCATAATACCACTGTTCGAAGAAACAGGAGAAATCCAGGTCGCTCACCTCTTCCAGGATGGCCTGGAAATCGGCCCCGGTGGCCAGTCCGTTCTGGTAACGGGAAAGGTAGGTCCGGAGCACCTGGTAAAAGAGTTCATCGTCGTTCAATATAAAACGGATCATATGAAGCAGAACTGCCCCCTTTTTATAGCTCAGGCCATAGCTGAAGAGCCGGTAAACATCCTCCACCTCCTCCTCGGGAACATAGACCGACCCTCTCTGCTCCCCCAGGGCAATGGACATGGCATTTTCCATCCATTGATCGGCGGCGTCCTGCCCTCTGAGATGCTCAGCCGCCACATATTCCATGTAGGAAGCAAATCCTTCGTTAATCCAGATATCCTGCCAGTTACCGCAGGTGATATAGTCCCCAAACCACTGGTGAGCGAGCTCGTGGGCCACCAGGGAAAAAGAGAAATTCTGGATGGTGGTCATGGTCTGGTGTTCCATTCCTCCCCCCATGGGTGCCATGGAATGTCCGTATTTCTCTCCGGCAAAAGGGTAGTCTATCAGCAGCCTCGAAAAGAGACTGAGCATGGATCCGGTCTCATCAATCTGCTGCTTCCAGTCGTCCAGAACCTCTTGTGTATCATAGAGATAATTTTGCACCAAAACCGAATCATTTTCCTCTGAAAGGCTGGAATAAAAGGAATAATCCATGTAATCGGCCACGGCAAAGGAGAGCAGGTAGTAAGCCATGGGATACTTGGTCTTCCAGGTCAGGATGTGCTTTTCTCCCACCTCTTCCCGGGTCACCAGCAGCCCATTGGATCCTGCCAGCAGGTCCTTATCACAAATCAGTCTGAAACAAACCGAGTCGATCTTATCTTCCAGCACCTGTTTCACCGGGAACCAGTCCCTGGCATGGTGCGGTTCCGACAGGGTATAGGTCACCTCAAAGCCATAGTTGCTATCTGTTTTGTTGGTAATGCCGCTAAAAAAACCCTGGTCCCGTCCCGCATTTCCTTCGTACTCAATTTTTACCTTAAACTGCTCTCCCTGGTAGCGAGTCCGGTCAAGGACCAAGTAGAGGACATCCTGATTGTGCTCAAAATCAAGGAGCATCCCGGGATCATAGCTCGAACTGTAAATATCATCACTGATTAAAACCGAAAAAACTTCCAGAATATCCTGCAGCTCAAGCACCAGGGTATCCAGCTCCCGGTTTGCCTGAAGCAGCACTTCGGCCGCCCCTTTGATCCAGGTATCCTTATTGGAAACCTCCAGAGTCAGATCATAGTGCTTCACATCATAGGCCGAGAGCCACTGCGTAAAGAGGGGATTCTCGTACCCCTGCTCTGCTGGATAATGGATGGGACAGGAGTGGAATACCTGGGATCCTGCCTCCAGGAACAGGACAAGGAGAAGTAAGGTGGTCAGGATCCTGTACATTAGCTGCTGAATCGGTAAATGGTGACAGCCGAATACTCCTGGTCCGGCATCAGGATGCTTGACGGAAAATGCGGATGATTGGGGGTGTCAGGAAAAAACTGGGTCTCCAGGCAAAGGGCAGCATGCTTTTCATACACCTTGCCCTCCTTACCCCTGATTCCCTTCACATGGTTGGAGGTATAGAGCTGAACACCCGGAAGGGTGGTCAGTAGCTCCATGCTTCTCCCCGATACGGGGTCAAACACCGCGGCCACACGACTAAGCTCTCCGGCCTTCACGTCCAGGACATAGTTAATGTCATAACCCGGTTCCACCTGGTCTATATTTTCCCCTATCTCCCTGGAAAGCCTGAAATCGTAGGGAGAGTTTTCCACCGGAAGTATCCTTCCGGTGGGAATACTCTCTTTATCCAGTTCGGTAATGCTGTCTGCAGCGATCATTAATTCGTGCCCGCATATGGTCCCTTCACAATTATTCAGGTTGAAGTAGCTGTGGTTGGTCAGGTTCACATGAGTCGGCTTATCCGTTTTGGCCCGGCAGCTGATCCCCAGTTCATTTTTATCATTCAGGGAATACTCCACCTCTACCATCAGCGCCCCCGGGTAGCCCTCCTCCCCATCTGCACTCTCATATCCCAGCATCAGGGAAATCTGATCGGGCGTCTTGTTGCTGTAAGCCGTCCAGACCTGTTTATCAAATCCCCTGACACCGCCATGGAGCTGGTTTTTCCCCTCATTGGCCCTAAGATGGTAGATTCTACCCTCCAGCTCGAAACGTGAGTTTCCAATCCGGTTACAAACCCTTCCAACCAGCGCTCCGAAATAGGGATGGTCCCCCAGATACTCCTCCAGGGTATCGAAGCCCAGCACCACATCTCCCGGATTATTCTTCCTGTCAGGTACCCTGATGGAGCTGATAATTCCTCCATAGCTAAGAATATCCACCTCCATTCCACGGGTGTTTTTCAGGGTATACTTTACTACCTCTTTTCCTTCCTGGGTAGTCCCAAATAGCTGCTTTTCAATTTTCATGCTTACCGGTATTGCACTGGAATAAAGATAAGAATTATTCCAAGCCTTTTCATGTTCGCTGATTTACATAACTTTAATCTAAAAGCTTTGATACTGTCAGTAATTATTTGTTAAAAAAGGAATAAAATATTTATTAAACTGTTTTGAAACTCCAAAAAGATTGTAATTTCAATGTATGAAAAAACTAACCACATTCGCTATTGCTCTTCTGCTTGGGATTACAACGGTTCATTCCCAGGAGAGCATGTTCAACCTGGGTGACAAAGTGATCAACCTGGGCATTGGACTTGGAAATACACTCTATACCGGAACCTATTACACCAGGGGAGTACCCCCTGTTTCTCTTTCCTATGAACAAGCCATAGCTGACGAGATCCTGGAAAAGGGCGTCATCGGTATCATGGGATATGTAGGGTATTCCTCCTACAAGTATGACTACCTGGGATGGGGCTACAAATACTCCAACATCATTGTTGGTGCAGGAGGCTTGTTCCATTATCCACTGGTGGACAAACTGGATACCTATGCAGGCATCTTACTTGGATACAACATTGCCACTGCCACAGAATTCGGAACACCGATTGGGTGGGATTACAATGCCACTTCAGGGGGTATCGTCTTCTCGGGGTTTGTGGGTGCCCGCTACTATTTCGCTGAAAGTTTTGCAGCCTTTGCCCAGGTGGGTTATGGCATAGCATATCTTACACTTGGGGTTAGCATAAGACTCTAAAACTACCAACTCCAAACTACTCCCGGAGGCTGTCTCTTACTGAGACAGCCTCTTTTTGTTGTGTTCAATAGATCTTTTTCAGGTCCACCGCGGTCCGGTCCTCTCTTGCCGGAGCGGGCGTCATCCCGGGAGACCGGGTCTCCAGAAGGTCCATCACCTCCTTTACCACCCGTTCCAGTTGAGGATCGCGTCCCGACATCAGGATATTGGGATCGTCCCATACCTCCACATCCGGAGAGACTCCAACACCCTCCCAGAACCAGTGGCCATCATTATCATATAACCTGGCTCCGGGTACGGTGATCCCCCCTCCATCAATGAGCTGGTGCCCTGTGGCAGGTCCCACCAGGATTCCCAGGGTGCGTTCTCCCACAATGGGTCCTGCCTTCAGCTCCTGAAAGGCCCAGGGCAACCCATCCCCGCCGGAACCGGCCCAGCCATTGATCAACATGCCCATGGGACCCGTATTGGTCTTAATGGGTTGAGTGTGATCCTTCCCGTGACGCCAGTGCAGGTTATATACCACCGGGCGCTGCAGAAGCTCCAGGAAGCGGTCTGCCAGCGCACCGCCTCCATTAAAGCGTTCATCAATAATAAACCCCTGCTTGTCCAGCTGACCGTAATACATTCGTACAAGTTCCAGCTGTCCCCGGTTGGCCGTATTGGACATGTAAATGTATCCCAGCTTGCCTCCCGAGAGTTGTTCCACCCTTTTCCGGTTGGTCTCTATCCACTCCAGGTACCTCAGGTTCACCTCCTCCCCCTGGTTCAGACATTTGAGCACCGTTGGAAGTGCCTCCTGGCTGTTTCCATTGCTGCTGGTGGAAAGGGAAACCGTCTTACCCGCCAGACCTTCAAAGGCTGCATAGGGATCCCTGTCGGGGTCCAGGGGAATGCCATTCACTGCATGGATATACTGTCCCTCCTTAATTTTCGATCCGGGCATATCGAAAGGCGAACGAACTTCTGTGTCCCAGACCGCCGGTTTCACAATCCGCCGGATACGGTATCCCTTTTCTGTCAGCTCCCAGTCGATCCCCAGGAAGCCTGTACTTACCGGTGTGACCTGGTCGGGCCCCTGCCCGAAAGTATAGGTATGTCCCGCACTTAGCTCTGCCAGCATGTTGGATCCGATAAAAGAGAGATCCCAGCGCGAGCGGGCATCCTCCACCAGGGCTCCGTACCTCACTCTCATGGAGTCCCAGTTCACCCCATGCATGGCCGGGTCATAGAAGAAATCCCGGTAACGACGCCAGCTATCATGAAAGATCTGCCGCCACTCCTCCCTGGGCACCAGCTCCATGGCCAGATCATCCGTGTGGATGGGCTTCTCCACCTTCTGCTTTTCGTCCGCTCTGATCACTCCATAGTTGCCTGCGGCACGGACCAGGATCAGACTACCATCTGCCGTGAGTTTTGCACTCTGCACGCCCTCCATGATGGTTTTTTCTTCACGTTCCTTCATATCATAAAAAGCCAGGGATGCCGAGCGGGAATCCGATCCGGCAATGGGATAGCGCAGAATTACAACTTTCCCCTCAAAGGAGGCCAGCCATCCTAGATTCCCTGCCTTGGGAGGCAGGATTTCCACCCTGGATTCCATTCCTTCCTGTTCTATCTTAAGCTCGGGGATTTTCTCTTCGGGGTCCTCTTTTTCTTCTTCCTTTTTCTCTTTTCCCTTTTTCTTTTTATCTGCCTTTTCTTCTTCCCCCTTATCTTCCTTCTTTTCTCCCTCTTTCAGGGAATCATTTTTAGCAGCAAGAAGAGAGGGAAGCTCGGCAGTCAGGGCCATGGCTGCCAGCTGAGTAGCGTTGGGGTATACCCAGGTGCCATCATCCATATCAGAGTAGACGGGTCGCATGTTGCGGTCGGTGAGAAAAAAGAGGTATTTTCCATCCGTGCTGAATACAGGATCCGAATCATCATAAAAGCCTCCCGTTAGCTGGAGTTTTTGCCGATTCTCAATATTGTAAAGGAATATGGCATTATTGGCATTGTCCATTCCTTCGGTAAAGGTGATCCATTTGGAATCGGGCGACCAGTTGATGGGAAAGCCAAAGCGGCGGCCATGACCCAGGTTCCACCTGTAATTTCCGGCGACCATAATACTCTTGCTCTCCACATCGATCACCGAGATATCATTGGTCTCATCAACGAAGGCAATCTTTTTACTGTCGGGCGACCAGTAGGGCTGGTATCCAAAACCCTTAGCCCTGCGGGTCAGCTGAACCGGCTCCTTCTCCATATCCGGATCCTGAAGATAGAGTTCATATTCTCCACTACGATCGCTCCAGTAGGCTATATATTTGCCATCGGGTGACCAGGCGGGCAACATATCAAAGGCTCCGCTGGATCGGGTCATATTCAGCACAAATCCCTCTTTTATCGGTACATTAAATATTTCTCCACGTGCTTCGAAAAGCACCCGCTTGCCCTCGGGGGAAGCAGCCATATTCCGGATTTGTTTTCCCACCTCCACTCTTTTGGGCATCTCCAGCGAGAGGTCGCTCTGGACAGAGACATCCACAGATTTGTATTCCCCGGAACCGGCATTCATGAGGTAAAGGGTGCCTCCGGCCTCAAAAATCAGCTCCTGGTTGCCAGCGGAAAGGGACGAAATATCGAAGTCCTCCAGAAAGGTCACCTGCCTGCCCGCTTTTGCCTCCAGATCATATTCCCAGATATTGAGTCGCATCTGTTCACCGGCGTCCGACAGGTAGAAAAGCCGGTCTCCCACCCAGGCGGGTTTGCCGTCTATAGCGTGGCTGTTGGTGAGGTTCTCTGCCCGCTTTCCCTGAAGGTCAAAGAGCAGAATATCCGAGGAGAGTCCGCCCCGGTAGCGTTTAAAGGGGTAGTTTTCGGTGATCTTCGTAATGTAAGCGAGCTGCTTGCCATCCGGAGAAAAACTGGCCAGCTCTCCGTAAGGGACATCCAGCTTTTCCGGCATCCCTCCTCTTTTGTCTACCAGGTAGAACTGGGAGTATGACTGCCTGCCACTCTCTCTCTTAGAGGCAAATAACAGGCGCTGTCCATCGGGGTGCCACTCCACCATCCGGTCATCAAAGGAGTTGTAGGTGACCCGGGTGGGTACGCCTCCTGCTGAAGACATCACAAAAAGATCCATATTCCCGTTGTAGCTGGCCGAAAAAGCCAGTTCCTTCCCGTCGGGTGAAAAACGCGGCCAGGACTCTTCACCCGGAGAATGGGTAAGTTGATGGGCGGTTCCCCCCTCTTTTGACATGGTCCAGATATCCCCGCCATATACAAAGGCGATCTGCTCATCGGAGACATCCGCATATCGCATCAGCCGCGCACTGACCTGCGCGGATAGAACTTGTACGGCCAAAAAGGCCAGTAAAAACAATAGAAATTTTTTCATGGACTTAGTATTTACAAGGATTGGAATTTTGAAAAAGAAAGATACGAAATCGAAGCGTTTTATCTACTTTCGTTTGCAAAGAACCTGGTCCATGATACAAGAACTGGTGATCGCACTGATGCTGGGACTTATCGGGGGAGTAATCCCCGGTCCGGTTATCACGGCTGTTTTCACGGAGATCCTTCAGTCGGGTTATCTGAGGAGCCTGAGGATCATTCTGATTGCCCTTGCCACCGAAACATTGGTGGCTCTTTTAAGTCTGATCATCCTCGACTCGCTGAATTTTAATGAAGCATTTTTCAGGGGATTGTCCCTGGCAGGTGCGGCCATCCTGATCTGGATCGCTCTCTCACTATGGAAGGTACGAAGCCTGGACAGTGATCAGAAGGTACACTTCGGACTCTGGAAGGTGGTCCTGATGATCCTCTCCAACGGGGTACTATGGACCTACTGGATCACTATCTGCATTCCCAAAGCCATACTTCTGGGAGAACAATTGAATCTGGGCCAGTACCTCTTTATGGGATTGGTCCAGCTGGGCTGGTTGAGCTCCACCCTGGTAGTGGCTTTTCTATTCTCCCGCTTCCGGAAGGCCCTCTCCCGTCCCCGGATCATTCCCTTTCTTTTTAAGATATTTGCACTTGCCTTTTTCTACTTTGCCCTTGACATGATTATTAAATCTTTAAGCTACTACATGAAATAAAAGCCAGCCCCATGCACTCTTTCGATATCACCATTCTGACCGACTCCCTGCACCTGGGTACACTAAAGCGAACTCCTCATATTGAAGATATCCTGGAGGAGGACCGACTGGTGCAATCAGCTCTGGAAAACAGAGGTCTGAGGGTGAATAGGATTAATTGGGACCACCCGGAGGTGGACTGGAGCGACTCCCGCTATGTGATGTTTCGCAGCACCTGGGACTATTTTAATCGTTTCCCGGAATTTGAGAGATGGCTGGAAAGCGTTAAAAACCAGACTGCTATGATAAATCCTTACCCTGTGGTTCGCTGGAACCTGGATAAGCACTATCTGCTGGAGCTGGCTGAAAAGGGAATTCCTATCCCTCCCACCCGCTTTATGGAGAAGGGTAAGGCCCGGCCTTTGAGGGACCTGCTTGCAGAAAGTGGCTGGAAAGAACTTATTTTGAAACCGGTGATAAGCGGGGCAGCCAGGCATA
>Ga0316201_10001747_pt1 | contig 14959 bp, 12 predicted proteins | sample CS6wburrow_MG_FD_204516 | JGI IMG/M metagenome (GOLD analysis project Ga0316201, IMG submission 204516) | Coastal sediment microbial communities from Delaware Bay, Delaware, United States - CS-6 worm burrow | ecosystem: Environmental > Aquatic > Marine > Coastal > Sediment | place: USA... | reverse complement strand
CAGGAACTTGACGACCCGGGTTGTCGTGAGTTTCAGATTGGCGACGGCGACTGGCCGTTTCGGGGCTTTGTCGTGCGACAGGGAGATAAGGTGTTCGCCTATCAGAACTTCTGCGTGCACGTCGGGCACCCGCTCAATTGGTCGCCCGACAAGTTCCTGACCAAGGACAAGTCGGCCATCATGTGCGCTTCGCACGGGGCGACCTACGAGATCGAAACAGGACACTGTTTCGCTGGACCGGGGTCAGGCGGCTCGCTGCGCAAAGTTGATGTCTGTATTCGAGACGGCGTTATTTACGTGAGTGGCCCGACGAGCATGTGACCGAACTCAAGGTCGCGTTGTATTCGTCAGAACCAACCGCAACAGGCAATTACTTCGCGGAATCGACCTTTACGAATCGCCAGTCGACAATGCGATGTCCCTTCCGCAGACCGCGTTGTTCAAACTTGGTGCGTGGGCGATCCAAAGGACTTTCCCCGTCATGTTCGCGCCGCTCATCGCAAGAGAACAGGCCAGAAGCGTTCACGACTTCGTCGATATGCTCCGCATAATTCGCCCAGTCAGTGGCAATGTGCAGGACGCCGTTCGTCGCCAGCCGGCCGTGAACCAGCTCGAGAAACGCCGATTGAATGATGCGTCGCTTGTGATGGCGCTTCTTGGGCCATGGGTCCGGAAAGTACAGGTTAATGCGCTGCAGCGAGCCCGGCGGCACCTGTTCGCGCAGTACGTCGATCGCGTCGTGCATGATGAGCCGCAGGTTGGAGATGCCGGCATCGTGAGTCTTCAAGAGGCAGTGCCCAACCCCGGGCTCATGGACTTCAATCCCTAAGAAGTCGAGCTCCGGGTTTTCCCTCGCCTGTTCGACAAGCGTGTCGCCGTTGCCGAAACCGATTTCGAGTACGACAGGCGCCTGTCGGCCGAATTCCGCTGCAAAGTCCAGCAGCTCGGCAGATGCGTTGATGCCAAGTCCTGGCCATAGCTCCTGGAGGGCGCGTTGTTGCGGTGGCGTTAGCCTGCCGGTCCGACGCACGAAGCTGCGGATGGTTCGCAGCCGGCGATTTTCAGTTGATTTATTCATGCACAAATAAACGGGGGCGGCCTTGTCGGCACGCCCCCATTGTACTTAGGGTCCTATGCGTGATCAGTTGTTCTGGAACCTGAAAGTAACCTCGGCCCCGTAAATGCGTCCCTTGGCCAACGGCGAAAAAGTGCCGCCGGTGCCCACGCCGCCGATGGTATCTGGCAGCTGTGTATCGCCGCCGTGCTTGACCTCGTCGAGCAGGTTGCGACCGTACAACGAGAAAACCCAGCGATCGTCGTTGGAGTAAAAGTCGAGGCCGGCATCGAGTATTCCCTGGTCCGTAATGAAGCCCAGGTTGTTGTCGGTATAGGCCGAATCTTCACGATATCCGTAATTGACGCGAGACCCAAGGTATCCCCAGTTGCCGAGGGTCAGATCGTGCGTGAAGCCGATGCTCCAGGTGAGATCCGCTGCGCGCGGCAGGGCCAGCTGTTTATCGATTTCGTTTATAACGTTGTCGCCATTCAGATCAAGCAGGACCTCATCGTATTGCGAATCGATCATTCCCAGCGAGGCCAGTACCACGAAGTTATCCGTCAGGCTGAAGGCGCCATCGACTTCCATGCCAATAATGGTGGCGTCGGCCGTGTTGCGTATCAGCTGGACAACGCCGATCGGGCCGGGCAAGTTGATCTCACGCTGCATGTCCTTGATCGTATTGTAAAACACGGCGGCATTGAGACGTCCCCAGTCCGGCGTGGATTTTACCCCGATTTCGAAGCTGTCAACGGTTTCCTCGTCGAACGGCCCAGGAGTATCGGCCGGGTTGAAGGAAGTGTTTCTCAGGTTATATCCACCGGACCGAACGCCCCGGGTCCAGTGACCGTAAACGATCTTGCCATCGTCGGCCTGGAACGTCGCACCGATTTTCGGTGACAGACTGTCCCAGTTTTCGTCATTGTCGGAAAAGTCGAAGGGGCAGTCATTGCTGACTACGATGTTGCAGGATAGTCCGATATTCGCGCTTAGCGAAGCGATGTCTGCGTCCTTCTCTTCGTGCGTGAATCTGAGCCCGGTGTTCAGGGTCCATCGATCCGACAGGTCGTAGTCCACGGCAACAAATACGCCGATGGTTTCTACTTCGTAGTTGCCACCACCGTCGAAGACTGCGGCCGGCGCAACGCCGCCGGTAGCGATGCCCAGCAGCTCGCGCCGTTCGTGGTAGTTGATCTCATTTTCGAAATAATAAGCGCCTACCGTCAGGTTGGTGCGGTCCCCAAACTGCCCGTTGTAGCGCAGCTCATTACTGATCTGGTCAGTTACCAGCCACGAGGGGGCGTGGAACAGCCAGACCGGTTGTGCGTCGATGTCGGCGTTAGCGGAGCTGTCAGATTTACGCCAGCCAAAGATATTCGTTATCGTGCCGTCACCAAAACCGACATCAATGTTCAGCTCGGCGCTGACGAAATCGGTTTCGACCTTCTGGAAGCCTCTTTCATCGATTGACATGTCGAAGCTGTCGCGCTCGAAGTTGACGAAGGCGCCGGGAACACCGCTGCCGTTGGTATGCGTCTGGGAGGCAGGACCGTCACCCTCGATGTCGGTGTATTCGTATCGCAGGATCAGCTCCGTTGTATCGTTCGGCGTCCATACCATCACCGGCCGAAACATGGTTTGTTCGACAGCGCCAAAATTGCTGCCGTCGAACTGATTCTTGAACCAGCCATCGTCGTTGTTGTAGTAGGCACTTACCTTCAGGGCGAGCGTGTCTGAAACAGGGCCACCCAAGCTGCCCATGAAGTACGCGTTTTGACCGCCATCGCCACCACCGTCGGCGGCGACGCGTGCGGTTGCTTCAAACTGTTCACCCGGCTTCTTCGTGTTGAGCAGAATTGCGCCACCGGTAACGTTGCGGCCGAACAGGATGCCCTGCGGACCTCTCAGAACCGTGACGCTTTCGACATCGAACATGTCGAAAATGACGCCGACGTTATTGCCGAGATACACACCGTCCAAAAATAAGCCGACAGTAGGATCGATGGACGCGATTGAACTGTTGATGCCCAGGCCGCGTATAGAGAAATTGGCACTGCCGCGTGTCGTGCCGATGTCATCAAGTGCGACGTTGGGCATTCCGACAGCCATGTTCGTCAGATCGCGCACCTTCAGCGCCTCTATCTGTCCCGAACTGAATGCTGTGATTGCAAGCGGAACTTCCTGCGAGCTCTCCTCACGTTTGCGCGCGGTTACCGTGATCTCCTCGAGGAGGAGGCCGGCGCGGCGATTATCCTGTTCCTGCGCGTCGGCAGTGGGCGTCAAGAGCGTGCAACTGAGGCCGGTGATGGCGAGAATGACAGGTGCTGACAAAACGGAAAAAATGCGATGATTACAAGACATGATCTTAGCCCCCCAGCTCAAGTGTCTAAGTCTTTTCAGGACGTATTGCTAACCAACGTTCTGCTACCCGATTGCATGAGTTCTTTTTGTTTGCCCGGGTTGCGAACATTCTTCCTCAAGGTACGCGGTGACGCAAGCGACATCCCGATTCTCATTGGCGGCCGGTAAGCGCCTGCGAGTGACGGAAAGGTTGCGTAGCTGCGGTGTCCAGAGCCGCCTGGACTACTGTGCGAAGGTTATCGGGCTGGTTTTCTCAGGCCAGCGCCCCTGCTTGTCGCCATAGAAATCCCGCAAGCGAGCAAGGTCAGCATCCTGGTCGCCACTAAGATCAAACCGAGGGCCAATACCAACGCGCTTGTTTTTGTAGTCCAGGTAGCCGAGATAAACGGGAACGCCGGCACCTTCGGCAATACGGTAGAAACCGCTCTTCCAGCCGGGCTTCTGGGTGCGTGTGCCTTCCGGGGCGAGGCCGAAGTAGAAGCTGTCTTTCTCCTTGAACATATCGATGGCCTGCCGCACGGCTGACCGGGCGCGCGTTCTATCGAGCTTGATACCGCCGAGTGCCGTGAGCAAGGTCCCCAACGGGAACCAGAACAACGAGTGCTTGGCGAAGAAGTGAATCTCTGCACCAATTGAGACCTTGTAGACCAGCGCCCAGAAGCCGTCCCAGTTGGAGGTATGCGGTGCTGCGATGATTACGGCCTTCGGGGAATCTGGAATGCCGCCGATGGCTGTCCATCCACCTGTTCGTAGTATTAACCGGGCAAGCGCTTTAAGCATGATTCTCCATGATCCGATACAGGCGGGCCGTAACGGCATCCGCGTGTGGCATAGTAGCGCTCATCGGGCGGTTTGTGTGAATTTGGAGGGGTTTTGAGAACATCGGGGTGGATGAAGCGGCAACCGTGGTTTTGGCCGGCCAAACTGTTCTTCAAGCGTATCAGCGGCCGTGAGCTCTGGCTGAAAGCTGAAACTGACCGGAAGGTGCTCGAGAGCGACGGCTGGAAGTACATACCGGAGTTGCTTGGCAGTAACTCCATTGTCTATTCGCTCGGTGTTGGCGACTCCATCGACCTCGACATCGACCTGATCCATCGTTACAACCTGACGGTGCATGCTTTCGACCCGACGCCATATTCCCTGGAGTGGGTGGAAGGTCTCGAGCTGCCGGAGAATTTCCGTTTCCATCCCTGGGCCGCCGCCGGCGAAGATGGCAGCCTGCGCCTGTTCCGCCGCGTCAACAAGCGTGGCAAGAAGTCAGGCGTGATGTGGACGGCCGAGGGTGATGCCGGCGACGATACGGACTTCATCGATGCGCCTGCGTACACGATCGCAACGATCATGCAGAAGCTGGGGCACGAGCAGGTCGACCTGTTGAAGGTGGATGTCGAGGGTGCTGAATACGAGATCCTGGACGGGCTCACCGAGGCAGCCAGGCTGCCCACACAATTGCTGGTCGAATATCATCATCGCTTTCCCGGCATCGGCAAGCAGCGCACCGCCGAAAATATCGAAGCTTTACGGAAGCTCGGCTACCGCATATTTGCGATCTCGAAGACCGGGCGGGAAATCGGTTTTGTGCGGGACGCCAGCGCCCGAACCTGATCCGCAGATCGAAGGCAAAAAAAAGGGCGCCCTTTCGAGCGCCCTAATACTCCGTTGATCTTGGAGGTGAGGCAGGCCAGACGGCCTGCCCTCGACCTGATTATTAATTCACGGCGTCGATGATCGTGTCGCGACCCTCGGGAAACGCCTGCGGTGTCCAGCTGTTCTGGAACGCATGACCCTTGCTCGCGCCATCGGCGTGGCAAGTCACGCAAGCCGTCGTTGCTGGGCCCTGGAGCACATCGTCGAGCTGGTCTTCCCACACATCGCTACCCGCTTCGACCGTTGTCGCCATTGACTTGGTCTGGTCAGGAATGACCGTGAAGGGGTCGGTGTGGCAGGCCGTGCAGGCGTTCAGCGCCCGCGGGTAGTCCGCCGAGTGGAAGTTGTGATTTGTCGTCACACCATCCGACCCGAAGACGACCTGCTGGCCAGTGCCCGGCCAGTTCGGCAGTAGTGACACATCGGGTGCGAAGCCGTAGATGCCGCGGTTCCGATAGATCACGTAGGGCGGCTGACCGTCCACACCGGCCGAGTGAATGCGATGCAGCATCGTCTTCATCTCGAAGGTCTCGCCGGTCTTGCCGTCATAGGCTTCGGACTCATCAACACCCATACCCACGCGGACGCTCTTCTCGTTGGAGGCCGAGTTGTGGCAGAGGTTGCACATCTCGACGTTGTCAACGCGGTTGCCGCCATGCTGGTAAAGCGAACCCACGTGGCACTTCAGGCATTCGCCCGTGTCGACGACATCGCGGCGCGACGCGACCGGTGGGGCGCCATCGCCTACGGTCCACTCGTAGGTCGGCGTCTTGGCGCGGACCTGCATTACGCCGTCCTGGTCGTTCGGATCGACAGCGACGAGCCAAGGCTTACCCTGCAGGGCTACGATACCGCGATCGACGGAGGCATCAACGACGTCCACCGGGATGGTGGTTGTCGCGACGTTGCCCGCGCAGGTCGTGTTGTCGACGCTTAAGCCCACGTTAAGCGCCTGGCCCGGCGCGCTGGTCGACTGACCGAGGATGAAGTCATCACCCTGTGCGTAGTTACGCAGCATGCTCAGGTTATTACGATTTTGCACAGTTCCATCCGGTCGCGTGAACGGCGGAATGGCATGGAACGCCGGCGCGCCCGCCGCAGGTGTGGCGTTGCACGGATCGACGCCAACGCCATCGTAGGAGGCTTGCCAGGAGATCGCCAGGTTGGTGCCGTCATCGACGACGCCGGTGATCTCCCAAACGAACTTCGCACCTTCGGTGACTGCCGTATCAACGCCATCCCAGATGATGCCGCCGCGCCCGGTGGTCAGGCCGTTGTGGAAGTCGGCTACGGTTGCCGGCGCAATAGCGCCGTCATGGCACACCGTGCAGTCGGCCGTTTCCGGATCTGCCAGGGTCAGGTGGAACGTCAGGTCGGGTGGTCCGGCGAAGTCCCAGCTGTCCATCGAGCCGTGACAGGTGAAGCAGCCTTCGCCCGAGACCGGCATCGCGTTCGCCGCGGCAAGTGCTGACACGCCAACGGCCGGGACGATCGTGGTGTCGCTATGGCAGACGCTGCAGTTCGTCATGTAGGTCGGATAGGTGATGTCATAGATCTTGTCGGGGATACCATCGGGGTTCCCATCACCATCATTATCATCTTCACAACCGCGGCACGTCGTGTAACCACCATCCGGCGCGGACGCGCTCGGCGGGATGTTGTGCGAGTTGTGGATGCCGTGTACGACTTTGACCAACTGCTTGTAACTCGGTTCTTCGTCGTCAAGCGGGGTTGCCGGATCGTCGGGGCGATGGCAGACCACGCACGCTTCCGCGCCAATCGGTGCGGAGTAGTGCCCGCCGCGATTGGTGGGAGCGAAGCGCCCTACCTCACCGCTCTCGCCGTGGCAACCGACGCATGCCTCGCTGCTGGCCAGGCCCGCGAGTGGGATCGCTGCCGGGTAGTCACCGACTGCAGCGATCTCGAGGTCGTTGAGTCCGGTTAGCAGAACGACCAGGTAACGGCTGTTCGTGCCGCCGAAGCGAGCGACGCCGTCAACGATCCTGAGGCTGTAGGTGCCGTCACCGTTGTTGGTGAAAAGTGTGGGATCGAGTTCGACTTCGTCCGTCAGGCTCGTGCGTACGATGCCTCCCGTCGAGACATAGGCACGGCGGAACGTCGCGGCTGTGGCTGGTGCGCCGTCGGCCGTTACGCTGAAACTGACGATCAGGTCAGCCGGTGTGACTGTGTCCGGGGCAACCGCGAAGTTAGCAAACGAGCCGATGTCGAAGACTTCATGGGCCGCTGGCGCAGAGGCAAACGAGCCGTCGCTATGGCATACACCACAGCTTTCGAGAGGTGTTACCTTGGCCGTAGTTGGGGCGCAGTCATTAACGTCGACGACACCATCGCCGTTGATGTCCTCCGTTGCGACATCTCCGACTCCGTTACCGTCCAAATCCCAACAAGCCTGCCCGTCAGCTCCGGGTGTTCCGGCTGCGCCGTTAGCGCCGGCGGCGCCATCGTCGCCGTCGCAACCGGCCAGGCCAAGCGTCAGGGTAACGGCTACCAGAAACGTCCAACTCCACTTCAAGATCTGGTTGAACCTGTCCATAACCCTACTCCTAGTTCTTCTTGGTTGTCTCAAGAGACCGGTGGTAGTTACGGTTGTGCAGACGGACCACCGGCATTGAACAGAAGCTTACGATCCGCAAGAAGACAGAACACTGACAATTGTCAGTTTCAGCCTTTCGGAGCGCGGTGGATTACACTTACTGAAAAGGGGCGACACTTCGGTTTTTACCTAGCGTCTTTCTTCGGCTTTTATGGCTGCGGATCGATAGCGGTAAACGGTAGAGCCCTGTGCCTGTAGAAGCGCCCCCTGGGCGCGAAGCACCCCGAGGGCACGTAGCGCAGCGGCGGCCGCTGGGCCGCTAAATGTTACGGACGCGCAATGAAGCCGGCAGCAGCACCCACAGCCAGCAACGACCAGCCGAGGACCGGAATGGCACCTAGTGTCAGCACGAGCGTCCCGGCGATAACACCGGTAGCGGCCGCGGTCAGCCAGTAGCGTTGGCGGCGCTGTTCGCTCAGTTGTTCCTTTATCTCGCCAAGCTCGGGCGACTGCATATCGAAACGGATGTTGCCGTCGCTGGCCTGCTCGCCGAGTGAACGCAGGATGGCGGGGAGCTCCCGCAGCGCATCTCTAAGCTGCGGCAGATTTTCCCGCACGTCCTGGAGCAGGGCGCGACCACCGACCTGCTCGTCCATCCAGCGCTTCAGGACCGGGTGGGCCGTCTTCCAGAGGTCCAGCTGCGGATACAGCTGTCGTCCGAGACCTTCGATGTTGAACAGCGTCTTGTGCAGAAGGATAAGCTGCGGCTGGACTTCGACGTCGAAACGCTGCGCTACCTTGAACAGGCGCATCAACACTTGCGCGAAGGAAATCTCGGCGAGCGGTTTGTTGAAGATCGGTTCACACACTGTCCTGACGGCAGCCTCGAGCTGGTCGACGCGCGTGTCTGACGGGACCCACCCCGAATCCAGGTGCAGCTTCGCGATTCGGTAGTAGTTGCGGTCAAAAAACGCGAGGAAGTTCTCGGCCAGGTAGCGCTGGTCTTCCGGGCTCAGCGTCCCGACGATGCCGAAGTCCACGGCTGCGTATTTGGGGCGCTCGGGATCTTCTGTAATGACAAAAATATTGCCGGGGTGCATGTCGGCATGAAAGAAGTTGTGACGAAAGACCTGCGTAAAAAAGATCTCGACACCGTTTTCGGCCAGCACCTGGATGTTGGTCCCGGCGGCGCGTAGTGAGTCCATGTCACTGATCGGTGTGCCGTAAATTCGCTCCTGAACCATCGCTTCCGGTCGACAATAGTCCCAGTAGATTTCCGGTACGTACAGCATCTCCGAGCCTTCGAAATTGCGTTTGAGCTGCGCAGAATTAGCTGCTTCCCGCATCAGGTCGAGCTCGTCGAGTATCGTATGCTCGTACTCGTCGACGATTTCCAGGGGCCGGAGTCGCTTGCCGTGCTCCCAGTAACGGTCGGCAAGGCCGGCGATTAGCCGAAGCACAGCAAGATCGCTGTCGATCTGCTTCTCGACGCCCGGGCGCAAGATCTTGACGATGACCTCGGTGTCATCATGAAGCTGCGCCGTGTGCACTTGCGCGATCGATGCCGCAGCCAAAGGCTCATCATCGAAGCGTTTGAATACCTCGTTAACATCACGCTCGTAAGCCGTGTTCAGGATCTGCAGCGCCTCCGACACAGGAAACGGAGGTACCGCATCCTGAAGCTTGGCGAGTTCATTGGCGATGTCGGGCGGCAGCAGGTCGCGACGGGTTGAAATGGCCTGGCCAAACTTGACGAAGATGGGACCGAGTTCTTCCAACGCGAGCCGAATGCGCTCGCCAACAGGGGCCGAGCGGTCGCGCCGGCGTGGCGCCAGGTAAAACAGAAACCTCAGGGGGCGCAGGAGGTGGGTTTCCTTGATGATGTCATCAAGACTGTATTTCACCAGCACGCGCTGAATCGTGATCAGTCGCAGCATCGTGCGCCAGCGAGACATCAGCCGGCCCCTAGTCGCTTGATGCGAGCCTCGAGGCGATCGACGTCATCCCGCAGGTCGCTGACGTTTTTCGCAAATCGATCAACCTCGTAGCGGCTGGGCACGTCGCGGCTCTCTTCCTGCAAATACTCCCGAATGTTGTCGCCCATCGTGGACCGCGCTTCGCGTCCCCAGTTGCTCACGCCTCTGGCGAACTCGCCAATACGATGAGCCGCAGCGTCGCCGACGATGCCCGAGAGCTCTTCTTCGATATCCGGTTTCGCGTAAGTGAGGAGTTGCTGAAAGTCGTCCGCCAGTACCGGGTCGCCGGTGAGCTCGAGCGAGCCCGCGCGGATCGAGCGGACGCCGGATTCACCCGCCATGCTGGCCAGCGTTAGTATCGAACCACTTATCAGAACGTCGGGTTCCAGCTCCGCCTCGGTGGTTAGCTCCAGGGAGTCGTCGTGCACGATGAACCAGGCCGTCAACGCCGTGTCACGCACGCGTATCGCAACGACCGTGCCCTTCAGCTTCTCGCAGAGCTCACGCGCAGGCGTCGTGGCCTGGATATTGCGATTCAGGACCGCGGCGATGGGGCGCAACGCTGCTTCGAGGGGGTTCATCGCATTCAGATCCGATAACCAATGTGCAGTGCAACAATGCCTGCTGCGAGATTGTGATAGCGACAGCGTTCGAAGCCAGCCGTCTCCATCATGGACTTCAGTGTCTCCTGATCAGGATGCATACGAATCGATTCTGCAAGGTACTGATAGCTGTCTGAGTCTTTGGCGATGAGCTTGCCGAGTACCGGCAGCACCTTGAACGAATACAGGTCGTAGGCCGGCTTGATCGCAGCGCTTGGCTCCGAAAACTCCAGGATCATGGCTTTGCCGGCCGGCTTCAAGGTGCGGTACATGGAGCGCAGTGCAGCATCCTTGTCGGTAACGTTACGCAAGCCGAAAGCGATGCTGATGCAGTCGAACGTGCTGTCTGCAAATGGCAGATTCTCTGCGTCCACCTGCGCAATCGAGAGGTTTCCGGAAACGCCTGCGTCGATCAAGCGGCTGCGCCCCTGCCGAAGCATGGCTGCATTGATATCGGCGAGAATAACGTGACCGTCTTTACCGACCTTTTTCGAAAACTCGCGGGCGAGATCACCAGTGCCGCCGGCGAGATCGAGCGCCACATTGCCAGGTTTAAGGCCTGCCTGGTTAATTGTGAAGCGCTTCCAGAGGCGATGCAGGCCGCCCGACATCAGGTCGTTCATCAGGTCATAACGGCTGGCAACGGAATCAAACACGTCACGCACAAGCCCTGCCTTCTCATCGGAGGAGACGGAGCGATATCCGAAGTGTGTGGTGTCGTCGGGTTGCTGTGGCTTTGCCATGGATCGTCGTCGTTGTTTATGACTCGGCAGGCGAGGATACCCCTCAATAGACCGTCGGACCAGCGCGTCCCAATCCTGCGTCGCTTATTTCAGAGTGCCCGTAGAACCTCCCGGAATAGCGGCCTGGCGGCCGCCGCTTCGCTACGTGCCCTCGGGGTGCTTCGCGCGCTGGGGCGCGCTCCTACGACTGCGCCACTGCACCTCGCACCCACCAGGCGCTCCTACAGGATGTAACGGCTCAGGTCCTCGTCCTTGGAAAGCTCCGCCAGGTGGCCGTCGACGTAGGCGGCATCGACCGTAATCGACGTGCCGCTCTTGTCGGAAGCCTCGAACGAGACGGTCTCGAGCAGGCGTTCCATAACGGTATGCAGCCGCCGTGCACCGATGTTTTCCGTGTTCTCATTCACATGAAAAGCGACTTCGGCAAGCCGTCGAACACCGCTGTCATCGAATTCGAGCGTGACTTCCTCGGTGTTGAGGAGCGCGGAATACTGAGCCGTAAGCGAGGCGTTCGGCTCCGTAAGGATGCGAACGAAGTCGTCTGTCGTCAGCGATTTCAACTCCACGCGTATTGGGAAGCGCCCCTGCAGCTCGGGGATCAGGTCCGACGGTTTGGAGACATTGAATGCGCCCGAGGCGATGAACAGGATGTGGTCAGTCTTCACCATGCCGTACTTGGTGTTGATCGTCGACCCTTCGACCAGGGGCAGCAAATCGCGCTGCACGCCTTCCCTCGACACATCGGCACCCTGCGTCCCGGAGCGGCGTGCGACTTTGTCGATCTCGTCCAGAAAAACGATGCCCTGCTGTTCGACAGCCTCGAGTGCCTGTGTCTTTAGCTCTTCCTCATCGAGCATCTTGGCCGCCTCTTCATCGGTCAGAAGGCGAAAGGCCTCCTTGACCTTGAGTTTTCGCGTCTTCTGCCGATTGCCGCCGAGGCTCTGAAACATGCCCTGCAGTTGGCTGGTCATTTCTTCCATCCCGGGTGGCGCCATTATCTCGACACCAACGGGCATCGCCTGGATGTCGACCTCAATTTCCTTGTCGTCGAGCTTGCCTTCGCGCAGCATCTTGCGAAATTTCTGCCGGGTATCGCTGTCCGGTTTTGCTGCGTCCGGATCCTCCGTGAAGCCGATATTGGGCTTGGCTGGCGGCAGCAAGGCATCGAGAACACGTTCTTCTGCCGAATCTTCGGCACGATGCCGCACCTTCGACATGGCGTCCTCGCGTGTCATCTTGATTGCCACGTCGACCAGGTCGCGAACGATGCTGTCGACCTCGCGGCCCACGTAGCCCACCTCGGTGAACTTCGTTGCCTCGACCTTGACGAATGGCGCTTTGGCCAGCCGTGCCAGGCGTCGTGATATTTCGGTCTTGCCAACGCCGGTAGGGCCGATCATCAGGATGTTCTTCGGCGTGATTTCACTGCGCAGCGGTTCGCCTACCTGCACACGCCGCCAACGATTGCGGAGTGCGATTGCGACCGCGCGCTTGGCCTCGTCCTGACCAATAATATGTTTGTCCAGCTCCTGGACGATTTCTCTCGGTGTCATTTGGGACATGTTTCTTCCTGATGTTCGGTTGTGGCCTCGTGGCGGCCTATCGTGCCTGTAGGAGCGCCCCAGGCCGCTTGGCGGTGCAAGACAATGTCACGCCCACCAACCGCTCCTGCGGTTTGTTTCCTACAATTCTTCGATGATGATGTTCTGGTTGGTGAATACGCAGATATCGCCGGCGATCTGCAAAGCTTTCTCCACGACGTCACGCGCTTCGAGGTCCGTGTTGTGCAGCAGCGCCATGGCTGCCGCCTGCGCGAACGGACCACCGGAGCCAATTGCCATCAGGTCATCCTCCGGCTCGATAACGTCGCCGTTGCCCGAGACAATAAACGAGCTTTCGGTGTCAGCGACACAAAGCAATGCCTCGAGTCGCCGCAGGCGCCGATCGGTACGCCAGTCTTTGGCGAGCTCAATGGCGGCCCGCGTCAGGTTGCCATACTGCTCGAGTTTGGCTTCGAAAAGCTCAAACAGCGTGAACGCGTCTGCGGTGCCGCCGGCGAAACCAGCGATCACGCGACCCCCGGCGAGTCGCCGGACTTTGCGGGCGTTCCCTTTCATTATGGTGTTACCCATGCTGACCTGGCCGTCGCCGGCGATGGCTACCTTGCCATTACGGCGAACAGAGACAATGGTCGTCCCTCGAAATTGTTCCATGGTGTGATTCCTGCTGGGGCGTGGTGTCCTGTCCTCGGAGTGCCTGCGGCATTCCCGGTGAGGACATCAGTCTTTTTTTCGCGCCCGTGGATGAGTTTGATCGTATATTTGGGCCAGATGCTGGAAATCAAGATGCGTGTAGACCTGTGTCGTTGAGATATTGGCGTGCCCCAGGAGCTCCTGAACGCCGCGAAGGTCGTGGCTCGACTCAAGCAGGTGGGTAGCGAAAGAGTGCCGAAACAGGTGCGGATAGACGTTGCTGTCGATGCCCTGCTGCCGCGCCCAGTGTGAAACGCGCGCCTGAACCGAGCGGGTGCTGATGCGTGTGCCGCGATTACTGACAAACAGCGCCGGCTCGTCGGCGTTCGCGAGTTCGCCCCGGGACTTCTGCCACCGGGCAAGCGCCTTCAAGGCCTGTCTCCCGACGGGAACGATGCGGTCCTTATTGCCTTTACCCGTTACCCGAACCGTCCTGTCGTGCCGGTCAACGTCGCCACAGTCCAGATCCGTCAATTCGGAAAGACGCAGTCCCGACGAATAAAGCAACTCGAGGATGGCCCTGTCGCGGTCGACAATGGCGCCATCGCCGGGAATATCGAGCAATCGTGCCATTCGGTCGGCGTCGAGGTTGCCGGGCAGGCGTTTCTTGCCCTTCGGTGCGGAGACCGAGGTCACCGGGTTCTTGCTGACGTGTTTCTCCCGCATCAGGTAGCGAAAGAAAGTCCGTGCTGCGGACAGGCGACGCTGCAGGCTGCGGGCGCTCAGGCCTTTGCGAAAGCAGGCGGCCGAGTACGCGCGGATATGTCCATCGTCAAGCGCACCCCAGCCGTCAATATTGGATTGTTGGCAGAAGGCCCAGAGCGTGTCGAGGTCGCGGCGGTAGTTCTTGCAGGTGAGCGGGGAAAGCCGGCGTTCGTATTCGAGGTGCCGGATGAAACGATCAATCCAGCTGGCATCGCTCACAGGACTTTACTCAGTAACGCTTGAGCGCGCCCGCGATCAGATCACCGAGCCGCGCCAGGAAGTCGATACTCATGCCGGGGTGGAATCGATCGGAGTCGGTACTGCCTACCGCCAGGAAACCGATTTCGGCGCCTTTGCCGATAGGTACCAGCGCGGCAGAGCCGATCTCCTCGGCATCGTCACGAAACAGGATTTCACGCTGCGTGTCCCGGATCTTGCCGCAGCGCGGGCCGCTGCCGTTGAGAAAGGTGTTAAATGGCTTCAACGACTCATCCTTGCGGTTAAGGACCCGGAAAAAACGGCCGGCGTCGATGTCCGTGAATGCCTCCGGGTCGCCGAAGATGATCAGCACGGACTGGTCCGCACCGAAGCCGCTCCTCATGGCTTCTTCGAGCGCCAGAATCGATGTTGACAGGTCGCCGGAGGCCATCAGCTGCAAGGTCAGTTCGTGAATCTTGGCGGATAGCACGTCGTTGGCGCGGGCCACCGAGATCAGCTCCTTCAGCTGGCGCTCCATCTTGAGGTCTTTCTGCCGGAGCACCGAAACCTGCCGTTCCACCAGCGATACCGTGCCACCGCTCGAGTGTGGCAGATTGAGCGAGCCCAACAGCCTCGGATTACGTTCGAAGAAGTCCGGATGTGCGACCAGGTAGTCGTGGACGGCCTGTTCCGAGAGCTCTTCGTCTTCGTATTGCGGTTTGGCTTGGGTGCTCATAAATGCAGGGTTCCTTCAGTGATCAACTCGGCGTTGCCGGTGAGCCAGACGGCTTCTGTGCCGCCGGCCCAGCTTACCACGAGTTGCCCGCCTGGCAGGTCGACCGTCACTTGCTCCTCCAGTACGCC
>Ga0316201_10001746_pt1 | contig 14962 bp, 12 predicted proteins | sample CS6wburrow_MG_FD_204516 | JGI IMG/M metagenome (GOLD analysis project Ga0316201, IMG submission 204516) | Coastal sediment microbial communities from Delaware Bay, Delaware, United States - CS-6 worm burrow | ecosystem: Environmental > Aquatic > Marine > Coastal > Sediment | place: USA... | reverse complement strand
CAGCGCGATGAACGTGCCGACGTAAGTTGCCGCTCCCTTGCCGCCGCGGAACCGGTGATAGAACGGCCAGACGTGGCCGAACACCGCCGCCGCAGCGCAGCTGAGCGCAAGCCAGGTTCGAGAAACCTCCGGGTCGATGCCGACGAACGGCAGGTCGAGTGCCGGGATGAGGCCGGCCCCGATGATCCCCTTGCCGACGTCGATGACGACGACACCGAGCGCGAAGACAGGCCCCTGCGTCCGCAGCGCATTGGTGCCGCCCGCGTTGCCGCTGCCCATGGTGCGAATATCCACACCGCCGTGAATACGGCCCATAACCATGGCTCCCATAACGGAGCCCAGGAAATAGCTGATCAGGAACTTGACGCCGAGTTCGAGCATCACGCGTAACCTTTGCCAGTGGCGACCGGCGCATTGTAGCATCGGGTCCCCTGTTCGACGGTCACTCGATGACGACCCGGATCCCTGCGTTATTCCTGAATCCAGTTGCCGGCCGCGGCCGTGCGAAGCGGCGATTGCCGCGCGTCCTGGAACTGTTGGAAGCGGCCGGGATTCACGTTGAAGTACACCAGAGCACGGGTGTCGGCGACCTCGAGAACCAGGTCCGGGAAGCCGTACGCAACGGCACGACCCAGCTTATCGTTGCCGGCGGCGACGGCAGCGTGCACGAAGCCGTGAACGGCATAATGGCTGCGGGTGGCGGCGGCGCACTCGGCGTCGTGCCGGTCGGCACCGGCAACGACTTCGCAAAGGCGGCAGGCATCCCGCTCGACTGGGAAGCCGCGACGACGCTCCTTGCGCGACGCGTTGCGGACGGCGCGCATCCTCGCAGCATCGACCTCGGGCGCATGAACGAGCGCTGGTTCGCCAACGGCGCCGGCATCGGACTGGATGCGAAAGTGACGCAGATCGCCCGGTCCTATCGATTGCCAATCGGCGACCTCGTCTACCTGGCTGCCATCTTCCGCGCAATGCTGGACGGCATCGCAACGCCCGAGATCCTGATCCGGTCCGACGAGCTGCAGTGGGAAGGGCCGCTTACACTCGCGAACGTCAGCAACGGGCCCTGGGTTGGCGGCATGTTTCATATCGCGCCCATGGCGAAGAACGATGATGAATTACTCGAGTTACTGATCGCGGCGCCCGTCACGCGCAGACGCATCCTGCAGCTACTCCCGAAACTCATGCGTGGCACGCACATGCGCGAGACAGAGATCGTGCATGCGAGCGTGCGTCGGGTGACCGTTTCCGCATCGACTGCGGTGCCGTCGCACCTCGACGGTGAGGTTCAAGCGCTGCAGACGAATTTCGAGATAGAGGTGCTGCCGGGCGCGCTCAGCCTTCTGTAGGCACGATAAAGTCACTGTCCCCTTATGGATCGCGATCGTGAACCCAGGTAGATCGCAAACAGCGCGATCGTCGCGCCGGCAATTTCGATGGGCTGCATGGGCCGGCCGAAGAACAGGACATCCCATACGAAACTCAATGTCGGCTGCAGCAACAGGGCCAGGCCGGCCTCGGTCGTCGACACGTGCGGCAGGCTGCTTGCGAGAAAGAGGGCGCCAAAGCTGTGCGAGAGTATGCCGTAGCCCAGCAGCCACTTGATATCCGAAGCATCCGGGATGGCTAGCGACACACCTTCCACCTGGGCGATCAGCAGAAGCAGCGCCGTGCACACGAGGGATACAACGGCGACTTCCGCAAGCGGCACCCTGTTTTCGCTGTGGACCCTCGACGCGCGCAGCGACAGCAGGTAACCGGCATACATGATCGCGGTCAACAGGCCGAAGATGACCCCGAGCCGGTAGTCGCCGGGGAGGCTGCGCCAGTCCAGCCCGATGATCATCACGAGGCCGACGAGCGCGAGCGGGACCGCGACCAGCTGCGCTGCGCCCGGCTTTTGACGCAGGAGCACGACGCCCGCGAACATCATGATGAAGACCTGGAAGTTGGCGAGCAGCGTCGACAGGCCCGGACCGACAAAGATGATCGAGCGGTGCCAGAAGAACAGGTCGAGCGAAAAGAAGGCGCCCGCAAGCCCGACGAAGAGCCAGGCGCGATTCGAGAGCCTGAGTTTCTGCCGGGCCAGAACCATGAGAAGCAGGACTGTGACGCTGCCGATCGCGACGCGATAGAAACCGCTGGTCGTGGGCGAGACCGATACCAGCTTGACCCAGACAGGTGACAGGCTGATCAGGACCGCGCCGACGAAGAGGCGCAGATGCGGACCCCTCAGGAACTCGACCGGCACGGGGCGCCCTCGGCTAGCCGTGCAGCCACGCCATGCGGCGTGATTCCACGTCCAGCTCGACATCGTCGACAAGTTCCAGGTAACAGGTATCCAGTGGCGCCGACGACAGGCGAATTCGTGTCGTCAGGAGCTCGTCGCCGCGAAAGACGGCGAGGTCGAGCTGGTCGCCGTCGCGGTAGGCCTTGAGACGGCTGTCGACATTCGCGGTCGTAAGCTGCAGGCCGTCGAGGGCCACCGCCTGATCGCCCGGCGCGATGCCGGCCAGTTCAGCGGGACCGCCATTCATAATGGACGTGAAGGTCGGCTTGCCGTTTGTTTCGGCAAGGGTCGCGCCCAGCCACACACTGCGCTGCTTCGAGTCTTCGAGCTTCTGCCCACCCTTGTCGTTCGTGCCGGACGCGGCCCGCACGTGATACTGGATACCGTGCGTATGCAGGAGGCTGTCGAGGGGCAACTCGCCCGTGCCGCGCACCGATGCGTGGAAGAAGTCGTCGAGGTCGAGGCCCGACACGTCCGCGGCCACGGTTTCGAAGCCATCCTCGGGCATACCCTGTCCGGTATCGCCCCAGCGCTCCCAGCAGGCCTCCATAACGTCGTCGAGGGACACGCGGCCCTGTGTTTCCGAACGCAGTTTCAGGTCCAGCGCGAGCGCGATCAAAGACCCCTTCGCGTAGTAGCTCACGATCGCGTTCGGCGCATTGGCGTCCTGCTTGTAGAACTTGGTCCACGCGTCGAAACTCGAGTCCGCGACGCTCTGCTTCAGGCGACCACTGCCCCTGAGGACCCTCGTGATCGTCCGCCCGAGCAGCTCGAGGTAACTTTTCTCGGTAATCAGACCGGACCGAACCAGCGCTAGATCGTCGTAATAGGAGGTGATTCCCTCGAACACCCATAGCAGCCCCGTGTGAGACTCTGTAGTCAGGTCGTAGGGCGTGAACACGGCGGGCTTCATGCGCTTGACGTTCCAGGCATGAAAATACTCGTGGCTCGCGAGGCCGAGGAAAGTGCGATAGGCCTCGCCGACGCTATCGTCACCTCGCGCGGGCAAGCTGTCACGGGCGCACACGAGGCTCGAGGACCAGCGGTGTTCGAGGCCGCCATAGCCGCTGCCCGGCGCGTGCACGAGGAAGATATACCGATCGAAGCCGTCGGGAGCGCCGAGCAATGACATGTGACGCTCGCACAGGGTCTGCAGATCGTGACACAGGCGGCCCATGTCGACGCGTGTCTTGCCGCGGATCGCGATCGCGTGCGGAATGCCGTTCACCTCGAACTCGCCGATGGCAATTTGCGCGGCCTCGACCGGATGATCAATCAGCTCCGCGTAATCGTCAGCCTCGTAGGTTCCGAACCCGTAGGGCTCGGCGTCCTTGCGGCGCATTGACGTCGCGACCCGCCAGTCCGCTGCCGCGGCAGCGTCGGGCGGCACGATCTCGAGTTCGCAAGGCGTGTCTTCCTGGCCGGCGACGGCGAAGAACACGCAGGGCCCGTTGAAGTACGCATGCGTGTTGTCGAGATGCGCGCCGCGGACGCTGAGATCGTATGCATAAATTTCCGCGATCAGCGTCAGCTGTTTTCGCACGGGCTCCGCGCGCCAGTGGCTCTTGTCGAGCTTCGTCAGCGGCACGTCGAGCCCGTCGGACTCGGCACGAATCGACACGACGTTGCGCGCATAATCGCGAATCATGTAGCTGCCCGGTATCCAGGCAGGCATTGAAAACACCTGGCCCTCGGGGTCGGGGGTCTCGACCGTCAGCTGCACCTGGAAAAGATGCGCGCCGGGGTCGTGCGGCAAAATCCGGTAACGATGCGGCGTACCCATTCGCGATCAACCGTGCAGTGGTTCGGTGAGTTTCAGCGTGAGGCACTTGGCCGACCCGCCGGCTTTTAGAAATTCCGTGAGCTCGATTTCATGCACCTTGAATCCGGCCAGCATGAGCCGCGCTTTCAAGGGATCGGAGGCACGATGCAGGAACACGCGATCGCCGATGTTGACCGCGTTACAGGCGAAGTTCCCGGCGTCGATCGTATCCACGATGATGCGCTTGTGCGGCGGAATACGCGTTTCGATGGCCATCCGCGAATCGAAATCGAACGCCGGCGGGTGATACATCAGGAAACCGTCCGTCAGCGGGCAGAAACAGGTATCGATATGGTAGAAGCGCTCGTCCGTCAGTCGGATGGAGACCACCTCGAGGTCGAAGAACTTCTGGATTTCAGCGTGCGCCTCGATCTCGGTGCGAAACCCGTAGCCCGTCCACAGCCAGGGACCGCGCCGGTCGTGCAGGCAATCGCCCGCACCCTCGAAACCGATCTTCTCGTCCAGCGCAAGCAGATCGAAGCCATTTTCCCTGAACCACGTCTTGAAGTGCGCCTCTTCCGGACGCCGCTCGTGCGGCATGAAGTGACTCGCGATGGCCTTGTTGCCATAGACGGCGCCTGCGTTCGCCGTGAACACCATGTCCGGCAGCTCTGGCTGCGGATCGATTTCCTCGACCTCGGCAAATTCGGAAATGGCGTCGCGCAGACTCTGCCACTGCTTCTTCGCAAGTTCCAGGCTCATCGAGCCTTCGTTGCCGGCCATCCAGGGATTGATGACGTAGTCCACCGTGAAGAAGTCCGGCGGACACATCAGGATCTTGTCTTTGGTTTTCTTCATCGGGGTTCTCTTCAAATGTCGGCAGGCGGCATGCCAAGTTCGGCGCGCAGCGCATCGATCTTGCGATCGACTTGCTCGTACAGGGCCACGAATCGCGGCTCGTCGCCGAGCGTGCGCACCAGCACGTCGTAGCGGCTTTGCCAGCCGAGTTCGCCCCGGCGCACAGCTGTCTCCAGCACGTTGAGAGCGCCTTCGGTATCGCCCTGCAGGATCAGCAGCTTGACCTCGGGCAGGGCGTAACCGTAGTCGGCATTGTCCCTGAGCGTGTTGATGTAGCGTCTTACACGCGACAGGATATCGTCCGCCTCTTCGGACCGCCCAAGCTGCCGCAGGCAGTAGACCCGGTTCAGCGCGAGATTCACGTTAGCACGACCACTATTCGGCGACACCATGCCATGTACGCGGATCTCACCGTCATGCGCCTTGTCGAGACTTTCCAGCGCCTCCGTGCACTGTCCCCTCTTGATCTGCATTTCCGACAGTTCTTCCAGGTTGATGTCGGCCTGCTGGCGCTCCGGAGGCAGCGCTTCGTACATCTCGAGCGCCCTGTCCCACTGATCGATTCCCATGTAGACCCACATCAGGAATTCGCCCGGATAGCGCGACTGTTGGGCAAGCATCTCTTCATCGATCATTTTGAGGTGATTGAGATCGATGTCGACGCGCAACCGGTCGCCGAAACCAAGGGACTCCGCAAGCTGATTGACCTGTGTGTAGGTTTCCGTCGTCAACGGTTCGATTTCCGTCATATACATGCCTTCGAGCATCAGGCGTATGTTAGGAAACTGCGAGCTGCCGTCCCTGATCGTCTCGAAGAATTCGGGGTCGTAGAAATCGATCGCCAGGTTGGCGCCGAAAAAGGCCGTGCCCGCGTCAAGCGGATCGAGCCGCAGTGCTTTGAGCATGTCCTCGCGGGCCTCCCTGATCCGGCCGAAGCGCCCGAGGAGGCGACCGCGCCATGTCCATCCTTCCGCCAGGCTCGGATTGATCGTTACGGCCTTCTCGAAACTCTGCAGTGCCTCTTCATAGCGATAATCATCGGCCAGCAATATGCCTTCGGCCACATAAGCCTCCGCCAGCTCGCCGTCGAGAGCCAGCGCACGATCGATGTTGTTACGCGCGAGCAAGCGTGCTTCCTCGCGCGGAATATCACCCCAGAAGTCGGTTTCGCGAAGATACATGACCGTCAGGGCCCGCCCGGCCCATGCGGGCGCGAAGGAAGGATCGAGGTCCGTCGCCTCACGAAACGACGTTAACGCGGCCCGGGATGACAGTTGGCCCGATTGCCGCAACTGGTGCTTGCCGCGCAGATAAGCCTCGTAGGCTTCCATGCTCGTCGTTTCAGAACCCCTGACGACCGGTGCCTCTCCGGTATCGAGGTGGACGCGCAATGCCGCAACGATTGCCTTGGTAATGTCGTCCTGGATCTGGAAAACGTCGGTAAGTTCCCTGTCGTAGGTTTCCGACCACAGGTGGTAGCCGTCCGCGCTATCGATCAGCTGTGCCGTGATGCGCAGGCGATCGCCGGACTTGCGAACAGACCCCTCGAGAATGGTATCGACGTTCAGCTTGCTGCCGATCTCGGTAATGCTCTGGTTCTGGCCCTTGAAAGCGAAGGACGAAGTGCGCGCGGCGACCTGCAGGTTTTGCAATTTCGCCAGTGCGTTGAGCAGTTCTTCGGCGATGCCGTCGGAAAGATAGTCCTGCTCCGGGTCGCTGCTCATGTTCTCGAAAGGCAGCACCCCGATCGAGTCGTAACTCCGGTTGGCGTCGGGCTCTACGGCCGCTTCGGCAACGGGGCCCTCGTCCGCACCCGGAACGGCGGGCGGGGAATCATCGAAAATAACCACGGACAGCAATGCGATAACGAGCAGCCCGATGATGACAAAGTCGATCTTGCGCCCGGTGCTGTGCGTGACCGAGTCTGTTCGATCGACATCCTTCTCCAGCTTGATGCCGCTCGGCGTCAATTCGAAGGCCCACGCGAAGAAAAGCGCGAACGGGAAGCCGATGACGCCGAACCAGGTAACGACTGAAAGCGTCCACTCCGGCAGGTTTAATGCCGGACCGACGGTATCGGTGACCTGGATAACGACCCACGCGAGCAATACGTAGGCAACGCCGACGCGAAAGACGTTACGGCGTTTGAGTTCGGCGAATAGTCCCATACCTTCCTTTGTTGGCTGTTCTTCGCACAGATGGGCGGTACGAGTATAACCGAAGCGCCCGTTGGCGGATCAGGCGATCACCGGGGTTCTGGGAAGGTGGATCTCCGCGAGCATGCAGCGGACGCTGCCGCCGGCGGAGTCTTCGATGTCGTCGATGGCGGCGGTCACGACGCGGCCGTTGGCCTCGAATTTTGCCTGCTGCTCCGGGCGCAGTGAATCCCAGGCGCGCTGTGACATGGCGACCACGGGTGTCCCGTCTTCCGCGCGCAATTCCAGCATGTTGCCGGCAAAGGCTTCGAGCTGGCCGAAGTCGAGCGAGATGATCTCGTGCCGCGTGGACTGCAGCCGCTCGACGACGGCCTTGCGCTGGTCGTCGCGGGTGATTGTGGCGTCGCAGATCACGGCCAGTTTCTCGCCGACGTTCATCAGGACGTTGGTGTGGTAAATCGGCACACCTTCCCTGTCGACGGCCTCGAATGCGACCACGTCGTAGTTCATACGCTGTGCAAACTCCCCGAGCACATCGAGGTGCGTGCGGGTAGAAAGGCACGCGTAGGCAATACGGTTTACACGGTCCAGGACCATGCTCCCGGTGCCTTCCAGGAAATGCCCGTCGGCCTCGTGATACGACAGGTCGACGATCTCCCGTACCTGGAACCCCAACTCGGCATGGAGGTGTTCGATGATATCCGGGCGCCGCTCGCCGCGACGATTCTCCGCTTCCATGGGGTAGAGCACGACGGTGCCGTCGGCATGAAAGCTGACCCAGTTATTCGGGAATACCGAATCCGGTGTGTGGGGCTCACGCGTATCGTCGAACACGACGACATCGATGCCAGCCTCGCTCAGGGCCGATGCCAGTCTCTCGAATTCGGGCAGGGCAGCCCGCTGCTGCTCGGCGGGCGACGCGTCCGGCTCGGCCTGGAAATTGTTCGAATCCGCCGTTTGCGGATTGCTCTGAAAACGCGTCGGCCTGATCATCAGGACGCTCGATGCCAGTTGTGATTCTGAAGTCATCGTCATAGAGTCTGCGTGCACCGGGTCTGCGCGGAGCTTGCTCCACGCGCCGCCCGAATACAAGCCCGCGAATTCCCCACAAATGAGCAGATGTTAAATCAGACAACGACGGCACGGATTCGTGCCGCATTCAGCAACCCGGGCTGGGTTTGCCTGGCGTGGTTCGGCATGACGGCGGGCGTTTCGCTGCTCGCGGTACCGGCGCAATTCGGAGCGGCGGCGGCGACCCGCGCGGTATCGCTGGACGTGGCTCGGACGATTTTCACGGCGCTGAACAAGGCGGAACTCGTCGCCCTCGTCCTGCTGCTGATCGTTGTCCGTGTCTCCGGCAATGCCCGCAAGTGGTGGGCTGCCAGCTCGGTTCTCGCGTTCATCGTCCTGCTGCAGACGGTTTGGCTGTTGCCTGAACTGGCCGAGCGAGCACAGCTGATTCTCGCCGGCACCGAGCCGCCGCCGTCAATTGCGCATGCGGCCTACTCGACACTGGAGCTCGTCAAACTCGGCCTGTTGCTGTTCCTCGGCCTGGCCGCTATCTCACGCCCGGAAACAAAACGCCCATGAACGAACTACACCACGACGACGGCATCCTCGTAGCGGATGACGGCCACAGGATTCCTCTGCAGACCTGGACGCCCGACGGAGACACCACGGGCGTTATTCAAATGCTCCACGGACTTGGCGAACACATCGGGCGTTACGAACGCTTCGCCCATGCGGCGGTCGCGCGAGGTTTCGTCGTCTACGGTCACGACCATCGCGGACACGGCCGGTCCGAGGGTGAACGCGGCTACTTCGCCGATGAAAACGGCTGGCACAAGGTCGTGGAGGATGTGCGAGTCGTCAACGACCATATCGCCGAGGCGCAGGCGACGAAGCCGATCATCATGCTGGGCCACAGCATGGGGTCCTTCATCGCGGAGACGTTTGCCATGCACTACGGTGAGCGCCTGCAAGGCCTGCTGCTGTCGGGCTCTTCGTGGCCGCAACGCATGCAGCTGTTGCCGGGCCGGCTGCTCGCGAAGCTGGAGTCATTCAGAGTTGGCAAACGCGGCAACAGCGCGCTGATCAATGCGCTCGGCTTCAGCGCATTCAACCGGCCGTTCCGTCCTGTCCGGACCGAGATGGACTGGCTGTCCCGCGACGAAGCCGAAGTGGATCGCTACGTGGCGGATCCGCTTTGCGGCGGCCCCTTCACCTGCGGCCTGTGGCTGGATTTCCTGGGCGGACTGTTCGAGCTTGGATCGGATCACGCCCTGACCCGGATTCCGGCAGACCTGCCCATACTTGTCACGGGCGGCGGCGCCGATCCTGTCGGCGGCGACAAAGGCATGACCCGCCTCGCCATGCACTACATGCACACCATGCACCAGCGCGTAAAACTCAAGATCTATCCGGACGGCCGCCACGAGATGCTCAACGAGATCAATCGCGACGAAGTCACCTCCGATTGGCTCGACTGGATAGAAGCGCACATGAAGGTCCGGTAGGAGAATCGCAAAAAAAAAGCCCCGCCGAAGCGGGGCTTTTCATTTCGTAACGCTACGCTTTAAAAGCGCAACGCGATCTTACATGGCGTGCCACGTCAGGCGCACGTACCAGAAGCCACCGTTGAAGCCGAAGGGGCTGTACTGGCTGTACTTGTTGCCTACGCCGGATGCCGCGCCCGGATTCTCATCAGGCGTTTCGTCCAGCGCATTCTGCATACCCACCACGATCGTCGTGTTGTCATTCCAGGTATACGCCGCCTCGAGATCGAGGATCGACTTGCCGCTGTAGAACTCGCCGTCTTCCGAGTCGTACCAGTCATCGTAGTAGCTGATGCGGCCGAGGAAACGCCAGTCACCCCAGAAATGGTTCGCCTGGAGGTTGTAGCGCGTCTCGGGCAGGCCCTTCTCGATCTGCAGGATACGGGTGTCGTCGATCGTCACCGGATTGAAGCTCGCGACCGTTGTCGTCGTGTTGTTGAACGCGAGACTGATGTCGGTCGACGCGTTCGACCACTCGATCGGGTACGTAGCAACAACGTCGAAACCTTCTGTCTCCGTGTCGAAGTCGTTCACGAAGAAGCGGAAGTTCTGCAGGTTGCCGGCACTCGTGATGCCCTGCTCGATCAGGTCGTCTATCTCTTCCTGCGTGAGCTGGAAGTTCTGCGACAGGTTCAGGCGATCGTCCACGTCGACCTTGAAGAAGTCGACCGTAATATCGAGATTGCCGATGTTGAAGAACGTGCCGAGCGTGAAGTTTGTGGACTCTTCAGGCTCCAGCGGGCGTCCACCACGAAGCTCCGCAACGGCAGTCGTCGACGGCACGGTACCATTGTTGACGAGTTCCTGAGCCACAAGGTCAAACTCGGTCGATACGTTGAACGCGTTCGACTGGCCCGGCGTCGGGGCTTTGAAACCCGTGCTCGCCGTACCGCGCAGACCGAAGTTATCGGTAATACGCCAGTTCGCCGCGACCTTGTAGTTCGTCGTCGTGCCGAAGTCCTGGAAGTCCTCGAAACGGACTGCTGCGCCGAGCAGCAATGATTCAGTGGGCTCCCACTCGCCGTCGAGGTAGACCGCCGTGTTACGACGATCGAACTTGCCGCCCGCGATATTCGAGAAGCCCGGGAAGCCGTTCGAGGCCGCACTGAAACCCTGCGGCGCCAGCGGACCGATCAGGAACGATTCTTCCTGTCCGACGGTGATCTCGAATTCCTCCAGTCGGTATTCCGCACCGAACGCGATGTTGGTGTTGTCGGTCGGCGAGTAGCCGAAATCGAGGTTCACCATGTTCTCGAGCTGCGTGTAGGCACCCGGGTCGAACGACGTGGGCGTGGCCGGTCCGAGAGAGGCGTTCACCGTGTTGCGGATGAAGAAGTCGACGTTATTACGGCCGAAACCAGCGCTGAAGTCCCAGCGCAGGCCGTTGTCCATCTCGCCGCGTACGCCGGCCGTCAGCGATTGGTCGCTGACGTCACCGCCAAAGCGTGGCGTGAAGCCGCCCGGGAAGATCTCCTGGAACGAGAAACACTCATCACGGGCGAATACCTCGGCCAGCGCCGTCGGATCGGGGATATTGTTAGTTATCGGCACGGCCGGGCAGCCCGCAGGCGCGCCACCTTCAGCCAGCTGCAGATCACCAATCAGCAATGACTCACCGTCGTCGCCGCTGAAGACCGCGGATCGCGTATTCGGGTTACGGAAGTAGAACCCGCCGTCGACAAACTTCTTCGAGTAGTTGCCGAACGCGTACGCGAAATTGCCGTTGCCGAGATCCAGCCCGAGGTTCATCCAGAGCTTCATGTCGTCTTCGATCAGCGGCGATCCCCAGATCTGCGCCGGATTGAGAACGTCCGTGTTGCCCGCAGCGATCAATGCCGCGGCGTCATCACGCTGCACGGAACGGCTGGTCGGGTCGCTCTCACCATATTCGAAGCTGAAGTTGGCGTAGCCGGCGTCGGTCAGCGGCAGGCCGAGGTTGGCCGCGACGCTGTATTTGTCGCCGTCACCTTCCTGGTACTGGCCCCACTTGCCTTCTACCATGAGCCCCTCGGCATCGTCCTTGAGGATGAAGTTCATCACGCCGGCGATGGCGTCGGAGCCGTACTGGGCGGCCGCGCCGTCACGCAGGACTTCCACCTGCTTCAGCGCGATCGACGGGATCATCGAGATGTCCGGACCCTGTGCGCCGTTGGCCACACCATTACCGAGCCAGTAGATAACGGCCGCACGGTGCCGGCGCTTGCCGTTGATCAACACCAGCGTGTGATCGGGCGCCAGGCCGCGCAGGTTGGCCGGGCGAACAACGGTCGCGGCGTCACTGATGGGCTGTACGTTCACGTTGTAGGACGGAACGATGTTGCGCACCAGGTTCTGCAGGTCCGTGTCGCCCTGGTTCTGGAAATACTCGCCGCCCAGTACGTCGACGGGCGCCGGTGAATCCTCGACCGAGCGGGACTGCGCGCGCGTACCGGTCGTGACGATCTCTTCGATTGCCTCTTCCTGCGCGACAACTTGTTGCGGTAAAGCAACGACGAGCGCCGAGATCAGGCCGATCGCGAGCTTCGGTTGCTCTGTGAATTTAATGTCCACGATTCTCTCCTGTAGTGATTTGCCGCCTGCAACACACGTTTCACATCACCCCGAACGGGAATCAGGCCGGGAACCGGCAAATTGAAGTGTGTGGCAGAGACCCCCCAAATCGGTAGCGTTGTAAAATTACGACACAACCGCACTTGATAACTATTCTCTTTTGCGGGCAAGGAGTCAAGTTTTTCGCGGCTCGAACCCGGCCATCTCCCGGCCACTGGCCAGCACGAGGCCCTGTTGACTGAAGAGGTCGATGTCCTCGCTTCGCGGGGTCGAGAAATACCGGCCGCGTCGCCGCTGGGTCTTGCCTTGCAGGGTTCGGCCTGTCTGCAGGGCTTCGATTGCCTCGACGACCATGTCGCAACCCGGCCGGTAGAGCCGCAGGACGTTGCCGAGATAGGTCGCCTCGTAGTCCGCAGGAATACGCTGGATTCCGATCACGGGGCCCGTGTCGATGCCGTCGTCGACGATACGATGCAGCGTCGCGCCGATCTCTGCCTCGTCGTGCAACATTGCCCAGAAAGTCGCCATCACGCCCTTGTAGTCCGGGAGCACGCCGGAGTGCAGGTTCAGTACCCCCAGGCGGGGAATCGCGATGGCCTCGCTTTTCAGGATGCGCCGATAGCGAATGGAGACGGCCAGGTCCGGCTCGAGGGATTCGAGAACCCTGCGCCCCGCTGCGGAATTTGGCTGCGCCAGATCGGCCGCATGCAACAGCGGCTTCGCGAGTCCCCCATGTGCCCGAAAATCGGCGCGCAGGCCAGCGTCGACCTCGGCGAGACGCTGCAACTCCCGCGGACTGTCCACCCCCGCGGGCAGATCACCCGACAGCAAGACCGTGTACTCGTGCTGCGGTATCGCAGCAATGACGCGCTGCAGCGCATACAGGCTGGGCAGGTCGTCATGCCCAAGGAGTACGATTTTCAGCGGGGGCTCCCGTCTGCGGAGCTGAGTATATGCATGTGCACGGATTGTAACGGCTCACACGTTGAAATCCGCGACAAAGCGCAACACACTGCATGCTCGATACTCCAGAGCGGAACCCAGGATGACGACGACTTTCGACTTCAAGAACGGCAACGTATTCGTGTTCGGTGGCACCAGCGGCATCAATCTTGGTATCGCGCGGTGTTTTGCGTCGTCCGGCGCACGCGTGGCCGTGGCCAGCCGCTCGCAGGAAAAAGTGGACGCCGCTGTCGAGGAACTGAAATCACTGGGATCCGACGCAAGCGGCTACGCGCTCGACGTCCGCGACGTGGAGGCGGTCCAGGCCGCTCTGGCGGATCATCACGCGGCTGCCGGCGATATCGACATCCTGGTGTCCGGTGCTGCAGGCAATTTTCCCGCTCTCGCCAACGACATGTCGCCAAACGGCTTCAAGTCCGTTGTTGATATCGACCTGCTCGGCTCGTTCCACGTGCTGCGGTCGGCGTTCCAGTACCTGAAGAAGCCGGGCGCATCGGTCATCAACATTTCGGCGCCACAGGCGTTCGTGCCCATGCCGATGCAGAGCCACGTCTGCGCCGCCAAAGCCGGCGTCGACATGCTCACGCGGACGCTGGCGCTCGAGTGGGGTCCCTACGGGATTCGTATCAACAGCATCGCGCCCGGCCCGATCGCCGACACGGAGGGCATGCGGCGGCTGGCTCCGAACGAGGCCGTGGCCAAGCAGTACAAGAAAAGCGTTCCTTTGCAGCGGTTCGGCTCTGTCGAAGAGATCGGACAAGCTGCCATGTTCCTGTCATCCGACGCCGCGCAGTACATTAGTGGCGTGGTGCTGCCGGTCGATGGCGGCTGGTCAGTAGCGGGTGCAAGTGCCGCTGCACTTGCGATGTCGCAACAACTCGCCTGACTCGATCGACCGGAGTTTGTTTCCGCGATCTTGCCCGATCGTTATACCGCTTGTATCTATGCGTGATCGCATATAGCCAAATGTTCCTTCTCAATCGCAACGATTCCTCGCCGCGGTTCATCGAAGCTCTGAGTGCATCGAATTCAGCCTGTCCTGCTTCGGTTGCACACAAGCTCGAATCATCATTGATCAAGGAGAGGGAATCATGGGCAAAACGAAACGCACGTCCTGGCTTTCACCGTTGCTGCTACTCGGAATCGCAGTTCCTGCGATAGGAATGGCGGCGGCGCCGAGTCAAATCGACGACGCATCCATCAAGGTCTCGTACGCAGACCTGAACATCCAGTCGGAGGCTGGCGCCAGGGTTCTCTACACACGGCTGAAGAGAGCCTCCGAAGAAGTGTGTGGAATTCAGACTCACGTAATCAACGGGTCCCTCGCAGCGACGCTGCGGGCCCGCGCCTGCTTCGAGGAAACACTCGAGGCTTCCGTCAGGAAAATCGACAGCGACGCATTGTCGAAGATCCATTCGGGTTGAGCCGCAGCGCGCAATAAAAAAGCCGCAGCACTATGTGCTGCGGCTTTTGAATATAGAGCCTGGCGGTGTCCTACTCTCACATGGGGAGACCCCACACTACCATCGGCGCAGAGCGTTTTCACTTCCGAGTTCGAAATGGGATCGGGTGGTTCCCGCTCGCTATTGCCGCCAGGCAAACCGGTTTGGGAATTACGGGGACAGTGACCCTAATTCGGCAGCCACCGCCACAGCATCATTCCCGTTGGAATTAGGGTCACTGTCCCCCTAAATCCAGAATAAATAACAATTTGGATGGTTTTTGACGTCTTGAGAAGTATTTCTTCGTGTCGCACACATGTCGCGTGTTTCAAGTACTTTTTGGCGTTATATGGCCAAGCCTCACGAGCAATTAGTACTGGTTAGCT
>Ga0316201_10001745_pt1 | contig 14963 bp, 5 predicted proteins | sample CS6wburrow_MG_FD_204516 | JGI IMG/M metagenome (GOLD analysis project Ga0316201, IMG submission 204516) | Coastal sediment microbial communities from Delaware Bay, Delaware, United States - CS-6 worm burrow | ecosystem: Environmental > Aquatic > Marine > Coastal > Sediment | place: USA: Delaware... | reverse complement strand
CACTTAATAAGGAACTAGAGCGGGAAAGGTCACATGGCGAATTGCTGGAAAAAGACCTCCAGGAAAAAACCGCGTGGGCACAAGAACTGAACAAAGAACTTGAATATGAACAGAATCGACGGGAGAAATGGGTGGAATACCTGAACGCTGAAATCAAAGGGCTTCAGCAGCAATTAACCGAGAAAAAAATTGATCTGCAAAATACCACCGCTGCTCTGGACGGAACCCGCGAGGAATTGGGTAACACAACTGCAGCATTGATTGGAACACGTGAAGAACTGGATAATACCCGGACCGAGTTGGAGAGCACGACCTTGCATGTCCAGGACTTACAGGGGCAACTGAGTGAAAGAAATACGCGTGTTGCACAACTGAAGTCAGATTACCAAACCATTGCAGAGGAGCGTGCGCAAATCTTGCAAAGCACATCCTGGAGACTCACAAAGCCGCTGCGGGCAACCCGGCGCGTGACAAAGAATTTCATGCTTGCACGGGCGTGGAACCCATTGCGCTGGCCCTGGATCATTTCCAACCTCGCACGTAACCTGGCCACACAGGGATTATCAGGGACATTCCAGCGCTTGCAATATAACCCCACCGAGGTTCTTACCAAGCCGAAGCCCAAGATAGTGGTAGCGGAACCGTATGACGAGACACCGGCGCCATCTTATTTCCAACACTACCGTCACCCGGACGCCAGTATTGTCATCCCGGTTTATAACAAGTGGGGTTTTACAGCCGCCTGTCTGCAAAGCCTGGACGAGCACAAGGGCAAATACACTTTTGAGATTATCGTCGTCGATGATAAGTCCAGTGATTCAACTCAGGCCCATTTGAAACAGATCAAGGGAATCAAATATCTGAGAAACAGGAAAAATATCGGATTTGTAGGTAGCTGTAACCGGGGCGCAAAAAAGGCACGGGGAACATACCTGGTGTTTCTCAACAACGACACACAAGTCACCGAGGGCTGGCTTGACGAGCTGATCGAAACATTTGAGCGTGAACCAAAAGCCGGACTGGTAGGCTCCCGCCTGGTCTACCCCGACGGCAGTCTTCAGGAATCCGGCGGTATGATATTCAGCGATGGCTCAGGCTGGAACTATGGCCGGGATGATGATGCGGAGCGACCTGAATATCATTACCTTCGCGAGTCCGACTATTGCTCTGGTGCCAGCATCGCAATCAAGACAAATTATTTTCACCAGCTTGGCGGTTTTGATAAACGTTATGCACCTGCCTACTACGAAGACACCGATCTGTCATTCAAGGTTCGCGAGTCCGGCTATAAGGTTTTTGTTCAACCCAGTTCGGTTATTATCCACCATGAAGGCGTTACATCGGGAACTGACACCTCTGGAGGTGTCAAGCAATACCAATTGGTCAACCAGCAAAAATTCTTGCGCAAATGGCAAACTGCACTTCAATCCCAGCCCGAGAGCATTACGAATCCGCAAGACCTGGGCTCAATCAGGCATGCCAGCCATCACCGTGCAAAAGGGCAGATTCTTTTCATTGATGCAACCACACCCGAACCTGACCAGGACTCCGGCAGCGTCAGGCTGACCAACCTGTTGCATATCCTGAGGGACCTGGACTATCACGTAACCTTTTTTGCTGATAATCGCGCCTACACGGGTCATTACACACAGGCGTTGCAAAAAACGGGGATCGAAGTCCTGTACCACCCCTGGCTGAGTTCACTGGATGAATTCTTCGAAGACCGGGGCGCTGAATACGATTATATATTTATCAGTCGCCATTATATCGCGACAAATTACATAAAACTGCTCAAGAAATATTGCCCCAAAGCACGTTTCATATTTGACACAGTAGACCTCCATTACCTCCGGGAACAACGATTGGCCGAACTGGAGAAGAGCAAGACTCTAAAAGCAGTCGCCAAACAGACCCGCAAGCAGGAACTGGCAGTCATCAAGGCAGCAGATGCGACACTGGTGGTGAGCTCGGTTGAAAAAAGTGTATTGGCCAAGGATGCGCCTGGCGATATGGTTCACATCCTGTCCAACATTCACTACGTACCCGGCAGGGGTAAAGGCTTCTCTGAAAGAAAGGATATCTATTTCGTCGGCGGATATCAGCATCCGCCGAATATCGATGCCGCCTGCTGGTTCGTCAATGATATATGGCCATTGATTCACGAACAATTGCCGGAGATGCGCTTCCACCTGATCGGCAGCAAGGCGCCGGAAGAGGTCCGTGCCCTGGAAGGCGACGGTGTCATATTCCATGGGTTTGTCGAATCCCTGGATCCTTTCCTGAATGATTGCCGACTGGCAGTTGCCCCTTTACGCTACGGTGCAGGCGTGAAAGGAAAGGTCAATATGAGTATGGCTCACGGACAACCTATCGTTGCAACATCCGTCGCCGGTGAAGGTATGTTTGCCGAGCACGAAAGAGAGTTTCTACTCGCAGAAGACGCTGAATCATTTGCCCGTGAAGTGGTCAGGTTATATCAGGATGAGGCCTTGTGGTACAGATGCTCCGATGCGTCCATTAAGAATGTAGAAACACACTTTTCCACCAATGCAGCACGTGAAAGTATCCTGTCGCTGTTTGAAAATCTATCCAGCTAAAATGATGGTTCAGCGCGTTTTTTATGCTCTGAACCAGTATCAGCCCTATCAATAATGCTGCAGTACTTGCTGCCCTGCTGATCAACAACAGGGCAGCTACCGAGTGGAATGTCCCTGCCAGGCCAGGACAAGGTGGCCTTGTAGAGGGTTAGTATTCAGACAAGCAACATCATGCTGATTGACCCCGGTAGAGGGATGTTCTAAGAATCCGGAGACCCCTCTGGATCTGGTTTGTCTGAACCATCATCAAGTGAAGGTTTCTTTGGTGGTGTTTCTTCAGCTTTGCGCTCTGGTTGCTCTTCAACCCCCTGGAGGTATCCGATAGATTTCAGATGTTCCAGTGTCTCAGCATCCAACTCTGGCCGGATAGCGAGAGATTCCCTGCTCAGGTCAACATAATCACCCGTCAATACGTCAAATCGCATGGTCAGGCTGTCATTCTGTATGGGATGTTTTTCGCCTGGATCCTTGTCCAGATCAAAGTATGCAAAACTCTCATCAGAGTATTGCATGATGGATTTGAGATGGCCTTCCCGTGCTGCAATTGCCTCGGAACCATAAGCGATACCTGAAGCATAGATTTTTCGTTCGCTTTTGTCTCCGGAAACCGGGTCCATACCGGCCGGCATGACGATACCGGGTAGTTGTCCGTCCGCCTGATTAAGTCCCAGCCAACTCAACGCTGATGGTACCACGTCAATCAGGCTGACGAGGTCTTGCCTGACCGCACCTTCTATCCCCGGATGCCACGCCACCAATGGCACATGTAATAATTCCTGGTAGAGGCTCTGGCCATGCCCAAACCCGTATATGCCGCGAGGATCACCGCGTTGATGATGCTCTTGTTTATGTTCCCAGAACTCCTCTCCATGGTCGGAATAGACCATGACAAGCGTGCTATCAAGTAACTGGCGTTCTTCGAGCCCTTGCAAAACCGAGTCAATTGCGCCGCGAAGCTCTCTTATCGCGAGATTGTAAACGAGGTTTCTTTGACAGATATCGCTTGCTTCATCCACGCAAGCCTCGGCACTGCTGTCTGCAAGTAACTGTTTGCGTAATTCTGGGTCGACACCGGACATGCGCTCATCCATCTCAGCGCGGCTTTTAAGGTGCCAGTCATGTGCCTCCATCAAGTGAAGGTATCCAAAAAACCGTTTTGGTGGTGCCACCTGTTTTTGTGGCTGATCGAGCCATATATTGAATTTTTCTACAACTTTCTTCCAACCCTTGTGCGCGTATAATTGCTTGAATCCCTGTTCCAGACCGAAACCGGCCGTAAACCATGGGTGGGCTGAAACGGCGCCGGTGCGAAATTGATTTTCGTTGAGCATTTCTGCAAGTGTCACGGCAGAATCGACCAAAGCGCTGGGCAGATCCACAGCGAGGTTGGCCACCTTGGTCTCAAACTTCCCGGCGCCATGCTGAACCGGGTAAAGTCCGGTCAATGTTGAAGCTACCCCGGGAATCGTCCAGGGTGCAACCGAACTGGCATTTATATATCTCTGTGACGTACCCAAACGCCGGGCCAGGGCATCATCGATACGAGAGCTGAAAAAAGCATCAGACCCAACCGTATCAATGCAAATAAGTACCAGGTTATCGACGGGTAAAACCGCTGGCGCAGGTGGGGGGGGGTTATTACAGGCGGTGAGGTATGACAATGCCATAAGCCCGACTAACAATGTACTTACTTTTTTCAATTTCAACACCTTATTCATATCCTTCATCATCGGGTCAATCATTGGTCTGAGCAGCGGCTTCCTGCTTGGTCCTGTTCGCCTCATTCTTCCGCTCTGTCCGGATAAATTTCATTGCACTGTCCGGAACTGCCTGCTTGTTGATACTGTTGCGAATACTCCGCAGAGCCCGTTGACTGCGAGACAGGAGTTTTGGCGGAAGCGCCGCATCATGGGCACGGGCTTCGTTCAGAATTTCGGTTGCCGCGGCATCATCCCCTTTGAGTAAATTGAAGCTCAACTCCCCTGCCAGGTGCTGCAGCACAAGCTCCTGATCGGCAGCCCAAAAATCAAATGCCTGGGTTTCCGTATCACCCAATTCAAAGGACTCACCCACATAACCCAAGCCTTGTAGGGATTTGACATTATCTTCCTGTGCCTCACGACTGGCATCGGCGGTCTGAACCACGGCCGTGGTTGTGTTTTTATAGCCCCGTGTGTATGTGGGCACATGTTCGGCCAATTGACGTTCGGTAAACAAATTCTGGTTCAGGTCACCAGGCAGATCATCTGCTACAGGCAAACCGGCAAGATATGCAAGTACAGGAAACACATCCATGATCGTCAGTCCATCGAACCGACCGGCGTTAAAAGCAGGTCCGGCAGCGAGGAAGATACCATCCGGCCGGTGATTGCCGGTCAGGAGGTCCTTGTTCTTTTCTTTGACACTGAAAATCCCCGTGGCAGAACCAGCGCCATGATCAGATATGATAACGACGTTTGTGTTTTCACCTGATTTAGCCAATAAATCACCGATAAACTCGTCCATGAACCGGTAAGTTTCAGGAACAATGTTACCCATTAAACGTTTGGATACCGGGTCGGCCTTGACATCAAAATCAGTATCGTCATAGAACTTCCACACTGAGTGAGTCGCAAAATCCACAAGGTGGAAATAACTGATAAATACATCATGCGGTTTATCCGCCAGGTATAAAGCTGCACGACGGTTATATTCTGCATGCAGAATCCGTTGTGCAACCCTGCCCTCTACCATGCGGTGTGCCTCTGCCGTGGGGTCGTCTTCGGCGGGCGGATTGTCCGGATCGAATCCCCAGGGTAGAAAACGGGACCAGAGCGCTGCCCTTTCTTCGTTCTTGATTGATTCAAGACTTGCGCGTATAGGCGCCAAAGCATCCGCGGGGTAATCTGCACCAGGCTGTTTTTGAGGTGACTGGTAGGTCACCATGGAGCCATTGATCTCCTCTGCAGGATAGGTAACAAAGTAACCTACGACACTTATTGTCTTACCCGCGTCGCTGACCAGGTTCCACAGCGTTGGTGACTGCCTGTCCCTGGATTGAACCTGCCGTTTCGGCCCGGGAGTGTAAGGGTAGACAAAATCCAGTATGCCGTGCTGCCGACCCCATTGGCCCGTGCTGAAAGTTGTCCAGACAACCGGTGAAACCTGTGGCCCGACGGTGATCAGTGGCGCCCACGCACCTTGCTGCTTGAGGCGGGCAAAGTTGGGTAACTCACCATTTTCGATCATCGGATCGATAACGTCCCAGGTTGCCCCATCAATACCGATCACAACCAGTGGATCAGAACCGGTTGTATCAGGAACGGCCGTACCTCGCTCCTTATCGCAACCCACAAGAAAATTTATGGCTGCACAGGCAGCCAAAATCGTAAGAATTTTTTGCATCATAGTTTGAAGGCCTGGACCCGCTTTCTCAAAAAGGCGCTAGGTTATCACATGCTTCACAATCAGTCTTTGATTTTAAGTAAGCTCTGATTCATTCTGAACGAAGTAGATTGTGATTCAAAATGTTCAATTACACCAAGAGCAGGCGCCCTTAAGCGAGGCGCGAATCGCAGGTAATAGCTGGCTATTGACAAGATATGCACCAAGAGCAGGCGCTTGAAGCGACGCAGTAACTGGACATTTTGGGCGCAAGATTACGAGTTCATGAATGGATCAGAGGTTTCTTAAGACCTACAAATACAACATTGTTGTGCAAATAGCCCCATTTTTCAGAGTAGTAGCACAATAAGTGACTTTCCTCAAACCCAGCCTCACGCATATCACTCAACAGTTCCATCCCGAAATCACAGTAACTTAAAACCCCGTGTTCTGATAGCGGGTCGCCGTGATAGCAAGGTTCCATCAGGTGTGTGAGGTTTCCATCGTCATCGACAACCGCTCTTACCTGGTTCTTCTCTGCGAAACAAAACGGCACACTCAGAATCAATTTGCCACCGTCGGAGAGTGTCCGATAGAACTCCTTGAGAGCCTTTCGGTAATCCGGTACATGCTCCAGCACATCAAAACTCAACACGGATTCCAGACTCTCATCAGCGAATGTCAGTTGCGTGATATCTTCATTTCTGACCGGTACTCCGTGTGTGGGAACAACGGTGCCAAAATCATATTCCGGCAAGTATTCACTACCGATCAAATTCGGGAATCGACCCGCCAGATTTTGATAGACCGGTGACAAGGTCTCGGTCAGGTATATCTGGTCAGCAGATGCAGGATTGCATATAGCTTCAAATACATGCAAGCATCCACGCCAGCGATTTATCAAGCCACATTCCGGGCACTTGAGCGTTTCACGCCAGTTAACGGGACCACCATCTGCAGGCACATTCACTTCAAATTCAACGTCCCGGGCGCAGATATAACAACGCCCACTCAATTCATGGCTCGTTGCCCGTGATTGGTCTGTCTCATGTTGAAAGGAAGAAAAATATTCATGCACCGCATCAATATCATTTGCACAGAAAAATGGTTCTGGTGCACTCAATGATGGTGTTTTTACATTCTTTCGCCCCGGACCGCGTGAGGATCGCTTCATGCTTTTAGATTCCAATTGTCATATTTAGAAGTATATTATTGATTACTGTAGGTTTTTTAGTGCTTGAATGGTCAATATTTATAATCTGAAAAGTATTTTCCAAAAATTGATCACGGACATTGTACATTCAATTTTGAATACATGCCGCTGCTTCAATGGGGCAAAATCAGAGTGACCAGCTCGGGATTCCCCCAATCACCCAGTGTAAAAAGAGAAATTGCGGGCTAATCCTCCCTCAACCTGCGCGCTTCAAATATGTTGGGAATGGTATTCAGGCGGTTTAGCAGATCACTGAGTTGCTGATAGTCCCTGACCGTCACCTGCAAACGGATAGTGACCTGGTCCGTCGATTCATCCACGTGACTATTGATGCCCGTGACTGAGACATCGGAGGTGGCCATCATTGATGAGATATCCTTGATCAGTTCGCGCCGGTTATAAGCTTTGAGCAACAGGTTGACCCGGTAACCTGAATCGACCTGTTTTCTCCAACGGACCCGGATGAGCCGCGGGTTATCCTCCTTTGCCCAGCGCAATGCATTGGAACAATCCTCGCGGTGTATTGTCACCCCCCGGCCAACTGTAATATATCCACAAACCGGGTCACCGGGAACCGGTTGACAACAACGTGCCATGCTTGTCATCAGGTTTCCGACACCTTCGATGACAATATCACTGCCTTCCTTCCCAACCTTGGTGCGGCGGCGTTTGGGCGTTCGGGTTACAAGATCCTCTGCCGTCAGTTCGACATCCTTGATCTTGTCACGCTCAACGGCATGCACAACCTGGCTAACGGTTAAATCTCCATTTCCTACGGCCGCATACAAATCATCCACAGAGTTGAAGTTAAACCGCTCAGGCACCCCTTGCAGATCAGCCGGTCGCAAACCCATGCGTTTGAGGTCAGCCTCGACCAGTTCCTTGCCCTGGCCCAGGTTTTCATCATGACTTTCCCGCCGGAACCACTGGCGCACCTTGGACCTGGCCCGTGCTCCCCGGATAAAACCGAGTCGCGGGTTGAGCCAGTCGCGGCTTGGTTTAGGGTGTCTTCCGGTGAGTATCTCCACACGATTTCCGGTGCTCAATCGATGGGTCAGGGGTACAATGCGGCCATTGACCTTGGCACCCTGGCAACGATGGCCAACCTCGGTGTGAACGGTGTAAGCAAAATCCAGCACTGTTGAACCCAGGGCCAAGTCAATAACCTGGCCCTGTGGCGTTAAAACGTAAACACGGTCTTCACTGGCAGCTGATTTGAAGCTATCGAGAAGGCTCTCATCGTCCAGCTTGTCATCACCGGATTCCAGCAATTGGCGCATGACAGCAATCTTGTTATCAAATGCCGGATCGTTTGGTCCGCCTTCCTTGTAACGCCAGTGTGACGCAACACCGAGTTCCGCGTGCTCATTCATTTCGTAGGTGCGTATTTGTACCTCCACCACTTTGCCCTGCGGGCCAATAACCGCCGTGTGCAGGGACTGGTAGTTATTGCCCTTGGGCATTGTGATGTAGTCATCAAACTCGCCGGGAATCGGCTGCCACAAGGTGTGCACCAGGCCCAACACGCTGTAGCAACCAGGCAGGTCATCCACCAGCACCCGAACTGCCCTGACATCAAAGAGTTCGTGAAAATTCAGGTCCTTGCGCTGCATTTTCTTCCAGATACTATAAATGTGTTTGGGACGGCCCTTGACCTCACCGTTGATACCGGCGTCCCCAATGGCTGTCTCCAGCTTGTCGATGAATGAATGGATATAACGTTCGCGGTCAGAACGACGTTCAGCTACGAGTTGGGCAATTCGACGATAGTCTTCCGGTTGATCAAAGCGGAAAGCCAGGTCTTCCAACTCCCATTTCAATTGCCAAACACCCAGGCGGTTGGCCAGTGGTGCGTGGATCAGCATGACTTCCCTGGCGAGACGCACCGCCTCGGACTGCTGATCTTTTGACCTGCGCAGCAACACCAGTTGCCAGGCCAACGCGATCAGCACGACCCTGACATCATTGACCAATGCCAACAACATCCTGCGCAAACCTTCGGCACTGTGACCGGTACTTGCAGGCAGGTGTTCGGATTCGAGTTCAATCAGGTAAAGCAACTGGTCAAGCTGATCGTTGACCTCACGTGACAGATTGGCGCGGATCGGCTCAAGGTCAGCACCACATTCGGCTGCAACAAAAAGCATCGCACAACTGACCGTATGCGGATCAGGTGACAGACCGGACAATACCTCAAGCAACTCCTGTAACAGCGACAGGTTCTCGGTGGTTTTTAGTGTTTTATGCCGGAGGTCTCCGTAGAGCTGCAGACACTCGTCGGCCGGGCTACCGACCGATTGGTGATAGGTGTTCAACCAGTCGGTGAGTGCTGTATGTGTTTCGGGTGTCATAAACAGATTATCTTGTGACCGGGAGGTGATTTTGCAAGTTATTACGGTGCCATGCCAGTACCTTTTGTCACTGTCTCAGGCAATTTTCCGCCAGGCATCGCTGAGTCGTTTAACAGACACCTTTGCACGTGTTCCCAACTGTTGGGCAAACAGCGACACACGAAACTCTTCCAATAGCCAGCGGTACGCATCAACTGCTTCATCATATTCGTGGCCCTGCTCAAGTAATTGCAGATACTGCCGCCAAAAGGGTTCGATCTCCCGCATCCTGAGCGCATCCCGGTGCGGGTCTTTGTCCACGCTCGCCAGTCGCACGATCATGGCTTCCAGGTAACGCGGATAATGCTCCAACCGTTCAGGTGACAACTCCTGTATAAAACCGTCGTAGATTAAATCATCGAGTTGGCTGCGCATATCATTAAAAACATCTGGACGTACACGGTAGTAACTATCATCCAGTACCTTTGAAACGACACGCCACTTCTTCAGGGCCTCGTCAAGACAAGCGGATTGCCTGCGGTACAATAAACCAAGCCCGCCACGGACCTGGTCGAGCAAGGCCAAAAACGCAGCCTCATCGCGAACACCTGCCGGCAGATTTCCGGCGGCCAGTGCCAGGCTGCTCTCGACCAAACCGTCAATCAGTGTTTCTCTTGACCCTGCCGCACTCCATGCCAACAGGGCCTGCGCACTCAAACCATGGTGTTTTCGTAAATTACGCAATTTGCTGTCAAGCCGAATTGACAATAAACGCAATACGCCGTGATGATGTTCAAGCCTTGCTTCTTCGCTCGTATCGAACATCCTCAGACCCACCGCTTCGCCCTGATCGACCACGGCCGGCCAGGCCTCGGTGCCATGACCGCTGCCATCCTCTGAAATCAGGCTCCCTGGCAAATCACCAAACACCCAGTTGGTCTCATTGTCGCGTTGGTGATCAGCACCCAAACGGCTCATGAATTGATGTTTTGCCTGTTGCCCGAATTGTCGCTGCAATTCCAGCAGGTCCCGTTCAACAGCAATGCACTGCCCATTCTCATCTGTCACTTGTACCCGGAAGCGCAGATAGTCCGGCAACAGGCTTTCATCAAAAGAGGCGACTTCGATTTCTATGCCGGTCATGGCCTGCAGTGCCCCGGCGAGTGCAGGCAGCAAAGGCGCAGGATAACTGTCCCGCAGACGTTCGAGTGCGGCATCAGCAAACTGGGGTACCGGTGTAAGCACCCTGCGTTGCGGTTTTGGCAAATTCTTGATCAGGGCGATCACTTTGTCACGCAACAGGCCAGGCACCAACCATTGCAACTGTCCTTCCGAAATCGTGTTCAGCCGCTCCAATGGCACGACCAGTGTCACGCCATCAGCAGGATCACCAGGTTTAAACCGGTAGCTCAACGGTAGCGGTGACACACCAACTTCCAGTTCGTCGGGATACAGGTTACCCGGCGCATCACCGGCGTGCTCCTGCATCAATACATCATGGCCGATGTATAGTTGCTGCCGACCGGATTTACCCAGTTGCTTGAGCCATTTCTCAAAACTGATACTGTCACAGACATCTTCAGGAATACGTGCATCAAAAAACTCGAATAGCGCTGACTCATCCGCCATCACGTCATGCTTTCTGCGCTTGTGTTCCAGTTCCTCGATTTCTTCACGCACCTGCTGGTTGTTTTTCAAAAACCCTGAACGCGTATCAAGCTCTCCCCGCACCAATGCTCCATCGATAAAAATCCGGCGTGCTTCCTGCCGGTTGATCCTGCTGTAATTGACACGGCGTTTTTCGACGATTACCAGTCCGAACAACGCGACCTGTTCCCAGGCCATAACACGACCCTGTTTACGGGACCAATGGGGGTCAAAATAGTGATGTTTTAGCAGGTGTGCAGCCTGTGCCTCAACCCATTGCGGCTTGATGACGGCATTGTTACGGGCATAGGTTTTGCTCGTTTCCACGATCTCACCGGCCATTAACCATTGCGGTCGTCTCCCAAACATTGCCGACCCCGGGAAAATATGAAACGTCTTCGATCGTGGCCCCATATAGGCGTTATCTTCTGGATTTTTGTGACCAACGTGACTAAGCAAGCCCGATAGCAAGGCCTGGTGGATGTGTTCAAAACTACCTGGTTTTTTATTGAAACTCAGTTTTTCCTCACGTGCTTGCTGATAAAACTGACGATTCAGATCAAACCATTCATTCACCCGGGTCCAATTCAGGTATTCCCGTTTACACATTTTGCGAAACTGGCTTGAGGATTTTTCTTTGCGTTGTTGTTTCAAGTACTCCCAAAGACGCAGAAATGCGATGAAATCGGAATCATCATCCAAGAACCTGCCGTGTGCTTCATCCGCGTCAGCCATGGCATCCAGCGGACGCTCTCTTGGATCCTGGATACTCTGTGCTGCTGTCAATATGATCAACTCATTGAGACAGGCTTTTTTTGATCCTTCGATCAACATACGTGCAAGCCGCACATCCAACGGCCAGCGTGCAAGCTGACGACCAAGCCGCACCGGTACGCGTGCCTCATTGATCGCACCAAGCTCAAACAACAGGTGATAGGCATCGTTGATCATCCTTGGCGCCGGTGGATCGAGGAACGGAAAATCCTCAACTGCACCGAGATCCATGGTCAACATTCGCAGGATGACAGAAGCGAGTGATGTGCGAAGAATTTCTGGCTCGGTGAACTCCGGTCGAAGATCAAAATCGGCCTGGCTGTACAAGCGGATACAGGTACCCGGACCGAGACGCCCACAACGCCCTTTGCGCTGGTTGGCCGAGGCCTGTGATACCGGCTCTATCGGCAGGCGCTGGACCCGGCTTCTGTGCGAATACCTGCTGATACGCGCGTAACCCGTATCGATCACGAAACGAATCCGGGGCACGGTGAGTGAGGTTTCCGCCACATTGGTGCTGAGAATGATGCGACGTGCAGGACCTGGATGAAATACCCGGCGTTGTTCCGCAACAGGCAGCCTCGCATACAGGGGCAATATTTCTGTATGGCGAAAATTCTGTTTATTCAGAAATTCCCCTGCCTCCTGTATTTCGCGTTCACCGGAGAAAAACACAAGAATATCCCCACGCGCGTCAATGCGGTTAAGCCTGGACACCGCTTTGGATATACCCGCGTACAGATCACGACTCTTGACCTGTGTGCTTACTTGACCACCTGTCTCGTCTTCGTCGAGGGCGTGATATTCAACATCCACCGGGTAACCGCGACCCGATACCTCGATGACCGGTGCATCATTGAAGTGACGGGCGAACTTTTCTGTGTCGATGGTGGCGGATGTAATGATGATCCGCAGATCAGGACGACGCTTCAGCAAGCGCTTCAGGTATCCAATCAGGAAATCGATATTGAGACTGCGCTCATGAGCCTCATCAATAATCATTGTATCGTAGGCATTGAGATTTCGATCATGGGTAGTCTCGGCCAGCAAGATGCCATCGGTCATAAATTTGATGATGCCGTCTTTGTTCAGCTTTTCACGAAAACGAACCTGGTAACCAACCACCTCACCCAGTGGGCTCTCCAGTTCTTCGGCAACCCTGTCTGCCATTGCCTGCGCCGCTATCCGCCGTGGTTGGGTACAACCGATCAGTCCGCGTATGCCACGGCCGGCTTGCAGACACATTTTTGGCAACTGGGTGGTTTTACCGGAACCGGTTTCACCCGCAATGACCAGCACCTGGTGTTTTTTGATTGCAGCAATAATCTCTTCACGCCGGTCAACAATCGGCAGTGCCGTGTCATAGCTTGGTTCAGGCACATTCTGGCTTCGGCGCTGGCATGTTTGTGCTGAACTGGTACAACGGTCGATCAGCGTTTGCAGTATGGCGTCAACCGGCTTATTGGCTCTCAACCGGCCCCTGGCGCTACGTATTTGTTGCCGGCACCAGGCGGCATCAGATTGCATGATGCCGGCCAGCATGCCTTCAATCTGATCAAGTATTTTGCGCTGTTGCGTTGCAGTTCCCATGGCGGCGCATTATCCCAGTGCTGGCCTTTACCTTCCACTAATATGCCACGTGGAAAGTCCATCCGTTCGCTGAAAAAAAAGGTCCGGATACACTGCTGTGCCGATTAGTACCCCGGGGGAGTCTGGGGGAGGGTATCTATTGCCAGGACACGTCATGAACCCGTGGCCCAGGCCAGCCTTTCGACCGCTGCGCGCTCTCACCTCCTCCATGGGGACTCGGTCGCGACGCACATCCATGTGCTCCACCGCGAAGTACCGTACATCCTGTACATAACGGCGAGTCCTGAAGCAAGACACTGCACCCCCTTGGCGGATTCGGCAGATCAAAATCCCATGTCCAGTCGTGGATTGATGTCCTCCAATCCCGCACATGACCATTTTTTTGAGCACAAAGCATTGAGTTTAAGTGGGACAGCGGTGGGCCGGATGTATTTGATAGAATGCATCCGGCTCCTTTTTTCCACATAAAAGTAAATGCATTTAACGCCAAGCCCCATCATAATTCGCACATGAAAATTAACTTTCGAAGTGACAACGAAACCCCCGTCGCCGACGCGATCATGGATGCCATACTCGAGGCTAATCATGGAAACGCATGGGCATACGCCGATGACGAGTGGTCTGCCAGGCTGGACAAGGCTTTTTCGGACCTTTTTCGTACTGAGGCCATCGTTTTACCGGTTGCAACGGGAACGGTTGCCAATTCCATCGCACTCGCTACTGTCACACCGCCATGGGGCAGTGTCTTTTGCCATAGTGGTGCGCATATCCTGAATGATGAAAGTGGCGCACCTGAGTTTTTTGGCAACGGCCTGAGGCTGGTTTCCGTTGATGGCGAAAATGGAAGACTGCATCCCGATGCACTGGAAGCGGCCGTTCGCGCAACCGAAGGACATGGTGTTCACAGTTACAAGGCCTCGGCACTGAGCCTGACCCAGGCAACCGAAGCCGGCACTGTCTATTCAATTGACGAGGTTACCGCCCTGTGCGACTCGGCCCATGCCATGGGACTCAGCACACATATGGATGGTGCGCGTTTTGGCAATGCCATTGCCAGCCTGGGTTGCCATCCGGCCGAGATCAGTGTCGAGGCCGGAATAGATATGCTCTCCTTCGGCGCCAGCAAGAATGGCTGCATGGCTGCCGAAGCACTGGTAGTTTTCAATCAACCACAGTGGCGTGAAACCACGGAACGACTGCGAAAACGCTCTGGTCATTTGTTAAGCAAGATGCGATATGTTTCCGCCCAGTTGCTGGCCTATATTGAAAACGACCGCTGGCTGGAAATGGCAACATATGCCAACCAGCAAGCCACTAAATTTGCCGATGCGGTAGCACAACATAACGGGGCCAGCCTTGAATACCCCGTTGATGCCAACGAGGTTTTTGTTGCCTGGACAAAGCAGGGCTTTGAACACCTCGATTCACAGGGGATTGTATTTGGTCTGT
>Ga0316201_10001744_pt1 | contig 14963 bp, 8 predicted proteins | sample CS6wburrow_MG_FD_204516 | JGI IMG/M metagenome (GOLD analysis project Ga0316201, IMG submission 204516) | Coastal sediment microbial communities from Delaware Bay, Delaware, United States - CS-6 worm burrow | ecosystem: Environmental > Aquatic > Marine > Coastal > Sediment | place: USA: Delaware... | reverse complement strand
AATCAATAACTTTATGCCACAGGTGCCCAGCTTTCATATAGTGTGGACTCGTCCATCTGGTGAGAAATGCGGACTGGAACGAAATGATTATTACTCGTTAGCTTCGCACGCGTCTTTGTTATAACCGGTTACAGTCGAGTCTGAACATGCTGAGCAGGCATTCGAGAATGTTTTCCATTGCTCAGTCCCGGACACACGCTGCAGGCCACATACCGGTGTATAGTCCATGGTGCAGATCTCGGGACGAGGCTCTGTGCATAGGGTCAGACCGTCCTTCACATTGGCCGAAGAACATCCGAAACCAATTGCAGATAAGAACAGAATAGTTATGAATTCGAATCCGTAGTGCTTTTCAGTCATCAAGGTGCAATGATAGCAGCTTGTGATTGATGCTGCGCACCCTGCACAATGCGCTCGCCAGACAAATTTAAAAAATCATTCACCACAGAGAGTCACAGAGGGCACAGAAAAAAGCATTGTTTTGTTAACTACGCCACAAGCGTAGTTAACAAGGTAAAACTCTGTGCCTCTGTGGTGAAATACTTTTTTGTTTCTGACTGTCAGGCTATATATAAATTAACATTTAAAATCGTCATATTGTGTTCACTCCTGGACATGATTCTCCGGCTCATTATTATTCGTCTTATCACTCTTGGCATCCTCGTCGTTGATACCGGCAAGCCGTTGTCCGCCTTCGGTATCGGCAGCCGTAATCATGTAATAGCCCCGTTGCAGGGTTGCTTCGCGTTCGGCGTCAGTTTCTCCGACAAAAGAAAAGGAACTCAACAGGTGGAGGTTGGCTTCCTCGAGGCGACTGAATGTGATCGCCCCGGGGAAGAAGCTCACGTCCTGTATGGCGTCCGCGACCTGATCCCAGTCCGGTGGATAGAGTGCGACCTTGGCCCCGTCTTTGCAGCACTGGACGAGAAAACCAACAAGTTCCTGTCGCAAGTCATTCGATGCATCACGGTAAAACGCTTCCATTTCCGCCAGCAGCTTGCGTAATACCTCGGGATAACGGGAGCAAAGTGCGAGGATAGACAACATTGCTTTCTTTATATCGATCGCCGGCCCATCTTCAAGCCCCTGTCGATACCAGATGATCTTGAGTAACTTGAAGACATTGACGAGCCGCTTCATCGTGCGCGGGCTAACATCCAACGCGCTGCAGGACTCGCTGAGCGCGGCGTACTCTTCCGGTTCGAACTGAATGGCTTGCGTGGGCAGACTAATGGATTCGGCCTGCGTCGTCTGCGCCGCCTGCGCCGACGCGCTCAACCTGGCCTTTTCGGCCTGCTTATCGGCTTTGTTGCCCGGCTCACCATCAAACCCGGTCTGCTGCTGCCCTGCTTTACCCTCCGAAGTCTCGATCACCGATTTTTCGTCGATATCCATCTGCGAGTGCAGGTACTGTCGTACCGCTGGTGCAGAAACGGTGCGTACGCGATACGGGATCTGGATAATCTTCTCGATGTAGTCCAGCCCCGAAGGTTCTCCACTTCGCACCAGCACATCTTTGTACTCCTTCTCCAGCGCCCGGGTCACATAGCGTACGTCGATGGCTATGATGACGACGAACAGGTTCGTCTTCACCAGAAGCTGTGCCGCTTCCAGGACTTCGACCACTTTACCCGGCGGACAGCGATCGAGGTCGTCAATAAACAACACCACCCTAGGGTCGCCACGTGGAAACAGCTTGTCAGTTTTCTCGCGTTCCATCACACCTCTGGCCCTGGCGGGCAGCAAGGTGTCGCTGAGTTCCTGGATATCGCTCTGGATCTGATCGAGCAGTCCGAGCTCTTTCTGGTAGAGGCCTGCCTCGATGCGCGTTTTCAGAAATTCATTCAGGCTCCTGGCATGACCTGTGATACCGATTCTGGAGCGAATACGCTCAACGGTGGCGGCCTTCTCGCCGATATCCCTCTCCAGGTCAGCGACCCATTTACCCTTGGAGTTTCTGCTGGCGATCTCGATGCTTTCTTCGATGCGCTGTTGACGTAGCCTGTCCTTGCTCGCCTGTGCGATGACCAGGCGCTGCTCGTAGGCATTACGGCGTTGCTCGAACCATTCCCAGGCGCGCAGCACCGGCGCACCCATAGCGACAACAAATCCGCCGATCTGAGCGTACAGGTCTGTGACGGGGTCCAGCTGTGCCACAAAGAATCCACTGACGATCGCAACCACCATGAAAGTCGCTGCCGGCAATGACAGGTTCCTGATACCCACTAACAGTTTTCTGGACGCCGGGATTGCCTTTAGCATCTGTTCAAAAGTCGCCGCACCTGACTCGTCGAGTTTGCCCTTTGCCAGCAGCTTGAGCTCATCCCACACCGGCATCCAGGCCACGCGTCGCGCGTCAACCGAGAGTTCCTCGTCGATTTCATCTTCCAGTTCACGTCGCGCCACAGACTGCGTCTCTCGCAGTTCACATAGTGCCTCTTCTTCCTTGTCCAGCTGATACTTCTCTTTTTCGCGCAGTTTTTCCAGCTCGACCCACAGGCTGCCCGACGAGCCACTCTGCGCAAATTCATTTGCTCTCCTGAGCGCTTCTTTGCCCAAATCCGTCTTCGAAAATATTTCCCGCTGCTTGTCGGTCAGCTGCCACAGCAGTTTCCATATCTGGGAGGCTGCGCGCCAGTCGAAGCCGGGAACTTTACCCAGCTCGCGTTCCAGTGATAGCTGCCGGTCAAGTTCGACCAGGATTGTTTGCATCAGGCTGGCCCAGAGATTGCCCTTGGCATAGGTCCAGGCGTCAAAGTGAACCAGGTACGGGTGACCGACAAACGGGTAGTTGCTGAGCCCTTCTTCACCCTCCCCGATCTCTTCACAACGCCGCTCCTGCAAGCGCTGCTCGATCAGGTGAAGTACGAACGACTTGCCCCTGCCCCAACCGCCGAATACGCCGACGACCAGTGGTGGGTCCATTGCCTTGAGTGCTATAGCGTCCGCCAGTGCCCGCACTTCGTGGACGATGTTTAATTGATCCGGGCCATCTGGCGTATCGTTCACCAGCTTTTGGCTTCTCTTCGGTGGCTCTTCTTTTGGAAGCTCGATTTCGTAGACCGCCTCTCCCTTGATTTCTTTCCTCACCGAATCAGGCAGTCCGGATATAACGATGCCGACACGCTCCGGCAGCGAGAGGAATGTGCCCACTACATCACCGCTCAAACCAATCGCCTGTGCCGTAACATCATCAGTGAGCCCCCGCCATTCGAGAAACAGCACGAGCCTTTCACCGGTGTTGAGTACCTGCCTGCTCCAGTTACTGAGATTATTCAGAATCTCAGCCGGCTGATCTGTCTCATACAGCTTTGACGCCTTTTCCAGCTCCCGGGCCGGCCCTGACCAGGCCAGCTTTACCGAACCGGGTCGCTGATTCTTGTCGGGCTCAGGCAGGAAAGAACCAATTGTTCCGAAGTCGCTCTCTGCTATACCCTTGAGATCCGCGATCAGAGCCTGCAGGAAATCGCCTAGTCCCGTAACACCGGATAGAGGATAACGAGCTGCCAGGCAGGCATTGTAGCGCTGCTGGAAGCAGAGTCCGGCCAGGAGGTCGAGTCGGTAGCCACCGTGTGCCAGGATCAGGAAGCCGTTGCTTCTGAGTGGAAACTCCCGGTCAGGTTCTGTTGTAAGTTTGGCGCGATTCTGCAGGATCTTGAGGAAATCACGTCGGTATCTTTCTTTACCGGCATATTCCGGAAGCAACAGCGAGTCAAAGTCTTCGAGCAGTTCTTTACTGATTTGTGCGTTGAAGCTGCGCAGGTGTTTAGCCAGCGACTCGTCCAGCCGACTGAGCCCGAGTATCGCCAGGCGGCCATGCAGACTGGCCACCAGCAGCGGGTCGAACATGTCCCTGACCTGTTCCATCCATTCTTCCGCGGTCTTTTTCTCCGCCTGAGCGAAGCTCGGCCAGCTGGCGCTGGCAACTTCGCGGGCCATGCCTGAAGCATATTCCTGATGATGTGCGAGAATTTGCTTTACGACATCTGCTGCGTGTATTTGACCGGCATTCCCCAGTTCGCTAAGCACACCCTGGATAGTGGCCGTGTAAGAGATTCCCGCCTGCTCCATTTTGTCCCCCCTTCGCAACGAGCATGGCTAGTGCCGCTTGATTGCCAACAGCTGCACAATTGATAGCTGCTCTTTACTCTACGCTCTACATCCCTGCCAACCCTTTTGTACCATGCCTGTCCATACTTCAGTGGCCAGGCACTCGTCTTTGTCAACTACCGCTAAGGGCTGGCCTTTTAGTGATTGAACTGATCAGTGATCAAAGCTCTACTTCGACTGAAACCGGAAAGTGATCGGAAGCGGCTTTCAGCGCAGTCTTGATTGCATTGACCTGATCTACTTTGGCCTGCGGTTTGTGATCCAGGTAAGGATTCCACACCGTCGTATCCAGCACCTGCACCTGCTGACTGACCAGGATATGGTCAATGAGTACATTCAATTTATGGTTGGTCATGGTATCGGTATAGCGACTGGTTGATGGCGTCCAGCCATATTTACCCAGCTTCGGCTTTTCGGCTATGACGGAGCGTAATATCTTGTCTGGATACCATACATCTCCGAGTAGAATTTCCACGGCGCTGCGTGAAAATCGTTGTTCATAATAATCTTTGCCGAAACCGTCATTGATATCACCCATCACAATAACCGCACGCTCAGCATCTGAATCCAGCCACTGATCACAACGCTCCCGGATAGACATGCATTCCGCCATCAGTTTTTTGCGATTGCGTTCCGATAATTGTTCATAGCGTGCAAAATCCACCCGATCGAAAATACCTTTAGACTTGGAATGAGCTACAATCATTCGCGCCACTTCTTCTCCATTCGCTACAGATTTAACCGATAATTCCAGCGGCGGACGATAATGCTCATAAAGCTCCTTGACCAGGGCTTCATTGGTATCAGCTACAAATGGCTGGTTAAACGGATGTTTATTCTGATCAAGGGTGGGTTTATGAGACAGCTCCACTATCGTGCTTTTATACAGCGCACACAGCTCCTGCCGGCCGCTCGAAGGAAAACCCTGCACGCCTCGATAACTGTTATCCAGACCAAAATGACTGGCCCACAACTCTAATTGTGCTGCAGCTGACTTGGTGCCGCTGACTGTCGTATCCGGCCCCTCAACAATACCGATAATGTCCGCATCAATTGTCCGAACCACTGTAGCAAGCTGTTCCGCTCGCTGCAGTGATTCACTATCTGTTTTCAGATTGCCCTGGGTATCGAACAGTCTCATCATCCATTCGACATTGTATACTGCGATGTGTAATTTCATTTTTTTCTCATTTCAAAAAAAACATTTAAAGTCCACAAATAAACTTCCAGCACCGGTTTGTGGTTTTAAATAAAACACGGCGATGAAACCGTTATAAACGCTCCATTTTCACCTTGATGACTGAGCGGTTATCAGCTTCGATGACGCTGATCTTGTATCCCTGCTCTTCAATCGTATCGCCTTCTTGTGGAATATGACGCAAGCGGGTGACAATGAGTCCACCTATGCTGTGTGCCTCTTCAACGGGAAACTTGGCGTATAAGATATCATTGATTTCAGATATCGGCATGCGCCCACTCATCAGATGCGTGTTCTCATCGATATGCTCGATGTAAATCCGTTTTTTTGGATGATACTCGTCGAAGTCATAACCGACATCGATTTCACCAACGACTTCTTCAAACACGTCTTCCATGGTGAGAATGCCGACTGCGGATCCAAATTCGTCCACTACCACTGCCATATGATCGTCTCGCGCCTGTAACTGCGGCAATGCTCTGTCAATGGTCTGTTTCGGGGACAGGTAGAGGGTTTCGCTGACATAGTCGTTAATCGCGCGATTCGGCAGATCAGGATTCATCAGGTCCCACGTGCTCAGTGTCAGTATGCCTTTTACATTGGTAATATTTCTCTGGTAGACAGGCAGACGGTTATAGCCGTGTTTTAGAACGATGCGAATGGCTTCTTTCATATCGCGTGCTTCATTGAAACCAACCACATCGGCGAGTGGAATCATCGCCTCGCCGACCGTGGTATCAGCAAAGCGAATGATGCGTCGAATGCGCTTGCGGTCGATGGTTGATGGATCGGATGCACTTTCGGAGATATCCAGCAATGAGCGAATCTCTTCGCGGGTAATGAACATGTTCTGCGGTGCATCCCCGCCACCAGCGATGCGGGTGCCGAAACGCGCAACCCGGCTGAAGATAAAAATCAGCGGATAAAACAGATAAGAGAAAAAGCGTAAGACGTATATCAGACTGCATACCAGCGTGTCTGCTTTTTGTTGAAACACGCTCTTAGGCACCACTTCACCGAGGATCAACAGAATGGGCGTCATCACGATGACCGATATCAGGTCACCCGATGCGCCAAATAAATCGATAAATATCAGCGCACCCAGGGTGGATATAATAACGGTAGCCAGGTTTGTACCTACCAGCGTTGTACCCAGTATTACATCCGGTGTCTTGAACAGCCGCAGTACAAGCTTTGCACCACGGTTTCCCATCTTGGCCTGATGTTTCAACTTGAGTTTGTCCGAGTTCACCATGGCGATCTCGGAGCCGGAGAAAAACCCTTTCAGGATCAGGAAAATGACAATCAGCAGGATTTCAGTCAGCCAGTCCATGGTCATCCTCCTCCTGTTTATTTGTTAGCTGTTTTTCCGAGCGCTTTTTCTTTTTCTTTTTCTTTTTCTTTCGCTTCTGAGTGTTATCAGCTTTTGATTCTGGCGCGCTGCTATCCGCTTCCTGCTTATGTTCCTCTGCCTGGACAGCATCGACGTCGGGTTTATTTCTGGTGGACATTTTTTGCACCCGTATCATACTGATGCGCAAGCCTTTCAGTTCCTTGACGGTGAATTCAAACCCCTCGTAAGAGACCTTGTCCTCCACTAACGGTAGTCGGTCATAAAGCCGAAAAGCGACACCACCAATCGTGGCCATCACCGGATCTTCAATATCAAAATTGGTCAGGTTGTTGAAATCGGTCAGGCGCATGTCGCCGGGTACGGTATAACTGTTTTCATCCTCTTCCTCATAATATTCAGTACCCACCATCTTTCCGGATATCTCGCCAAAGATAAAAGTCAGCACGTCCTTCATGGTGACGATGCCGAGCACTTCGCCATATTCACCCAGGATGATCGCAACACGTGTATTGTGGTCCTGAAAATAGTCGAACATTTCATCGACTTTTTTTGTTGGCGGAACGAAATGGGCGGGCTTCAGTATCATGTCCAGTGTCACCTCGGACAGTTCACGCACGCCTCTAACAATCCTCATGATATCTTCGGAGTGGATGAAACCGATCACGTTATCCCAGTGCCCCTGGTAGACAGGGATTCGCGGATGACGCAGTCGACGGAATTCTTCTATGAGTTCCTCTACCGGCAGATCCCCATCGAGGAACAGGATACGAGGCCCCGGCGTCATGATGCGTGATATGTCGGTCTCCGCGGCTTCAAGCACGTTGTCGATCAATACACGTTCAGTGGCATCGATGATGCCTGTCTCTTCACCCTCTTCCAGCAGCGTGCGCAGCTCGTCAGGCTGCAGGATGTTCTCTCTGCTAACATCGTCTCCGACAACAAAGGAGGTGATGCGGTCAGCGATCAGTCGTATAGCCTCGCGTAATGGTGTAATAAAGATCATCCAGCGGGGAAGAAAATGAGCCGTCACCCGCGTCGAAAACTTGATGGGGAAATTGACGGCAATCGTCTTGGGTGTCACCTCACCGATAAGCAGTAGTAAAGGCACCATGATGACAATGTTAACCCAGCCTACATCCTCTGCCGGGAACAGCAGGAGCAGAATGCCCGTCATGTTCACGGCTGATGCGATATTCACCAGCTCATTACCGCACAGGATCGAGATAATGAGTCGCCGGGGCTCGTCGAGCATGGCGTGAATGCTTTCTGAACGCGTATCACGGGTCTGCCTGAGTTTTTGCAGATCGATACGACTCAGTGAGAAAAGTGCTGTTTCGGAGCCAGAGAAAATTGCAGAAGAAAAAAGCAGTAGAACCTGTAAAACACCACGAAAAATCAGCTCCCAGTCATCAGGACCGAGTTCCAGTGATTCATAAAATGCTATCAAATCTTGCATCATCTATACCGATAATCAGCATTCTCGCGGCGTTATGAGTTTATGGAGTAATTATTGCCTCCGGCATAACCGGGTGTTTACCTGATGGTTACACAAGCTCGAACGGTACATCGTATCAGGCAAAAGTACTTATTTCACATGTTTAATCCACTTTCTTAACTATAGTTGATTTCCATCAAAGCGGGCGGTACTTATTACTCCAGATATTGACTGGAAAGCCGTTTCAGAGAGTAATTGGTTCTAAATATAGAGAAAAACCCGGGTCGAAGCCAAGAGAAATGGCCTGGCCCATCCATTGAACCCGGATATTGCACGAAGGCAGACTCACAATGTAGTGCATTTATAGGCACTTCAATCACTTAATCAAGTACCAATCATTAACCCGCATTTCTCACCAGGCGCCATAGGATACCGATAAGACATTGGCATTTTGGAGCAAAGCCAGGATGGTCAAAAATACAGCGTGTTATTCAAGCGTGCCTATCACGGTTCAGGCTGGTGTTCGTGTCCGTAAGCTTGCTCTTCACTCAAACCGTAGCTATGGCTACGCTTTTCGTTCACGAGCGGCGCCTACGAACACGAATCCCGCGCCTGCTCCCGTGATCCTGGTGAGAAATGCGGGATAATTGTTCGGTTACAAGTTGTCCGTGTGGTTTTATGAACAATATTTTGTCAGGAACAAAATATTGTCCCTAAAATCCGAATCCTTCATGTAATACCCGGGTTAATAATTATCATTTGCCGCGTCCCAATGTATGATTTGCATAATACTGGCTCATAATACTGGCTGCATGGTGAATAAACAGGTGGGTATTAAAACAGGCGCAGGCGTAATTCCTTTTGCATGGGTGGATGGCACTCCCATTTTTTTATTCCACAAAACCTTCACTGGAAGAAGAGCCGGTCTTCTCGTTGATTTTGGTGGCAGCAGCCAGTCGGGTGAAACACAATATCAAACGGCCGCCAGGGAATTCATCGAAGAAACCGACGCGATGTTTTTTGCAGATTCCTGCAATGATGGTAGCGATACACGAATGCAGATGGAATCACAATATCAACTGATGCTGCAACTGATCGAGAACACACAGAGTAAACATCCACAATGGTGCTGCAGTAGAGTTTGTGTGACTGATGATAAACCCAGGGACTGGAAGACGTACTTCGTTGAGCTTGATTACAGGCCCCCCGATGAAATGAACGCAGCCTGGGCGGAAGATAAAAACGGCCGTTTTAAAAAGCAGCGCGAACTGCACTGGTTAACGGCAGAACAGTTGCTCGATGTTTTCGATAACAGGCCCGAAAAATTATGGAAACGGGTCAGGGAACTCGAAGGTGCCAGTGATGTTGTGCGATCAATTGCAGGTGCCGAATCAACAGTGTGAACTGGAGTAATTTGAATAGTGACTTAGGAATAATCTGTAGTAGTCGCGACCCGATCTGACGGATAACAAACTGGGGCAGATTCGAACTGACACAGCTCAAACAAATTCAAAAACAATTCACCACAGAGTCACAGAGGGCACAGAGAAAAGCATTATATTGTTAACTACGCCACAGGCGCAGTTGACAAAGTAAAACGCTGTGTCCTCAGTGGTGAAATGCTTTTAAGTACAAATCGTAGGGTGCACCGTGCGCACCGGGTCTGGCCAACAAACTTGACTACGCGGTGTGCACACGGCGTACCCTGCAGCCATGGTTTCGTTATCACCACTAAGTGATGGCGATTATGAGTACATCGGCACTTTCAGGTCTTATTGGGTGTGAATGACTGTACTGTCAGATCCAGTCCAGAAATTTACAGATAAAGGTGTTAACAACGAGCAACTTTGTCGTACCTTTACAGATAAAGGTTTAACAGACTAATTTCTCGCAGAGGTGTCATATGCTTTACGCAAAGACAGTATCTTTTAATTAATCTTTGTTTGCATTCTCTGCGCCTCTGCGAGAGCAAATATCTATAGCCTTTTCTATATAGCCAACCCTGGTTGTACTGGTAAAAAATCATAGTCTGCGTTTTTTTGTAGCGCCGCAGCCTGGATGTGACTGGAGAATAGATTGGTGCCCGGGACCGCGCTAATTTGCCTGGAGCAAATTTGAACATCTGCGTCTTTTTGCAGATGGCCCGAAGGGCGAATTACACGGACGTAATTCGTAATCTAACCGTCTTGCCGGTTCGAACCTTGAAAATGACTATGCTCCAATCGAGCTTGATCAATAGAACAGATGGATGGTGCCCGGGGCCGGAATCGAACCGGCACGGTGTTTCCACCGAGGGATTTTCGTACCAACTACAGTTTTCACTGCGCATTCTTTGAAAAAACGCTTTGTGGTCTGGACTTTCTCTTTACCATATCATGAAGTGATCTCATGACTTAGGCAGGAGCCGTCAAGTCTCTACACTTTCCCAGCAATAAGCATCTAGTATGTTACCAGGCTCTCTTATTGAAAGGCTTAGCTCGGGATTACCACCGTCATGACACGTTGAGGTTTCCCCGAATTTGACTCCATTCACACCGGATGTTTCCAGGCCGGGTGCTCAAGTATTTAAGTCCCTTGCGTCTACCTATTTCGCCACCCGGGCAAGGTGAAGAAGGTGCGTATTCTAATGATTATTTGCGAGCTTGTGAAATGAGAATTTGGAGGCGGAACCCGGAGTCGAACCGAGATACACGGATTTGCAATCCGCTGCATAGCCATTCTGCCATTCCGCCATTTCTAAGCTGCTCTGCCAGTCTGTACTGTTTCTGGGTGCTGGCCTGTTTTACACGGTATTTTACCGCTGTAAAAAAGAAAAAACCCTGATTGAGACAAGCTAACAGGGTTTCTACATAAAATTGGAGCGGGAAACGAGATTCGAACTCGCGACCCCAACCTTGGCAAGGTTGTGCTCTACCAGCTGAGCTATTCCCGCGTGCATTAAGCAGACGGGTATTCTAGCGGTGAGGACCGTTCTGTCAAGGATTATATGGGCTTACACAATCATAAGGCAGGTTCAACAACACGAGAGTGGAACTGAATCCCGGATTACGCTTCGCTGCATCCAGGCTACCCAGGCTGCGGGGTTTAGCTGTAATCAGACTGAATTTTTTATCGTGTCTTTTGCTGCGTAGATGTAGTTGATCATTGAAATAATCGTCAAAAAAGCAGCTAAAACTAGCAGGATAATCCCTATCAGGTACACCGGCAGGCCCATCAGATCGTGCTTGAAGATCAGAAATCCCAGTGCAATCATCTGTACTGCCGTTTTGACTTTGCCTGCGAATGACACGGCGACTTTTGAGCCTTCACCCTGCCCTGCCATCCACTCTCTCAAGGTCGCGATAAAGATTTCCCGTGTAATGATGATCACCGTCGAAAACAGCAGCCAGTTATTCTGCGGATTGTCCGCCACCAGCAGAATCAGCACCACAACCACCATGAGCTTGTCGGCGAGCGGGTCAAGTATCGCGCCCAGGTGCGACTGCTGGCCCAGCTTTCTGGCCAGGTAGCCATCGAACCAGTCGGTAATGCCTGCAAACGTAAACAGCACCGTCGCAGCGATGTGTGACCAGTCGTAAGGCAGGTAATACACATAGGCAAACACCGGGATCAGCGCAATGCGGATCATAGAGAGCGAATTCGGGATGTTAATCATTATGAGTTCTGGTGTATCTGCTTATTCGTTGTGATGAAACTGGTCGTAAATTGCCTGCGCCAGTTTGCTGCTGATACCCGGTATTTTAGCAAGATCCTCGACCCCTGCGCGGGTAATGCCCTGTAATCCGCCGAAATACTTGAGCAATGTCTGCCGGCGTTTGGGTCCGAGTCCGGCGATATTTTCGAGCGGTGATTGCGTGCGCTTTTTTGCCCGTTGTGCCCGGTGACCACTGATTGCAAATCGGTGGGCTTCGTCACGGATCTGCAGAATCAGGTGCAAAGCGGTCGAATCAGCTGCAAGATGAAGATCGGCACGACCATCGCCGAATACCAGTTTTTCCAGGCCTGCCTTGCGCCCTTCTCCCTTGGCGACACCGACCAGCAGCACGCTGTTGATTCCAAGCTCATCGAATACCTCGATGCCCTGGCGTAACTGACCCTTGCCACCATCGATGAACAGTACGTCCGGCAGCTTGCGCCCGTCTTCATCGTCTTCTTTTGTTTTTTTATAGCGGCGCTGCAGTGCCTGGCGCATGGCTGCATAATCATCACCGGGTGTGATGTTGTTAATGTTATAGCGTCGATAATCATTTTTAAAAGGGCCCTCCTGGGTCAATACGACGCAGGAAGCGTTGGTTGCTTCGCCCTGTGTATGGCTGATATCAAAACATTCCAGTCTTTGCGGAATGGATTCCAGCTGAAGAACTTCCTGCAATGCTTCGAAACGCTGCAACAAACCGGTGCGTGATGCCAGGCGCGAGCTGAGTGCCTGGCTGGCGTTGCTCAGGGCCATTTCAAGGAAGTGGGCGCGTTCACCACGTACACGGGTGCTGAACGTGATTTTTCTGCCCGCTTTTTCACTCAGTGTTTTTTGCAGCAGGCTGGCATCCGTCGGTCTGGATGAAAGAATGAGGTTAGCCGGAACGTCCCTGCCGAGGTAGAACTGCGGTATGAATGCGGCCAGAATATCCGCAATCTCCATGGCTTCCGGTAATGACGGAAAATAGCTGCGGTTACCCAGGTTGAGCCCGTTTCGAATGTAAAACACCTGTATACAGGCCTGTCCGCCTTCGGCAACACAGGCGATGATATCGATATCGCCTTTCTCTGCACTGACATGCTGGCGTTCGGTGATTGCCTTCAGGTTGCTGATCTGGTCCCTGTAGCTGGCGGCTTTTTCATAATTCTTTTTATTGGCCGCCTTTTCCATCGCAGTCACCAGTTCTTCGACAATCTGGCTGCTCTTGCCTTCAAGAAACAGCAATGTGTGTTTTATGTCCTGCCGGTAGGCTTGTTCCGAGATCAGGTTGACGCAGGGCGCGGTGCAGCGCTTGATCTGGTACTGCAGGCACGGACGCGAGCGATTCCGGAAATAACTGTCTTCACACTGGCGAATGCGAAAGGTTTTCTGCAGCAGGCTGATGGTTTCACGCACCGCTCCCGCGTTTGGATAGGGTCCCAGGTAGCGTCCCGGTTTCTTGCGGGCACCTCTGTGTAAATCGATACGCGGGTATTTGTCCTTGTCTGAAATATAGATGTACGGGTAGCTTTTATCATCACGCAACAGTACGTTGTAGCGCGGCCGGTACTCCTTGATCAGGTTGTTCTCGAGCAGTAGCGCTTCACTTTCGGTGTGTGTCACGGTGACATCAACATCGGCTATTTGTGAAACCAGCAGCTCTGTTTTCGGCGACAGGCCAGAGCTGCGAAAATAACTCTGCAGGCGCTTCTTCAAATTACGTGCCTTGCCGACATACAGCACCTTACCCTCGGCATTGTACATACGGTAAATACCGGGTTTTCCGGTGACTGCTTTGAGGAAGGCTTTGGAATCGAAGGACATTAAGGGATTATATCGGGATTTTTTTCACCACAGAGGCACAGAGGCACAGAGGTTTAGTAGTTAGTGCTGGTCTCCAGCGTTATCGAGAGTAAATAAATCCTTGATATGTCCGCGAGTGCGGGCATTTAGTGACTTAAAACTTATAAGTATTTCTCTGTGCCTCTGTGCCTCTGTGGTGAATTATCTTTTCAATCCAGTAATTCGCTAGCGCGCTCAAAAACGGCTTCGAACATCGGGGTAGTCAGTCTTCTGGTCTGGGTGTTGTAGCGGCTGCAGTGGTAGGAGTCGATGAGCACTCCGCGATCGAGCGTGTGTTCTGCAGCGTGGCCAAATTTATAATCAGATTGTTTCAGGCCAAGCCCCATGATCACGGCTTTGTGCGCGATGCCACCGAGAGCGATGATGATGAAATTATCAGGCAGGTTTTTTAGTTCTTCGCTGAGCCAGTTATTACAGGTATTGATTTCCGCTGAGACCGGCTTGTTGTGGGGTGGCAGGCACTTAACGGCATTGGTGATACGGCAATTGATCAGTTTCAGATCATCGTTCGCTGAGATGGATTCCGCTTTTGTCGCAAAACCGTACTTATGCAAGGTCTGGTACAACAGGATACCGGCATGATCGCCCGTGAACGGCCGGCCGCTGGCATTGGCGCCGTGCATGCCGGGTGCGAGCCCAACGATGCAACAGCGTGCTGCCTGGTCGCCGAAAGCGGGTACTGGCTTGGCAAAGTAACCAGGATAGTCGCTGCGAACATCTGCAAGAAAGCTGGCCAGGCGCTCGCATTGAACGCAATCGGTATTAAATGAAGTCATATAATTATTTAATTATTTACTTTAATTATATATAATATCTATTTGATATTATTCAATATATCTTTATCAAGTATACCATGCTTCATGGCCAGGTGAACCATTTCGATATCTGACTTGACGCCCAGCTTTTCGTGCAGGCGCGCGCGATAGGTACTGACTGTTTTGGGGCTGATATTGAGGGTTTCGGCAATTTTATTATTTTTCTGCCCCTGGGCAATCATCATCAGGATCAGCAATTCCCTTTTTGACAGACTGTCGATGATACTGTCCTGGCCGGGCAGCATAGAAAGCGCCAGCTGCTGCGCAATGTCCTTGGCAATATAGCGGCCGCCTCCGTGCACGTCTCTGATCGCTTCGACCATTTCGTTGACATCGTTTCCTTTGGTGAGATAACCCTTGGCGCCACCATTGAGCAGGCGCTTGGGTATGGGGCCATCGGCGTGGACTGTGATGATGATAATACCGATATCGGGCCACTGCTTGCTAATACGGCTGGTGGCTTCGATACCGCCAATCCCCGGCATATTGACGTCCATCAGGATAACATCAAT
>Ga0316201_10001743_pt1 | contig 14969 bp, 17 predicted proteins | sample CS6wburrow_MG_FD_204516 | JGI IMG/M metagenome (GOLD analysis project Ga0316201, IMG submission 204516) | Coastal sediment microbial communities from Delaware Bay, Delaware, United States - CS-6 worm burrow | ecosystem: Environmental > Aquatic > Marine > Coastal > Sediment | place: USA... | reverse complement strand
TCAAAGAGCGTATGTTGAAAAGTCCTCATATAGCCAATGTTACCGGCAGTATGGAAGAACCCACGGGTCAGGCCATGGATGCCAATACCTTCGAGATAGATGGAGTTGATGAAGGAGAAACGCAATTATTCCTGTTCCCGGTAGACCAGGAGTTTTTCCGCTTTTATGATATCGAACTTCTCTACGGTTCCGATTTTCCCTCGCTCTATGACTCCTCTGACTCCATAGAGTATTTTGCACTTAACATGACTGCAGCCAGAATGATTTCCGAGGATCCCGGGGAGCTTATCGGAAGAGAGCTGGAGCTGCACTTCCCATATCCCGGGTTTATCTGGCCGGGTCCTATCAGCGGAATTGTTGAAGACTTTCATCTTTCCGGGCTCGATTATGAAATCTCTCCCATGGTTATATTCCCCAAATACACCTGGTTATGGAATTTTTCTGTTCTGCCGGCAGGAAGCCCGGAAAAAGCCCTGGAGCATTTAAGGTCTGTCTGGGAGGAACTGTTTCCCAATTACCCTCTGGAATACAAATTCACCTCGTCCTTGATAGAAGATATTTACAGGTCGGAGCTGGTTCAGATCAGGATCCTGCTCAGTTTCAGCATCCTCTCCATTATTATTTCCGGACTGGGCCTTTTTGCACTAAGCGGTTTTTTTATGGAAAAACGAATTAAAACAGCCGCTCTGAAAAAGATCAACGGAGCAAGGATCCATCAGATCATTATTCCGGAGCTGAGATACTACCTGTGGCTGGCCATACTCTCCTCTGTCCTTTCCGTACCCGTTTCCCTGTTTTTGATGGAGCGCTGGTTACGGAATTTTAAATACCGGGTGGATATCCCGGTATGGGTCTTCCCGGTCTGTACCGCTATCCTGGTAATCTTTAGCTGGATTGCCGTATTCTATCACACCCTTCGCCTGGCCCGGATCAATCCGGTGGAATTTATCAGAGAACAATAGCATGGAGCATACATTTACATACCGTTCTCATATACAAGAGATCCCCCGCATCCGTGAAGATCTTGTATATCTGGAGCAGGAGGGGGCAGTTCACAAATCGGAGATCAAGCAGATTCAGCTGATCATTGAAGAGTTATTTTCCAATATCATCCGCTTTGCCTTCATGGACCAGAAGGAACATTTTATAGATATCAGGCTGAGCACCGGAGAAGGCCAGATTGAAATTGAACTGATCGATGATGGTATTCCCTTCAATCCACTGGAATACGAAATGGAACAATCAGCGGATCCTGTGAACTCAGAATCAGCAGGAATGGGTTTGCCGCTTATCCGGGCCTTCTGCAATCATATCGAATACCACCGTATTTCGGAGAAAAACCACCTGATCATCACCAAAAGCCTTAAGCGAAAATGAATTCAAGGATACCCGATAAACAAAAGGGCCTGATCAGATCAGGTCCGGAGAGAAAGCGAATCCTGCTTATTACAAACGTGATTCTGTTGCTGGCCCTCTCCATGATGATTTTTGTTGTTCCGCTTATTCCCATGAAAGATCATACACTGGTCCGTGTATTGCTGGCCATTGTAGCAGTATCCGGGCTTTTTGCTGCCGAATTCTCCAAAGCTGCATTTCGAATTCTTGTCTCTATTGGCACAGTGCTTGTCCTGGTAAGCCTGCTGAACCTGCTACTTCCTGATTCCCGGATACTCAGCTCCATCACCTTTTCCCTCAATACCCTGTACTTTATAGTTATAACCCTTGCCCTGGTGGCTCATGTTGCCAGAGCCAGGGAAGTCTTTGGATCCACCCTGCTCTGTGCCATAAACAGCTATCTCCTGATCGGGCTCACCCTCTCTATCCTGTTTCTGATAATGGATTTATTACTTCCCGGGAGTTTCTTGCAGATTGAGACCGCTCAGGAGAATTACTCCTCTTTTGTTTATTATGGTTTTGTTACCCTCACTACTCTGGGCTACGGCGATATCACGCCGGACAGTGCACTGGCAAAGTCACTTTCAACCTTAACTGCATTATTCGGGCAACTCTACCTGGTGATCATTATGGCCATCCTGATCGGTAAGCTTTTAGCCGCAACAAGGCCTGCAGAGTAAGATCTTTAATAAGGAATCATTGTGTACAGACTACAATTTAAAGCCAGTCTAACTATTTTTTGTCCAATTATCGTTAAATTCGCCTGATCCAATTAAGCATTGCCGCAATTTCAAAACAAGATGATGAAAGATACAGATTTCTCAAAATGGCAACTCTGGTCCCTGGTGATCCTGCGTGTTGCCATTGGATGGCATTTCCTTTACGAGGGGATTGTCAAACTATTAAATCCAAACTGGTCATCCATGGGATACCTCATGGACTCCAAAGGCCTGTTCGAGGGGATGTTCCATTCCATTGCCGGAAACCCGGCTTTGCTGAATGTGATGGATTTCCTGAATATGTGGGGACTGATCCTGATTGGAGCCGGACTGATAGTGGGCCTTTTCACGAGAATTGCATCCATCGCAGGGATCGTTTTATTGGCCTTCTACTACCTCTCCCATCCAGCTATCATAGGGGTGAACTTTGCCATGCCCACCGAGGGAAGTTACCTCTGGGTCAATAAAAACCTCATTGAATTACTTACCCTCTGGGTAATTACCCTGTTCCCAACCTGGAAAATTATCGGCTTGGACCGCTTTCTGTTCAATAAGAAATAGAGTACTGTTATGAGTGATAAAGAAAAAGATACGGGCGGTAAAAAGATGAACCGCAGAGACGTTATCAAAGGCTTGGCCACCGTGCCCGTACTGGGTGCCATGGCCTATGGTACCTGGAGAAAAACAAAACAGGACCACCTCCGCAGCCACAAACTGGCCAAAGAGCTCAATATGAGCGCCGATGAAAAGGAATACCTCCCTTTTAAACACGATGGGGATACCCTGCGGATCGGTATCATAGGATATGGAATCCGGGGGACTCAATTAATGCAAGCCGCAGGATTCGTAATGCCGGCAACCATCGACAACTGGAAAAAGTTAGAAGCGAATGACCCAAACAATAACCGCTATTCCAATTTTCTGGAGCAAGAAGACCTGAATATCCGCATAAGCGGGGTTTGCGACCTATTTGATGTTCATGCGGAGAATGCCCTGGCTGCAGCTTCTAATATAGGCAGAGAGGGTGTTGGAGGAAAAATGGGGGAAGCGGTTAAGCGATACGGATCCTACCACGAAATGTTGGCTTCCGAAGATATTGATGCCGTTATCATTGCGACCCCGGACCACTGGCATGCTCAAATGACCATTGACGCGGCCAGAGCAGGGAAGCATGTTTATGCCGAAAAAGGCTTTACCCTGACCATGGAGGAAACTTATGCGGTTCGTGAGGCAGTGAAGCAAAGCGGAATTGTTTACCAGCTCGGACACCAGGGTCGTCAAACGGAAAGCTATATCAAGGCCAAAGAAGCCATCGATAAGAAACTTATTGGGAAGATCAACCTGATTGAAGTCTGCACCAATCGCAACTCTGCCAACGGTGCCTGGGTATACGATATTCATCCCGATGCCAACCCAAACACCGTGGACTGGGCACAGTTTGAAGAGCCCTGCGAGGTGAAACACCCCTGGAGTCCGGAGCGGTTTTTCCGCTGGAGATGCTGGTGGGACTATGGCACCGGCTTATCCGGAGACCTCCTCACTCATGAGTTTGACGCGATTAATCAGATCCTGGGCATGGGAATTCCAAGCTCTGCAACTGCATCAGGGGGAGTCTATTTCTGGAAAGATAAAAAGCGGGGCGACTATGTGAATGAGATCCGGGAGGTACCCGATGTATGGAACGCGGTGCTTGAATATCCGGATATGGATTTCAGTCTGCTTTACAGCGCCTCACTTGCCAGCAATAATAACCGGGGAAAGACCATCATGGGACACGACGGATATATGGAATTCGGGAATACCCTTACTGTTTATGCGGACCGGCAAAGTACCAGATATGCAGAGCAGATCAAGAGTGGTTTGATCGATCCGGAGCTGCCCATCTACACCTATATTCCGGGACGGAAAAATGTGGATTCTGTAGCGACAGCCACCGAACAGTATTTTGCTGCAAGGGGATTGCTCTACACCTACCGGGGTGGACGCAGGGTGGACACCACCCACCTTCATATCGCGGAGTGGATCCAGTCCATACGTGAAGGGACGCAGCCCAGCTGCAATATCGACCAGGCTTTTGAAGAGGGGGTGGCTGCTGCCATGGGGATTATGGCACAGCGAGAAAATCGGAGCGTATTCTGGGATAAGGAGAAGGAAGAAATTGTAAGGTCCTGATCCCGCCGGTTTACAGACAGTGAGGCTGACTGCGGTGTCTACTCCAGCATCCCCCGCTCATCCAGCTCCTGGAAAAGCTTCCAGAGACTGTGTATCTCCTTGTAAATATCCAGCTCAGAACAATTGAGATCGCATACCATCCGCCTGGAGAGAAAGAGGATGAATTGCTCCAGCTTTGTCCCGCTTAAGCCCGTAATCCCGGATAGATTTTCTGCGCTGACTATCGAATCAAACTGGTCCTGCTTCTCCTGGTTCTTACTTAGCCAGTATACCTTCCGGGCCGACTTGGCATGTTTATTAAAGTTGTAGTAGAAAAAAGATATCGGGGAAGTCAGAAGCAGACCTGCACTTTTCACAGCCTGTTCATCCATCTCCAGGGGAACCTTGTCAGGATCCTGCTGCGGAAGGCCCATGGAGGCCCCCAGGCTTTGTTGCATGGGCATCGCAACAAAGGCCTCACGAAAATCCTCGTAGGTGGCACCCCACTCAAAAACCCTGGCTTCCTGCAACTGGTAATGTCGCCTCCTTAGCCTTATGGTCCCGTGCTCCTGCAGCTCAACAACTGCGACCAGGGTATCCCAGAATGCAATATTTCGTATCAGCAGGGTGTCCTCCATCCTCACAGGCAGCCTGAATATGCCCAGGCTATCGGTGACATCCCCCTTGTGACTGTCCATATTAATCACATGACTGGCCGGAACAGGGACATATGCCTCGTCATAGATAATCGCAGAGAGCTGGAAAAGGGAATCGCCCGTTTGCGCCGCCAGGGAGGCTTGCATAAGGAACAGCAGGCAGGAGCAGGGAAGTAGGATTCTGAGGCTCATTTGATATAAAAATATCCAAAAAATCATGGAAAATGCAGCATTTAACAATCCTTAACCCCATCCCTGCTTTTATGGGCTGCTGTTGAACCAATTCAGGGCAGATATGTTATTTCAGAATAAAGCAAGAAACATGACCAACATCGTATTCCTCGACCAGAAGACCATTGGCAAAGTGGATAATCTGAAAAAGATTTCCAAGCTGGGTAAGCTTGAGATCTATGAAAGCACGGAACCGGACCAGGTGGTTGAGCGATGCAAGGACAAGGAGATTGTAATTGTGAACAAGGTTCAGATGAGTGAAGAGATCATGAAACAACTCCCTGAACTTAAATTGATATGCGTGGCGGCCACCGGGATCAATAATGTGGATCTGAACTATACGGAAAACAATGGAATTGAAGTAAAAAACGTGGCCGGGTATTCCACTGATTCAGTGGCCCAGCTTACGTTTACCATGTTGCTTTATCTGGTAAACAAGCCCTATTACTATGACAGCTACGTCAAGAGCGGCGCCTATTCCAGGAGTGGCTCCTTCACCCACCACAACGAACCTTTCTGGGAGCTTAAGGGAAAACGTATGGGGATCATTGGACTTGGAACAATTGGGCGTCAGGTGGCCAGAATTTCTGAATCATTTGGCATGGAGGTGATATTTTATTCCACCTCCGGCCGTAACAATCACATCTCCTACAAACGATTTGAATTGGAAGACCTACTGAAAAGCTCCGATGTGGTCTCCATTCATGCACCCCTGAACAACCAGACCCACAACCTGATTACCTATGACAAAATAAAGCTTATGCGGCCCTGTGCCATTCTGCTCAACCTGGGCAGGGGCGGGATAGTCAACGAGAAAGACCTTGCCAGGGCCCTGAATGAAAATGTAATAGCAGCTGCCGGGCTCGACGTGATGGAACAGGAGCCCATCAACGCCGATAACCCCTTGCTGAAATTATTTGACAAGGAGAAGATCCTGATAACTCCTCATATGGCCTGGGCCTCGAAAGAATCCAGGGAGCTCCTCGTAGAAAAGGTGGCACGCAATATTGACGTCTATCTGAAAAGCAGGTAGCCCGCTACATCAAGGATTTACCTGCTTTGACAAGCAGGTTCTTGGTGGCCATAATGCCTTCGTCCTGACTCAGATCCCTTCCTTCATATTCAATTCCGATATACCCTCTGAATCCGGCATCCTTCACAATTTTGAGAAGACGATAGAAGTCTTTATCCGCCTCATTGCCCTCTTCGTCGAAATTGTGCGATTTGGCACTGACCCCTTTGGCCAGCGGCATCAGCTCCTCCATCCCCAGGTAAAGGTCATATTGTTCCCCACCAGGCCTGCGGTCCACTGCAAAGTTGCCAAAATCGGGAAGAACTCCACAGTTGACCATGCCCGTATTCCTGATCACATTAACCAGCCAGCTGGCCCGGGAAGAGTAGCCCCCATGGTTTTCTACGATTACATTAACACCGTAATCAGCTGCAAACTGGCTTAAGGTCCGTAAGCTCCTGGTAGCGGCATAGCCCACTTCTTCGGCCGTGCCTCTACCTCCTGCATTCACCCGGATGGAATGACAGCCAAGTATATGGGCGTGCTCCACCCACCTGTAGTGATTCTCGACCGCCTGCTTGCGTTTCTCTTCATCTGTATCGCCAAGGTTTCCCTCACCATCAATCATAAGCAGCACATTCTTCACTCCTATATCCTGGGTGCGCTTTAAAAGCTCTTTGATATATTCCGTATCGGCGTCTTTGAAAAACTGGTTCACGTATTCAACCGCATGAATATCAAATTTTTCCTTGACATAAGCGGGGAAATCCAGGTTATCCAGTTCTTTCCCGAATAGCTTTTTATTCAGTGACCACTGGGCCAGGGAAATATCAAAAAATAGTTCACGTGCACCATGCTCCTGTGCTGCCTGCATGCTGTCACTTTCCTTTGCGCTTACCACCTTTCCTGCAGAAATAGCTGCAGCAGCCAGAGCGGCACTTTTCATAAATGTTCTTCTGTTTTGCATATCTGTCTGATTAAAGTTCTTTGATCTTTATATTGCGGAACCAAACATGGTCTCCATGGTCCTGAAGACCTATATACCCCTTTTCCTGCAGATTGGCCCATGTCGGATTAATTCCAGGGAACTTGGATCCGGCCACCAGTTCATCCCATTCGCGGGTGCCGTAGTGATATTCGACCACCTTTACCCCATTTTGTTTATGGATTACGTGCCCGTCCTTTATAATTACTTCAGCCGAATTCCATTCCCCTGCTCCTTTAAAATTCTGGGGATTGGCAGGAATCAGATCGTACAGGGAACCAGCCTTGCGGTTGCCATCTTTTCCCAGCTTGGCATCAGGATGTTTGGCATTATCAAGCACCTGCATCTCCGGAGCAGTAGCGTATATGGCCCCAAATTTGTCATTTTCAGCCCCCAGGTAAAATATACCGGAGTTTCCTGCCTCTGCGATCTTCCATTCAATCTTCAGGTGAAAATTTGAAAACATTTTATCAAAAATGATATCCCCGCGGCTCCCTTCTGCTTTTGGGTTAAAATGAATGGTGCCTTCCTCTACAAGCCAACGGTCCGGAAAAACATCTTTTTTATATCCGCGCCAGCCATCGCTGGTTTTTCCATCGAAGAGCAATACAAAACCATCTTTTTTCTCCTCCTCTGTCAGGGTATTCTGTGCCTGGAGATTGCCGGCGAATAATACTGCCAGCACCACTCCCATTGCGTGAAATGTAATTTTCTTATTCATCTTATGGATTTTAGAATTTAATACTGAAATTTTAAGAGTTATAAAATTGTGAAAACTATTCCGGATAAGCAAGTTGATTCGTGCGGGATAATTTCGTAATTTACAGCAACTAAAGTTGCCAAATCAAATGAAAATCGGGGAAGATACTTTCGATCCTGACTATTTCATGTATGATCTGGTCCAACTGCAGGAGCAGCTTTTCTACTATGCCCTGCAGCTCACAGAGGACCGGGAAGATGCCCTTGACCTTGTGCAGGAGACCAGTTTCAAGGCTCTTAAGAACCGCAACAGACTTCACAATAACGATCACATCAGAGCATGGCTCTATACCATTCTGAAAAACACCTATATCAATTACCTGAGAAGCAGTCACTACCGGCAATTGATTCATGATAGTGATGAACTAAACAATTATGCGGTGCAAAACAGCGGATCCAACGGAGCGCCCTATGATCAGCTGGAGAAAAAGGAATTGTATGAAATTATTGAAATGCTTCCCGGGGCCTATGGAAGGCCCATAAGGATGTTTCTTGCCGGTTACTCCTACAAAGAGATATCAAAAAGCATGAAGATACCCATTGGGACTGTTAAGAGCAGGATTCATCTGGGCAAGAAACAAATCCGGACGGTATATACCGCCTGATCAGATCAGATCGCAGGCATCAGCAGGCATCCAGTGCTTATCCTTTCCTTCCCACTTTACATTACATCCAATTGGATTGGTCACCGGCACCGTTACCGGTAAATCAGCAGTAAGCTCTTCCAGAGCTCTCTCCAGGTCATTGACTGTGATTTTGGATGAATCTCTGGGTTGATCCACTCCCCTACCCGTGTAGACCAGCTTACGTTCCTGATCAAAAATGTAGAAATGGGGGGTACGCAGAGCTCCATAGGCCAGGGCCACCTCCTGGCTCTCATCGTAGAGGTAAAACCAGGGAAAGTTATGCTCCTTCATACGGCTTACCATATGTGGGAAATCATCCTCCTGATAAGTGCCGGCACTGTTGGAATTGATCCCAATAAACCGGACCCCTTTTGAAGCAAATTTATTTGCAGTCGCCCTGGTCACCTCGTCGGACCCGATTACATAGGGACAGTGGTTGCAGGTAAAGAAAACCACCAGGAACTCTTCGCTAAAGTCCTTGAGCCCGTAGCTCTTTCCATCAGTGGCAGGTAGGTTAAAATCAGGAGCTGATGCTCCAATATTCAGTGTAAATGACATGTTTAGGTTTTTAGCTTAACGAATATTTAACAATTGACTTTAAAACAAACTTAACTCCCTAATGTTTAACCCGTGATGAGAATTTATCTGGTTTTACTACTGGTTGCCATACTGGTCCACAGTCAAAGCAATGCTCAGAGCGTTAAACAAATTGACAGTGATATGCTGGCAGCTCAATGCAGTCTTCAGAATGATACAACCTATGTGGTGAATTTCTGGGCAACCTGGTGCTCTCCCTGTATAAAAGAGATCGCATATTTTGAGGAGTTGCACAGACAGTTTCTCTCTCAAAAAGTGAAGGTCATTCTGGTAAGCCTGGATTTTCCGAATCAGGTTGAAAAACGGCTGATCCCTTTCCTGAAGGAAAAAGAGATCAGCGCAGAGGTTCTTCTGATGACTGATCTCGATTACAACTCGTGGATTGACCGGATCGAACCATCCTGGACGGGAGCGATCCCCGCCACACTTGTCTACAACAATGAAAACAGGGTCTTCCTTGAAAAGGAACTGTCCCGGGATGAACTATTTAAGCATGTTTCACAAATAAACCAATGATATGAATAAAGCGATTCTGACTTCCCTATTGGCATTTACTGCTGTTCTGATGCTGAATGCCGGACTTAAACCAGGAGATAAGGCAGTAGAGTTTTCCCTGAAAAATGTGGATGGAAAAACTGTTTCACTTTCAGATTACAGCGATCAGAAGGGTGTGATTGTTGTATTTACCTGTAATCCATGTCCCTATGCAAAAGCTTACGAAGAAAGGATTATACAACTGCATGAAACCTTTGCTGGAAAAGGATTTCCTGTAGTGGCAATTAATCCCAACGATGATCAAATATCGCCTGAAGACACCTTTGATAAAATGAAGGCCAGGGCAAAGGAGAAAAAATTTCCTTTTCCCTACCTGAAAGATGAAAGCCAGGAGGTATACAAAGCATACGGGGCCACCCGGACCCCCCATATCTTCTTACTGCAAAAGGCAGGGGCGAGTTTTAAGGTGGCCTATGTTGGAACCATCGATGACAATGCCATGGATGCTTCATCGGTCAATAAAAAATACCTGGAAAGCGCCATTTCTGCATTGCTCAAAGGCTCAGAGCCGGATCCTTCCCTGACCAAAGCCATCGGATGTACGATTAAGACCAAAAGTTAAGAGTTCTCGATCAAAATTTGTTATTTTGATCGTATGAAAAAAGCATTCCTGGCCACTCTTTTTCTTGTGGCTGCCAATTTTTTGGTGCATGGCGGGCTAAAACCGGGAGATGAAGCTGTAAGCTTCACCCTGGGGAGCGTGGATAGCACTTCCATCTCACTGTCCGATTACAGCAATATGAAAGGGGTAATCCTGGTTTTCACCAGTGTACCCTGCCCCTTTTCAAAAGCCTATGAAGATCGAATCATTGCGCTTCACAAGAGATATGCCGACCTGGGATTTCCCGTGTTAGCCATCAATTCGAACAATCTGGAGATCTCCCCGGAAGATAGTTTTATGCATATGAAACGGCGTGCCACGGAAAAGGCCTATCCCTTTCCCTATCTGAAAGACAACGGCGGAGAAGTATGCAAGGCTTATGGAGCAACCCGGACGCCACAGGTTTTCCTGCTTGAAAAAAGCAGGGATGGGTTCAAAGTGGCCTACATGGGCGCAATAGACGACAATTCACTGGATGCCAGGTCTGTAGCAAACAATTTTTTAGAAAATGCCATACGGGCTCTTATCATGGGACAAAGACCCGCTCCTGCCAGCACACGAGCTATTGGTTGTCTTATAAAAACAAAAGATGCATAACTCTTTCCCCAGGCTGCACATAGTTGTCACCGGAGGGAGCAGAGGCATCGGGAGAGCTCTGGCCCTGGAGTTTCTAAAAAAAGAATGTTTGGTGACTATCTCAGGCAGGAATAAGGAAAGCATTCTTTCCACCGTGGAAGCCCTGAAAACGGAATCCGGTTTTCCACACTGTCTGGGAATTCCCTGTGATGTAAGAAATCTGGAAGAACTGCAGCTTCTCTGGCAAAAGGCAAGTAAACTTCAGCCGGTCGATATCTGGATCAATAATGCAGGAATAAATCACAGGACTCGCAGCCTGCTTGAACTGGATCCCAGCGAAATTAATTCTGTGATTGATACCAACATACGAGGGACCATTCTGGGCTCCAGAGTGGCTCTGGCTGGTATGAAACAACAGGGATTCGGTTCTCTTTATAATATGGAAGGCCTGGGCAGTGACGGGAGGATCGTGGCGGGCACTTCTATTTACGGAACCAGTAAATCGGCAGTCAGGTACTTTACCCGTTCCCTTATCAAAGAGTATCAAAACACCCCGTTGACCGTGGGAAGTATCAGCCCTGGAATGGTGGTCACGGATATGATCCTAAAACCCCTGGAAGGAGAACCCGAAAAACACCGGTCAGCCATCAAGATATTTCACATCCTCGCAGATACACCAGAGAGGGTCACCCCCTGGATAGTCCAGAAACTCCTGGAAAACAAGAGGCATGGAAGGCACATTGCCTGGCTTTCCTGCAGTAAAATATTACTCAGGTTTCTCCTGAACATGTTTAAAAAAAGAAAAGTGGAAGGATTAGCTCCTTTTTGATTGCCATCCCCTAAAAAGATAGCATATTTGCAGTCCAAAAAAAATCTACATGCAAATGTCGCACCTCAATATAACGGAAATCCTGGCTGCCTTTATGGTGCTGTTTGCGGTTATAGATATCCTGGGCTCAATACCTATCATCCTGGATATCAAAACAAAGACCGGTAACATATATCCTGGCCAAACAGCACTGGTTGCCTTTGCCATTATGCTCTTGTTCCTTTTCATTGGTGAGCCCCTGCTGGCCATATTCGGGGTTGATATCTCCTCTTTTGCAATTGCAGGCTCGATCATTTTACTCTTGATGGGACTTGAGATGGTGATGGGAATACAGCTATTTAAACATGAGTCAGGCAGAGGAGGAGCGATAGTCCCCATTGCCTTTCCACTGATCGCCGGGGCAGGCTCCATCACCTCGCTTCTCTCCTTAAGAGCTGAGTATCATAGTATAAATATTTTAATCGCACTTTCATTAAATATGATAATTGTCTATCTTGTGCTCCGGCTCACAACCTTTTTTGAACGGATACTTGGACCAAATGGCCTGCATATTCTGAAAAAATTCTTTGGAATTATTCTGCTGGCCATAGCCATCAAGCTATTCTTATCAAATACAGGGATTGAGCTAACTAAATAAGTGGATATGAGGGGATTTATTTGGATAGTTGTTTTGATTACCCTAGCTGGATGTGCCAACGATGATCTTTCCTGGATCTCCATAAGAAATGAGACGAGCACTCCTATATATGTGCTTCCATACTCCTCCGATTTTGCCAACGCTGACTGGATCCAACCTGGAGTTTCTGATGATTTTTACTCTATTGACTGTGACTGTATCGATGGGTATGCCTATTTTTCGTTCTATTACGACAGTCTGATTGTACTGCTGAAAGACCATGATGACGAACCCATCAAGTTTTACAAGGATGGTACCACGGTGAATTATGATCCTGAGCTCAATCCCTTTATCAATCCTGAGGTATGGCACAAGCAGGATTTTGACCGTACCGTATCGGGTTCAGCCTTGAACAACTATGAGGAGAAACACGTTTTTGAATACTACTATTGCATAGAGGAAGAAAACGTAAAATCGCTCAGCGTGGATGATGAATCAGATCCTGGCTTTTAAAACATGCACCAGCTGTTCATTCGTCAGCTTCACCGGATGATTTTTGTGAGAAGTGCAATCAATCACTTTTTGAATACCCTCCTCCTGTAAGCCATATTCCGACAACTTGGGCACCTCAAGCAGGGTGGTAATGTGAATCAGCTTCTCTTTAAAGGCCTGAAGGTACTCCAGATCCTGTTTGTATTTGAAATCGGCGAAGACTTTGCTGACAATTAATAGCTTCTTGATAGCAGGATGGTCGGGCTGTTCCAGAAGGTTGTCGATGGTCGTGGCAAAAACCGGAGCCATCAATGAACCGCATACAACTCCATGGGGGATGTGGTAAAACCCGCCCAGCGGTGACGCAAAGCCATGTACAAGTCCCAAACCCGCATGTGCCAGAGTAATACCTGAAAAAAGTGCAGCCAGGGCCATTCCGGAACGTGCTTCGAGATTCTGTTCTCCTTCCAGATATGCCCTGAGTAAAAATCTTTTAACCTGCTTTAAGCCCTGCAATGCAAGAGCATCCGTCATGGCATTGGCCCTGGTTGACAGATAGGACTCCAGTAATTGTGAAAAGGCATCCATACCGGAAGCTGCTGTTAGCTTTGCGGGACAGGACAGCATCATCTCCGGATCAATAATAGCCAGTTCAGGAATAAAATTATCGTGGCGCAGGGACTTTTTAAAACCTGTTTCTCCAACCTCTGAAATTACTGCATTTTTAGTCATCTCACTCCCTGTTCCGGAAGTGGTGGGCATCGCAATAAAAGGGATTTTGTGGCCGGGATGCTTCCTCTCACCTACCCCTTCCAGGTAGTCTCGTATACTCCCTTCCACCGGGATCATGGCCGAGACTGCCTTTCCTGCATCCATCACACTTCCACCCCCTACAGCAACCACAACTTCTATCCCGGATGGCCTGTATTTCTGGACTATCTGATCTATGAGGCTTGGAGATGGCTCATGGGCTATCACCTCATGTTTCAGCTCCAGTTTAGCAGCTTCCAGGCCGGAGATAATTTCATCCCCATGCCCTGAGTTGTGTATGGAGGATGACCCGGTAAGCAGTAAAACCCTGTTACCCCGGGCTTTGACTGCATTGGCCAGTTCGTTTCGCTTCCCTTTACCAAATATAATTTCCGGAAGAGAGGAAAATTGAAAAGAGTCCGTCATGGAAAAATTGTTTACGTAAATATAAAAAATCTAAGCAGTTCTCAAGCCTGGCGGAAGTTGCTCCCTGCAAAAGTTGATTTTGTTGAGAAAAAAGCAAAGAAGCTCGATGGTATTATCAAATCACTTACTATTTTTGAATTCATTGAGTATGAATTTATTAATTAGGAAACCCTTATTATGAAAAAGACAAATCACCCAATTTATTCAAGGAGAAGATTTATCGGCACCACTGCCGCCGGAATGGCCGGTATAGCCATCATCCCTTCCCTGTCATCCTGTGCGAAACCCGCAGCAGGCAGTGATATTACCCTCGGTTTTATCGGGCTGGGCCGGCAGGCCATGTTCCTTTTGAACGCATTTATCAACATTGAAGGTGTGAAGGTAGTCGCTGGTTGCGATGTATATGGCAGAAAAAGGACCCGATTTGAGGACCGGGTGAATGAGTTTTACACCAATGCTGAAAAGACTATTGATGTAAAAACCTATGAGAACTATGAGGAGCTGCTTGGCAGGCCTGATATTGATGCCGTAGTGGTAGCCATCCCTGATCACTGGCATGCCCTGGTGGCAATTGCGGCCTGTAAAGCGGGAAAAGATGTTTACCTGGAGAAGCCCATGACCTTCACCATTAAGGAGGGACAGGAACTGGTGAAAACTGTCCGGAGCACCGGGCGAATCGTGGGAATAGGCAGCCAGCAACGTTCTGATCCAAATTTCCAGCATGCCGTAAAGCTGGTCCAGGGGGGATCGCTTGGAAAGATTGAGATGGTAAATGCCTATGTGGGGGCACCTCCCACACCTTATGATTTACCCGAGGAAGCAGTTCCCGAGGACCTGAACTGGGACCTCTGGCTAGGTCCACTTCCGGCTGATATTCATTACAACAAGGAGCTGAATCCCCCCATTAGTCTGAATCCTCCAAAAGACGAAGAATTCTGGGGAGGATGGCGCTGGTACAAAGAGATGGGTGGAGGATTTACCACCGACTGGGGT
>Ga0316201_10001742_pt1 | contig 14971 bp, 18 predicted proteins | sample CS6wburrow_MG_FD_204516 | JGI IMG/M metagenome (GOLD analysis project Ga0316201, IMG submission 204516) | Coastal sediment microbial communities from Delaware Bay, Delaware, United States - CS-6 worm burrow | ecosystem: Environmental > Aquatic > Marine > Coastal > Sediment | place: USA... | reverse complement strand
CGGGAACTGACGGGCCATGGAACACTAATGGCAGGGGCGGACATGCTGTTTGGCGCCTGGGGTCAATTTCCGGGGCTGACCGTCATCCCAGAACACCCCGGTTTTCTGCTGGCGATATTGCCGCCCGGCGCTTTCTTTGGCCTGGCCCTGCTCATCGCCGCGCGCAATGCCTGGCAGGCCCGCACGACGGAAACATCCGTCAAACAAATGGTTCCCGGCACCTATGAAAGCTGAAGACCGTCAGGAGTTCTTTCGCCGATTGCAGGCCATTGACCCAGATCCGAAGACTGAGCTTGAATATCAATCAAGCTTTGAACTGCTGATCGCTGTCATTCTCTCAGCCCAGGCGACCGATGTCAGTGTCAACCTCGCTACCCGGCGCTTGTACAGGGTGGCCAATTCACCGCAGGCCATGCTGGAACTCGGTGAAGATACCCTGAAAGATTACATCAAGAATATAGGCCTGTTTAACTCCAAGGCCAAGAACGTCATCGCCACCTGCAAGATGCTGCTTGAAAAGTATGATGGCAAAGTGCCTTGCAAACGATCTGAACTGGAAGCATTGCCGGGCGTGGGGCGCAAAACAGCTAATGTCGTTCTGAACACTGTATTTGGTCAACCGACAATGGCCGTTGATACACATATATTCCGTGTTGCCAACCGTACAGGGCTGGCCCTCGGTAAAACACCGCTGATCATTGAGCGCAAATTGCTCAAAAGTATTCCGAAGCAATTCTTGCTCAATGCGCACCATTGGCTGATTCTGCACGGTCGTTATACCTGCAAAGCCCGCAACCCTAACTGCTCCGAGTGCATCGTTCGTGATCTGTGCAGAACGGGAAAACAGAAGGGATTCTGACAGGCAAGCAGTCTCCCTGACACGGATTTATTTCGTTTTAACGCGATTGAGCGACCTATTTTAAATCCAGTGTAATAATCATCAGCACTCCCCGGTCTAATGAGACGAATCTTGAATTTCACTTGGAAAATTCTGATTCTGTTGCTAGTCTTCAAGGGCGACCCGATAAACCGTCGCCCCTGAAGCCACGCTGAAGGAAGACGCAAACAACTCCAAAACGGGTTGTATTAATACGGCGCAAATAGCGTTTTTTGTAATCTTTCCGATCAATTTTGACCGGATTTTTTTTAAATGTGGAGACCAAAACCAATGGCTAAAAATTCAAAACTTGTTAACCCAATTGCTGCTACCGTCGGCGTAGCTTTCGTTTCATCACTGGCTGCATCATCAACCGTAGCCGCTGATGAAAACCCATTCTCAACCTCTGACCTTGATGCCGGATACCAATTGGCCGGTAAGAAGGGTGAAGAAGGCAAATGCGGCGAAGGCAAATGCGGTTCAGACAAAGGTACTGAAGGTTCCTGCGGCGAAAAAGGCGCTGAAGGCGCTTGCGGTGAGAAAGGCGCTGAAGGTTCCTGCGGTGAGAAAGGCGCTGAAGGTTCCTGCGGTGAGAAAGGCGCTGAAGGCGCTTGCGGCGAGAAAGGAGCTGAGGGTTCTTGCGGCGAGAAAGGCAAGGAAGGTTCCTGTGGTGGAAATGCCTGAGTTTTGATCCAGTGAGTCACCGTATACATCCGGTTACCGGAGCGGGACTTGGTTTGAGGCGGGCCCTGCTGGGTCCGCTTCAGGCTTATGACGTGGAAAAACTCGCTGAAACTGTCAACTTCATGGAAGTCGCCCCGGAAAACTGGATCAACGTGGGTGGTCAGCGAGGCAGATTTTTTGATTACTTCACCGGGCGTTTTCCATTTGTGTGCCATGGCCTGTCATTGTCTATCGGTGGACCATCACCGCTGGACCGGACCTTTGTCCGCAAACTGCGGCAATTTATGGATGACTACAAGATTCGCGCTTACAGTGAACACTTGAGTTATTGCACCGATGATGGACACCTTTATGACCTGATGCCCATCCCTTTCACCGAAGAGGCTGTCACGTATGTTGCCGGAAGAATCAGGCAGGTGCAGGACATCCTGGGGCGACGCATGGCGATTGAAAACGTATCGTATTATGCAGCACCGGGCGCCGAACTCAGCGAAATTGATTTCATCAATGCGGTGCTATCCGAAGCTGACTGTGATTTGCTTCTGGATGTAAACAACATCTATGTAAACGGTATCAATCATCGCTACGACCCGGTTGAATTTTTACGGGCACTGCCCGGTGACCGGATAGCCTACGGCCATATAGCCGGACACTTCAATGAAGCGGAAGACCTCATTGTGGATACACACGGCGCCGATATCATTGCCGGTGTATGGCAACTTCTGGACAAGGCCTACGAATTTTTTGGCGTATTTCCCACATTGCTGGAAAGGGATTTTAATATTCCTCCCGTTGCTGAGCTTCTCACTGAGGTTCAAAAGATCAAGGACATCCAGGATAAGTGGAATGCGCATGAACACGCACATGAAAAACAGAAACGGCTGCGGGCAGATGACCAAAGACGTAGCGCCTGAAGCACTGGCCACGCTGCAAACCCGTTTTGCGGCCCATATCCGCGACCCTCAAAACGTGGAGGCGCCCGAGGGTATTGAAGACCGTCGCATGGGTATTTACCGTAACCTGTTCTTCAATAATATCTGCAATTTACTGTCGGGTAACTTTCCGGTCCTCAAATCGCTGTACAGAGAAGCTGACTGGATCAGGCTGTGTCGCGATTTTTACAGGGACTACCGCTGCCACACACCGCTTTTCCCCGAATTACCCCGCGAATTCCTTCGATATCTACAGGATCATCGCCAGTACCATCCTGATGACCCTCCGTTCATATTGGAACTGGCGCATTATGAGTGGGTCGAACTGGCACTTAGGCTTGATGAAACGGAAACCGGTCAAATCAAGGTAAACCAGCACGGCGACCTGCTCAGCGGAGTACCGGTCCTGTCACCGTTGGTCTGGCCGCTCAGTTATCGATACCCGGTGCACAGGATACGCGAAGATTACCAGCCGCAGACTGCACCTAAAAACGCCACACATTTACTGGTTTGGCGTCACAGTGATTACTCGATAAAGTTCATGCAACTGAACGAAACGTCCATGTTGCTCGTGCAAAAGTTGAAAGAAGACAACACGAGTACCGGTCTTCAATTACTGAACGAGGTTTGCTCCATCATTAAGCACCCCAAACCCGGGGTGGTCTTAGATGCCGGAACCGCACTGCTGAATGAACTGAAGGAGAAGCAGGTCATTCTAGGAACCCGCCCCTGATCACGAAAAGGGACAGTACCGGGCGATACCCAGGGTAATCAGGACATGCCAGTGATTAAACTTTATGATGAACTTACACTGCGGTTGCAGGCATCAGGCCAATACGTGTGGCCAATGGCGCTCAGACTCATCATGGCCTGGGAATTCTGGGAAGCCGGCTTATCAAAACTCAATGGCGAGAACTGGTTTGCCCAAATCCCCTGGGCCGACTGGCAAAAAGGGTTCCCCATTCCATTCAGTCTTATTTCCACCGAGCTGAACTGGCTTCTGGCCACGTGGGCCGAGTTGATATTTGCCGCGATGTTGTTGCTCGGCCTGTTTACACGCTTTGCGGCGGTCTCGTTGATCGTGGTTACATCGGTTGCAACCGCCGCGGTCCACTGGCCCGCCGAATGGAACAGTCTCGGGGAGCTTTGGAATGGATATGTCATTACTTCCGATGGTGGCGGAAACTTCAAACTGCCGTTGTTGTTCGTGATCATGTTGCTGCCGCTGGTCTTTAACGGTGCCGGCAAACTCTCTATTGATCACCTTCTGGTCGGCTTGTCGGGCCGGCATGTTCCATCGGTTCACCAGGCCAACGCTCTATTCTCTGCGGGATTGGTGCTATTGGTGTTGGGACTGGCAAGCGTATGGGTCGAACCTTCGTGGGGCATAAGCTTGCTTATCGCTGCCGCCCTGGCAATATTGATACCGTCTGTCAGGGGGAATGTGTAGGTTCAACTGCGACACCGTTTAACGGCATCGCAAGGGGGCTCAGGACATAGCCGTTCTGGCGAAGTATATGGAGCAGTCCTTGTTCACCGGGCAGGTGTAATGCACCGACTGCGACAAACACCGTCTTTTCCTCAAGCTGGTGTATCAGGGATTCAGCCATTCGATGGTTCCGGGCGTGGATTCCCGATTCAATAAAATATTCGCTGGTAAGCTTACCAACGGCCTTGAATTGTTCTTCAGACAGCGCCTGCAAAGCCACCAGGTCGTTCTCCAGGTAAGCGTCCACCACCTGATCATGCACCTCCCTTACGTGAACGGACTCGTCAATAGCCTGGTCCAGCAAGGAAAGCTGCATCGGCATCGGCATCTCTTCCAAAAAGGAAAGCTGTTGCTCTAGCGTTTCGAGACCCACCACTTTGAGGCCATTTCCATTTGCCCTCAACGAAAGGGACAAGTCCATGAAAAATCCGGTTTCCGGTGGAGGCGTGCTCAGTGTCATCATGGCTGCCCAGGGTTTCAATTGCTGCATGGAATCAGGCGGAACACGGTAAGCAGACAAGGCATTCCCAAGCGCCCTGTAACGCTCGGCACCAATCACTGATTCAAGGCTCTGGCCCGGTGGATAATGCATGTATCCGGTCAGGCGTTCCAGGGTCGGCACATCCGGCACGACTTCCATCGCAAAAACTTCACTCGACCGGAGCTTTTGCAGGAACTCATCGGAAAATTCCAGTACGCGTGGGTCTTCACTGTGGATTGTGCCCAGCAGATAACCCACCGGCCTGCCGTCTTTTTGAATTGACCAGAACAGCGCCCTGTCTGCTTCCTGATCAGCGTCAGCGGAGGCTGCAATGGACAGAATGGACAACAGCAAGCTGAAAACCATGCCAGTCATTCTTGGGTATACGGTCTTTTTACGTGGAATTCTGAAGCACATTCCCTTATTCTCGCAGCCTTTATTGCCGGAATCCAATATGCCTCGAATTGCTGATCGTTTCAGAGGGTTTTTACCTGTTGTCGTGGATATCGAAACGGGCGGATTTAATCCGAAAACCGACGCGGTCCTCGAAATTGCCGCATGCCTGCTCTGTATGGACGACTTTGGCCGCATCAAGATTGCCGAAACGATAGATGCGGAAATCGAACCTTTCACCGGCGCACGCATTGAACCAAGCTCATTGGAGTTTACCGGTATTGATCTCAACAGTCCTGAGCGAAACCCCATCAGTGAAAGAGAGGCCATCCAAAAAATATTTTTACCTGTCAGAAAGGAGTTGCGGGAATCCGATTGCCAACGGGCGATACTGGTAGGGCACAACCCCGCGTTCGACCTGTCTTTTCTGAATGCCGCCGTGAGCCGTGTCAATTACAAGCGTAATCCATTCCATCCCTTCAGCTCCTTTGATACGGCAACACTTGGCGGACTGGCGTTCGGTCAGACCGTGCTGGCACGCGCAGTGCAGGCAGCGGGTATTGAGTGGGACGAGTCATCAGCGCATTCGGCCGTATACGACACGATAAAGACGGCTGAACTGTTTTGCGCCATCGTCAACCGCTGGAAGATATTGACGGGCCTGTAACAGACGGGTGCCACCAATCGCAACGTCATCCCGAAGACCTAATGGCCTGTTTCCCATTTGAAAAAACCGGTCCGTAACCGCCGCCACCGGGTGTCTTGACAGTCAATGTCTGACCGGCAACAGCCTGGAACTGGATTTTTCCGGGCAACACCCGGCCGTCCAGTTCATTCCTGCCGCACCGGCCCGGTCGCCCTCCATTCAGGCCCCAGGGTGAATACTTACGACGTTCGGTGAGCAATGAAACTTCGGCATCTTCCAGAAACCGGTATTGCCGCACCACACCATCACCCCCCTTGAACTTACCCGTACCACCGGAACCTCTTCGAATGGAGTAGCGCTCGATTCTCAACGGATAATTCAACTCCAGGACTTCCACCGGTGTATTCAGCGTGTTGGTCATATGACTGTGACGTGCAGAACGTCCGTTACAATCACTTGCTGCACCCATCCCTCCGGCAAGGGTTTCATAGTAGTCCCAACCCTGCTCACCACGCTTGCCCATGGCGAGGTTATTCATCGTGCCCTGGCTGGCGGCCGGGAACTGGCCCGGCAATGCCTTTGCCAGTGCGCCGCAAACCGTATCGACTATCCTGCTGCTGGTCTCAACGTTTCCTGCAGCGACCGCAGCAGGCGGCAGCGAGTTCACGAGACAACCCGGCGGCGCGCTTATCGTGACGCCTTGCAACGCGCCGTGGCAGGCCGGAGTGTGTGCAGGCATCAGGCAGCGAAAAACATAAAAAACGGCCGCCGCAGTAACCGGCATGGGACAGTTCAGATTGCCTTCAACCTGTTCAGCCGTTCCCGAGAAATCAACCTGCACACCGTCATCCCCGACACCGACCATTACCCTGATCGGAATGTCCTTGTGGCCATGCCCATCATCATCCAGGTAATCTTCGAACTCATACCGCCCGGCGGGAATACATGCGAGGCTCTTAAGCACCAGTGATTGCGCCCAGGATTGCAGATTTTCCTGGAGTTTTTCGAATTCCGCGAAGCCTGAGTCCGATACGAGTTCCCTCAGACGCCCGGCCCCGAGTAAATTGGCAGCAACCTGGGCATTAAAATCGCCCCGGGAGGTATCCGGACTTGTCAGTTTTATCAGCAATGACTTTAAAAAGCCTTCATCCGGTTGCGCATTTTTCATCAACAGGGTTGGCGGTATCAGAATGCCCTCCTCGGCCAGCGTGCGACTGACAGGCATGGACCCGGGTGCATCCGAACCGATATCCGCATGATGGGCCCGGTTTGCGCAGAAACCCAGCAACTCATCACCGGCAAAAACCGGCGCAACCAGGGTGATATCCGGCAAATGCGTGCCGCCCTTGTACGGATCGTTCAGGATCAACATATCGCCGGCGTGCCACTTGCGACTTTCAACCAGGTCAACCATCGCATAGGCCATGCTGCCAAGGTGAACGGGAATGTGCGTAGCCTGGCCCAGCAACTGGCCTTGCCGGTTGAAAAGCGCACAGGAGTAATCGAGGCGGTCACGTATGTTGGGTGAAAAGGCGACCCGGCCGAGCAATGCACCCATCTCTTCACAAATGGCCGCAATCCTGCTGGAGAACAGGCCCAGTTCGACGCTGTCAGATGACTTTGATAGATGCGTGATCATACACCGGCGTCTCTCAGGACGGCCTCGAGATCCAACTCTGCCGCCACACCTAGTCGAGCTGCGAGTTCTGATGCGCGCGCCATCAGCTGTGCTTCACTTTCAGCGGTCAAGGTCACGTGACCAATCTTGCGGCCGTCACGCGGCGTCTTGTGATAATCATGCCAGTGCAGACCCGGTATGGGGTGCTTATCGTCCACCGACTGCGCGAAATACGGCGGCATTTCTCCCAACAGGTTGAACATCATCGCATGGGAAGTAATCGCGGTTTCACCCAATGGTAAACCACAGATGGCACGCAAATGATTTTCAAACTGCGATGTAGCGGCTCCATCAATGCTCCAGTGACCCGAATTGTGGACCCTGGGAGCAAATTCGTTGGCCAGTAACTCACCGTCTTTGATGAACAATTCCAATGTGATCACCCCGATATAGTCGAGATGATCCAGCAATTTCCTGACCAGGGCTTGTGCGCGATCCTGCACGTGCTGGTCGAAGACCGGCGCCATGCTAATCGACAGGATGCCGCCACGGTGCAAGTTCCGCGTAAGCGGCCAGAATACGGTTTGGCCATCACCGCCACGCGCGGCGATAATTGAGCACTCGGCCTGGAAGGAAACAAAGCCTTCACACACGAGATCAGAATCACCGAACTGCTGCCAGGCGCGTTCCATGTCTTCCTGAAACCTCAGCACCGACTGCCCCTTGCCGTCATAACCAAACCGGCGGGTCTTGAGCACACACGGCAAGCCGATATTTTCCACTGCCCCCGCCAGGTCAGGCCGGCTTGATACCGCGTGAAACGGTGCGAGTGGAATGCCCAGGTCTCTCATCATGGCCTTCTCACGCAACCTGTCCTGGCTTTTAAACAGTGCTGTGGGTGGCGGGTAGACCGGGCACAGGCTCTCAATCAGGCTGGCGGAAGCTTCAGGAACGTTTTCAAAATCGAAGGTTACGACATCACAACGTTGACCCAATTGTTTCAGCGCTTCTTCATCATCCCATGCGGCACAAATATGATCACCAAATTCCGCCGCGCAAGCGTTTTTGGCCGGATCCAGGAAGACGAAATCGAGACCCAGCCGCTGGCCCGCCTGTGCGAGCATACGGGCCAATTGACCGGCACCGAGAATACCGACGGTCTTTATCATGAGGGATCGGGCTGGCTCAAGACGGCTTCGGTGTGCGAAAGCCTCAGTTCTTCCAGTGAACGCCTGATTTGGGGGTACTTGATGCCCAGTATAGCTGCTGCCAACAAGGCGGCGTTGGTCGCACCGGCATCACCAATGGCAAGGGTGCCCACCGGGATACCGGCCGGCATTTGTGCAATCGAGAGCAAAGAATCCACACCATTCAGTGTTTTTGATTTGACCGGCACACCCAGCACCGGCAATGGTGTCTTGGCAGCCACCATGCCCGGCAAATGGGCGGCTCCTCCAGCCCCGGCAATGATAACCTCAAGTCCACGCTCGGCGGCACTGGCGGCATACTTGAACATCAGGTCCGGTGTACGATGTGCCGAAACCACCTTGATCTCGTGAGGAATGGCCAGGCTTGAAAGCGTTTGAGCCGCATTTTTCATGGTTTCCCAGTCTGATTGAGAACCCATTATCAGACCTACCAATGCCTGTTCATCTGCCACATTATCTCTCCGCAACGAAAGCGGAATATTGTACCAGTGACTCGCTTCTGCAAACAGGGCCATTCATCATATGCCGCATGCCTGATACAATACACAGACTCCACCACGCGGACCAGAACATGCCTGTTAATGGAAAGTTACTCGAGATTTTATGTTGCCCCGTCAGCAAGACCCCTCTTACCGTGCTTGGCCCTCAAAAGCTGGCTAAACTGAATGACGCGATTAAAAAGGGTGAAGCCCTGTATATCGGCGGCGAGAAAGTAACCGAGCCCCTGCAGGAAGGCCTGATTACCGATGATGGAAAAGTCATTTATCCGGTGCTGGACGATATTCCCGTTCTACTGGAAGAAAAAGGCATAGGCACAGCCCAGTTCCAGGATTTCTAGCCACGGCCCCTCAAGTCCCGACGCTTAACCCGAACCTGGGGTGCAGGATCTGCATTTAACCATGCACCACACCAAGGGCCGCTCAACCTTCCATGGAATCAATAAACGCATTGGCTTCTGCAATGGCTTTTTGCATTTGCTTGATCAGGTTGGCCGTGTCACGCTCGATACTGTCAAGCTCATTACGCAGCGCGCCAATGGCGCGGGCATTGAGGTTATGTTTGAGAAACAGCACCTGGTCATGGAATGCGTCCAGCACCGGCTCCATGCTGCGTTCTGCGCGCCGCATACTGGCCATCAATTTGTCGTAACGTTTCCGCGTATCCTTCATCAGGTTTGCGCTGTTCCTGCGCATGTCCGCCCGTGAATACTGCTCCAGTTCCTGCTCCCATTCACGGAACAGGTCCTCCGCTACACCCTCAACTGCATCGATGCGGTCACTGACCTCTTCAGCCTCGGCCTTGCTTCCCTCGTACTCAGAATCCAGTCGGTCATAGATTTCTTCAAGATCGCCGCCATCGACAGCGACCGTGGCCCGGAATTGCTCAAGCGCCGAGGCAAACTGTTCGCTCGCAGAGTCCTGAGCATCACGGGCTTCCTCGACGCGATCTACGAGAATGTCGCGTTTTTCAACGCCAAAACTCTCCATCGTTTTGTAGTATGCGCTGGAACAACCGCCCATCAAGCTCAGGGCCAGGACAGAACACGCGAGATAAACAGATCTTGTCGACACTTTGGCCTCCTTAAATTTCCCGTGGCGAATAAAACAGCGACACCTCTTACCGGCGCTTATGCCGGCATTTCGCTGCACGCATCAAGCGAAACGTGTTTCGCATGCGCATATACCCTAAGATTTATCAATCTCGGGAATGACCAGCTTCTGACCAGGGAATATCTTGTCCGGGTTTTCAAGTATGTCGGTATTGGCTTCGAAAATTTTCATGTACTTGCCGCCACTGCCATACACTTTCTCGGCAATTTTCCAAAGCGTATCACCAGACTCTACCGTATAGGTGTTCCCTTCGTCTTCGCCCTCCCCAGCTACAGGCTTCGTTTCGACGTTTTCTGCGGGAGCAGCTGCAACTTCAGGCGCCGGCTCTGCCACGGGTTCGGGAACACCGACGACGAGGTTGTTTTTCACGCCGGTTACATTTGGCATACCCTTGATCGCTTCGCAAATACGATCACATTCAGATTGATCCTGAACTTGACCGGAGACACCTACCGAGCCATCCTGGTTGAAAGAAAATTTCAGGTTTGAAGGATCAATACCGTGCTCGCGCAAGGTTGCACTTGGTCCCTTGACGGTTTCCGCCGGTGCAGATTTTTTACCACCAAGAATTTTGCTGAACTTATCCATGAACCCCATAACGCTATGCTCCTTTTCATATTCTTGTTACCCGCTTTAGTCTAGCTTGGAATTGGTGCTTGTAAAGAATAAAACCCGCAATAGCGCCTTAATAAGTGTGTAATCTTGTTAACTATGTGAACAATTGTTAATAATTGTGCGGATGCCTGACAATTCTTTGTTTACCTGATAAAGTTTCGGGTTAAGAATTTATCAACTGATGGACCGGGCTGAACCGCCCCGTTCACTGCAAGCAGGAGAACCACATGAGTGTAGCAAGAACAACGGAAATTTCCGCCTCATCCAAAAAAGGATTTGAAGACGCCATTGAAAAGGGTATCAAAAGATGCGTAGAGACCATCGACCATGTTGAAGGCGCGTGGGTCAAAGAACAGAAGGTCGTGGTGAAGGACGGACAGGTTACTGAATACCGGGTAACCATGAAGGTAAGTTTTGTATTAAAAGACTAGTCGGTCAGTGTTTAAATGAATGTTTAACTTAGTGTTTAACTTAGTGAAGGAGATATAAAAATGGCAGGTAAATTTGAATGTTACAAAGATAAAGCCGGTGAGTTTCGCTTTCGTTTGAAGGCCGGCAATGGCAACACCATTCTTTCCAGTGAAGGATATAAATCAAAATCAAGCTGCACAAACGGTATCGAATCCGTCAGGAAGAACAGCCAGGATCCCGACCGCTTCGTGAAGACAGTCACAGATAGCGGAAAATTCCGTTTCAGCCTGTTAGCTAAAAATTCCCAACCGATCGGTGCCAGCCAGAATTACGCATCCGAGTCCGGCCGTAACAATGGGATCAAGAGTGTAGCCAAGAACGCCCCTGACGCGGTGGTGGTCGAACTAAGCTAGACCCTTCGGGTTAACCTGAAGAAACAGAAAGAGCAGCCCGGTAAGCGCCGTGGCTGCGTGCCTTAGTGCGCGTTTTCAAAAGGATATTTTAATGAACCTACTTGATTTACTCGATAGCGTCGGCGGTCAAAAAAGTCTTGGAAGTCTCGCAGGCAACCTTGGGCTCGACTCCTCGAAAGCAAATGACCTGGTCAATGCCCTGGCACCTGCGCTTGTTGGAGCCTTCAAGAAACAGACCAGTTCCGAAAATGGGCTCGAAGGTTTCAAAAACGCCTTGCAAAGCGGCAAACACCAGGATTATGTCGACAACCCTGCCAGCATGACTTCAAAAGAAACGGTGCAAGATGGAAACAATATCCTCGGTCACCTTCTCGGCAGCAAGGACGTAAGCCGTAACGTGGCCGCCCAGGCCGCCGCCTCTACCGGTATCGATGTCAACCTGATCAAACAGGCGCTTCCCCTGGTCGCAGGCTTGGCAATGGGGGCGATGAGCAAGAAGAGCAATGCGGGTCAATCGCTTGATAATTCGGGCAGCGACCTGCTGAGCAGCCTGACCGGTGGTGACGGTATTGATGTGGGTGATGTATTGAACCTGGCTAAGAAATTTTTCTAGCTGACCGGTTACCTTATAAAGCCCGATCAGCACTTTTTGATCGGGTTGTTTCTTCGCCCGGCATCACACCTTATTCAGCCCAGTAGCTTCCCCGGGTTCATGATATTAAGCGGGTCAAACACGGCCTTGATACCCCTCATTCTTTCAATATCGTGCGGAGACCGGGTATAGGGCAGCCATGCCTGTTTCAACAGGCCGATTCCATGCTCTGCCGAGATACTGCCTCGATGAGCAGCCGTCAGTGCAAAGATCTCCGGGTTAACCTGTCCACAAGTCTTTTCAAATTCTTCCACTGGCATATCGGCAGGCTTGAGGATATTCATATGCAGGTTGCCGTCACCAAAATGCCCATACCACAGAACCTCGAAAGCGGGATAATGCGACTTGGCGAGTTTGTCGAGGGCGTTTAAATATCCCGGAATCTCAGAGATTCGCACTGACAGATCATTTTTGTAAGGTGTGTACCTCGTTATCGCTTCGGATATACCTTCCCGGTATCGCCAAAGATCAGCCGCCTGGGATTCACTCTGGCTGATCACACCATCCAACACGTGACCCTCTTCCAAACAATATTCAAAACGTTGCAGGGCGATGTCTTCCGTGCCGGTATCAACACAGTCGAACTCAAGCAGCGCATAGTAAGGACTATCGATTTCCATCGGCGACGGCAGGTCATGACCGGCCCGCACATAGCGCATGGAAGTGTCCGAAAGAAATTCGAAGGCCGTCAGGCTCAAAGCATCATTGAACTGCCTGAAAACAGCCGTCATGGACTCAAGACCACTGACCGCCAGCAGCATCACACGCGAAGGCTTTGGAGGATCGGTCAAACGAAGTGTTGCTTCCACGATCATCCCCAGCGTGCCTTCGCTGCCGATAAACAGGTGTCTTAAATCATAGCCGCTGGCGTTCTTGACCAGGCCGCCATTGCAATCGAGCAATGCGCCGCGCCCGTCAATAACCTTGAGCCCCGCCACCTGGTCCCTGGTCAAGCCATAACGCAGAACGCGGATACCGCCCGCATTGGTGGCGATATTGCCGCCCACCTGGGATGAGCCCTCGGACGCAAAACTCACCGGGTAGTACAGACCCCGCTGCGCCGCATATTCCTGCACCACCTGCGTCACCACACCCGGTTCGACGGTCAATGTCCTGTCCACCGCATTGAAATCTATTATCCGCCGCATGCGGTCAAAGGAAACCACGACCTCGGCGGCGTCTGCGACTGCACCGCCACTGAGACCTGTTCGCCCGCCGGAGGGTACGAGCGGAATGCGGTGCTCTGCTGCAAACCCAACGAGTTCACTTACCTCGTCGATGTTTCGGGGAAACACGACCGCCGCGGCATCCGGTGTGCGAAACCGTGTCCAGTCGCAGCCATGACTTTCCAACACCGCCCTGTCAGTGCTGACTTCCAGCCCTGGACAGTGTGCTCTCAGCAGTTTTGACCGCCTGGTTTTTTGTTCCTTTTCCATTCCATTTTTCCAGTTGCTATAAGTGTGCTCTGACGCGACAATGAAGCTTAATTCATATACCGGAAGCAACACCAGACCGATGAACAAAACTGGCCGAAATTACTCGCTCGACAAGGCTAAAATCAAGTTTCTACTGCTTGAAGGCATCCACCCCCAGGCGCGAAAATCAATTGAAAGTGCGGGATACTCAAATATCGTCGAGAAGACCGGTGCACTGACGCCAGAGGCTTTGAGACGTGCGTTGAAGGGTGTCCATTTTGTCGGCATCCGCTCACGCACACAACTGGATGCCGCCGCGCTCGAGGCGGCAGACCGCCTGACCGCGATCGGTTGTTTTTGTATAGGCACCAACCAGGTCGACCTGCAGAAGGCAGCACTTGAGGGAATACCGGTTTTCAACGCACCTTTTGCCAATACCCGCAGCGTGGCTGAACTGGCACTGGCGGAAATTATTATGCTGATGCGTGGAATTCCGCAAAAAAATGCCGCCGCGCACCGCGGAGAATGGCTCAAGTCGGCCAGCGGATCGACCGAGATCAGGGGTAAAACACTGGGGATCGTCGGTTATGGCCATATTGGCTCGCAACTTGGCATCGTCGCCGAAAGCATGGGTATGCGCGTGATCTTTCAGGACGTTGAAAATAAGTTGCCCCTGGGCAACGCCGAAGTGCGAAGCGACCTTGAGTCCCTGTTGAAGGAATCTGATGTGGTTTCACTGCATGTTCCGGATACGCAGCAGACCCGCAATCTCTTCACGGCAAAGATCATCAAAAACATGCGCAAGGGCAGCTTCCTGATCAATGCTTCGCGTGGCACGGTGGTTGATATCGATGCACTCAGCAAGGCCCTGCGATCCGGCCATATTGCCGGTGCCGCGATTGATGTCTTCCCGCGTGAACCCAAGTCAAATGACGACCGTTTCGAATCGCCACTGGTAGGACTGGACAATGTTTTACTGACACCCCATATCGGCGGCAGCACCCTGGAGGCGCAGGAAAATATCGCGATTGAAGTCTCCAGCAAACTGGTGCGTTACAGTGACAACGGGACGACCCGTTCCGCGGTCAACTTCCCGCAGGTGTCACTGCCTGACCATGGTCTTACACGCCGTATCATGCATATTCACCACAATGAACCGGGTGTCCTGAAAGACATCAACCAGGTATTTTTCGGCAATGAAGTCAATATTGCCGCCCAGTACCTGCAAACAGAGGGAGAGATCGGGTACGTTGTGATGGATGTGGAATCCGATGATGTGACCAGGTTGATGAAGGACCTGGCAAAAATCCCCGCCACAATCCGGACACGCATATTGCACTGATATACGCATCACTCCGCTTTCGGCTATGCTTTTAAAAGACAGTTCATATCGTATTGGCAATGGGTGGGTTTTTGATGAGAACAAAACTGAATCTTGGTGTATGGGTTTTACTGGTCGCTGTTCTATTGACCGCGTCTTCGGCATTGGCAGCTGAAGAGGCCAAACCGCCGAAATTATTCAGTAGC
>Ga0316201_10001741_pt1 | contig 14971 bp, 10 predicted proteins | sample CS6wburrow_MG_FD_204516 | JGI IMG/M metagenome (GOLD analysis project Ga0316201, IMG submission 204516) | Coastal sediment microbial communities from Delaware Bay, Delaware, United States - CS-6 worm burrow | ecosystem: Environmental > Aquatic > Marine > Coastal > Sediment | place: USA... | reverse complement strand
ATAATGATTCGGCGTCCTTAAGAATTCTTGTCTCGGGCTTAAGCCTTCAATGGTTTCTACAGCGGTTTCGAAGTCGCTGGTCTGAAAGGTGATGCCTGCTTCCAATTGTATTTTTCTCTTGTAGTTTGCTCTCATTTCAAGTGTTAAACCCTTGACAACGGCCGCATCACCATTCTGTTTTTCGAATAACTGCCCGAATTCATCTTCACCAACTGGTCTAAGATAGAACACATCCTTCAATCGGGTATAAAACCCTTCTAAAGTCACACCTGCGATAAAGTTTTCAGAGGCTTTATCGTAATTAACTGATGCGCTATAGCTATTGGAGCGTTCTTCGACCAGATTTTCGTTTAAAGAAATACGAGAGATCCCTCCACCGGCAAATGCAATGTGCAAATCGGTATCAAATGCCTGAGGGGCCCTAAAACCTGTACTCCAAGTGGTACGTATTTGTAAATTGGATTCTGTTTTAAATAGCAATGAAACACGAGGACTAACGATCGATCGATCAACCAGATTATTGTTATCAACCCTAAACCCAGAAAGTAAATTCAGTTGAGGGGTTATTTCCCAATCACTTTGAAAGAAGACGCCTAAATTCTTAGTGGTCTGATCGATTTCGTAGTTGTAGGATTCGATGACATCGAGCACATCATCCACTAAATATTCAGAGCCAAAAGTGAGGACATTGCTACCATTTAAAAAATCGTTCAATCTAAGATTAAGCTGGATACCGCCTTGTAGCGTCACTGTTTTTGAGGTGCCATAAGGGGGGTTTGAAATATGGTCTTGGATTTCTTGGTCTTCGTCCGGGAAGATTCCCGTATAATGATCTCGATCGGTCTGCTGACCTGCAAAATAACTTATCAAGGAACTATTGTCATTATTGAAATTAATTTGATAATCCAAACTACCAAGAACCACATCATGCGTGCGCTCTTCGGCTTGTTGTGCTAAAAATGCTGGACCCTCGACCATTTCACCGCCATAGCGGTATTCGTTGAGTTTACTAAAACTGGCTTCTAACTTTTGGTTGTCGGATGGTAGAAAGAACAGATTGGCACCAAATGAATTGTTTTTTAGCTTGGTCAATTCTGAATAATCATCGCCATTATGATCATACAGGTCCCGATTACGGTTGTTTATGAATAATGAAACCCCTGCGTTCTTGGATCTGGAAACAACAGTCGCATTGCCGGTTATCATATGGTCGTCTGAGTTACCATTGATATTTTGATAGGTATAGCTGATATCAAAATTATTCGTTTTTGGAATTTTTGTAATGACATTGACCACTCCACCAATGGCGCTGGATCCATAAAGAGCAGATCCACCACCGCGAATGGTTTCAATACGCTCGATCATATTGACTGGGATCTGTTCCAATCCGTAAAGACCTGTAAGTGGACTGAATATAGGACGCCCATTTATTAAGATCTGTGAGTAGCCGCCACCAAGACCATTTATTCGGAGCTGTGTATAATTACAAGTCTGACAGTCAGTTTCAACACGCAATCCTGGTTGAAACTTTAATCCTTCAGATAAATTACATGCTTGTAGATTACTCAGGCTCTCACTATTAAGGATATTAACAATTACTGCCGAATTCGTTTTGCGCTTGAAAGTTCGAGTACCAGTTATGACAACTTCATCCATGAGTTCTGTCTCCAACTCAAAATTTATAGTTGTATGCGCCTTTAATTCGATTCGTTTACGTTGGGTTTTATATCCTGTAACAGATACTACTATCGTGTAAGCTTTAGGAGGGACATTCTTAATAATATAGGATCCCTCACGATTACTTACAGCTCCAAAGGAGGTAGATTCGAGATACACGTTCGTATACGGAAGTGTTTCGCCTCGAGACTTCACGGTACCCGAAATATTAAACGATTCTTGTGCTATCGACAGTTGAACAGCGGCCAAGAAGAAAAGGAGTACCCTATAGGTCATGCAATTATTTTGCTGTAAAGGTAAAATAAAATTTAGACATGTCTAAAAATAACTGTATCTTTACCTTGTATTAATAATATTAGTGCGAAGTCTAATAGTATGTTCACCCTTTCGGAAGAGAATTATTTAAAAGCGATATACCACCTAGAAAGTCATTTGGGAGTTAGTGTCAGCACCAATGCGATTGCCGAAAAGATCAAGACCAAAGCTTCTTCTGTAACAGATATGATCAAGAAACTTGCTGAAAAAGGTCTTGTGAGCTATAAGAGGTATAAAGGCGTGAATTTAACGGACAAAGGCAGGTCAAGTGCTATATCCGTTATTAGGAAACATCGTCTTTGGGAAGTGTTCTTGGTCGAGAAACTTAATTTTTCCTGGGATGAAGTTCATGAAGTAGCAGAGCAGTTGGAGCATATAAAATCAGAAAAACTCACACAACAATTAGACGCATTTTTAGGTTTCCCGGAGCGCGACCCACATGGTGATCCGATTCCAGATAAAGATGGTAACTTCTCTACCAGCAATAAAATATTGCTTAATGAGGCGAGTATAGGAACTGACTATAAATGTTTTGGAGTAAAGGATTCTTCGGCCAATTTCTTGAAATATTTAAATAAGTACAACTTAACCTTGGGTACTGAATTGCGAGTAATTAGCAAAGAAGATTTTGACGAGTCCATGACGATCCGTTTCAATAATATTCGACTTAATGTATCAAAGGCCATTGCAAACAACTTATATATTAAACCAATTTAGATCATGGAACAGGTATTAAACTATTTCGAATCAATAGACCCTGTATTAGGAGCTTTTTATGCCTCCTTATTTACGTGGGGATTGACAGCAGTAGGAGCATCATTGGTGTTTTTCATGAGAGGAATGAATCGTGCATTACTTGATGGTATGTTAGGGTTTACAGGAGGCGTTATGGTAGCTGCTAGTTTTTGGAGTTTATTGGCGCCTGGTATAGAAATGAGTCCTGGAGAAGGCTTTGTGAAGGTCATTCCTGCAGCGGTTGGATTTGCTTTAGGCGCCTTATTTATTTTTGGATTGGATAAAGTGTTACCCCATTTACATATTAACTTTAAGGAAAGTGAAAAAGAGGGTGTAAAATCTCCTTGGCACAGAACAACCTTATTAGTACTGGCAATTACTTTACATAACATTCCTGAAGGGTTGGCAGTTGGGGTTTTATTTGGTGGCGTTGCAGCCGGTATTCCTGAAGCGACTATCGGTGGCGCCGTAGCTTTAGCAATCGGGATCGGCATACAGAATTGTCCAGAAGGATTGGCGGTTGCTATGCCACTTCGTCGAGAAGGGGTGAGTAAGTTCAAGAGTTTTTGGTATGGTCAACTATCAGCCATTGTAGAGCCGATTGCGGCAGTTATTGGTGCATTGGCTGTTACATTCTTTACACCGATATTACCCTATGCTCTGGCATTCGCTGCAGGCGCAATGATCTTTGTCGTAGTGGAAGAAGTGATTCCGGAAACCCAGCGCGATAAATTTACAGATATTGCAGTACTTGGATTCATTGGTGGATTCATTGTCATGATGACATTGGATGTTGGTCTAGGATAAGTACATCAAATCCTTCTTACTCATTCCCAATTAAATTAAAGGCACCGTTCAAAAGGATTTTGTCTGTGTCTTTTAAAAGGGTATTATCCATTATTTGATGATACCCATTCGAGTTTGTACCTAAATGAACTTCCATTTGCTCGAAATAATAGGTGTCCTCGATTACTTTGTCCAAAAGCAGGATATAGTGACGCTGATTGACTTCGACCACTGCGGTTTCTGGCAATGCTTTAAAAGTAGCGGTGTCCGTAATGATATCTGCATTAACGAACATACCCGTTAAAAACCGATTTGATTCATCCAATGGATGCCCATGAACTTTTATGGTCCTATTCTCGTCTATTGATGTACCCACTAAATAAACCCTTGCTTCAAAATTGTCTTCGGATGCTTCTGGAATCTTGAAATTTATTTTTTGGTCTTTTTTTATTTTCATGATATCTTTTTCAAAGACCGATAGTTCTAAATGAATATGATCATTGTCAATTATTTCCATGATCGGAGTCGAAGGGGACACATAGGTACCACGTGACACGTTCACCTTCGTGATGCTTCCACCTATAGGGGCATAAATGGTAATAATAGATGTGATGCTTCCGCTTTCGACGATTTCTGGAGAAATATTTAGCATGGTCAACCGTTTTCTCAATCCGTTGTATTTTGCCCGTCCTGTCTTGAAGCTACTTTCAGCTTTTAAATAATTTTTCCGTGAGGTTATATTTTCATCGAGCATTGTTTTTTGCCGATCGTATTCGGATCTAAGATAATTCAGTTGTTCTTTTATCTCTAAATATTCTTGCTGTAAGGTGACGAATTCTGGATTCTCTAAAGTTACCAAGGCCTGTCCTTTTTTCACGGTATCTCCAACGAGTAATGGCGTACTTTTAATATAGCCACCAATAATGGAATTGACCACGGCACGATTTCCTGGAGGTACATCTATCATTCCAGTCACCTTTACGACAGTCGGAAAGGACTTTTTGTCAATACTTCCTAAGGCCATATCGTTCTGCTTGAATTGTTCTTTGGTAAGCATTAAACGGTTATCTGGGTCTTGCTGTGTTCCGCTTTCATTTTTTGTACCTGTATCATGGCAGTTAAAGGCCAAGAGCAAAAAGCCGAGAGTAAGGAATTTATATGGAATACGTGTCATAACGTTGTTTTTAAAGGGTTAAATAGTTGATTTTAATGACAGTTTGATTGTAAATATTCAAATTTTCTAAATGGTTGAGTTTTATCTCATAGGCGTTTTCCAGACTTAAGATATATTGATAGAAATCAATTTCGCCATTTTTGTAGCTGCTATTGGCTGTCTTGATTATCTCGTTTGCCATTGCAACACCTTCATCGCGATAATAATCCAGTGCGTTCTCGTGTTTAATGAGTTGTGATCGTAATTCAGCAATTTTAGCGTTTAATGCAATTTCATATTCAACGGATTCTTCAACCACAATGTCTTCTCCGATTCTTGATGCTTTAATGCGGGCAGACTGTCCACTGAATAACAATGGTATTTTCAATCCCAATTGATATCCAGCAATATTCGTATTGAGTCCAGGATTGGTACCCTGAAAATAATTAAGGCTTATATCAGGTAAAAGCTGTTGTTTCTCGTATTGGCGTTTGGCCTCGAAAAGGGATATCCTACTTTCGTGATACTTGATCTCAGGGCTATTAACAAGATCAACAAACCGTACTTCTATTTCAGAAAGAGGCGTATCAACAATTGTTAGGGTATCCTTGTTTTGTACCACTTTCTGCAATTGACGATATGCTATATTAACATTTTCCTGCGCTTGAAGAAGTCTTAAATTGACCTGTCTTTGTTTCGATTGCGCCGTGATCATTTCCAGATAATTAGTTTCGCCCAATTCGAATCGACGCTTTGCGGTATTGGCAAAATTCCTATAAAGACTATCTAAACGTACTAATATGTTTTTGTTTTCTTTCGTGAAGATGAATTGATAATATCCTGATGTCACTTCACGTTCAAGAGATTTCTTGCTGATAGCATAATTCCAGGATTCTAGGTCTGAGTTGGCCTTATTCAATTTTTGCCCTGCGAAGTAAACTGTTGGGAACAGGAATTCCTGTTGAATGCCTATCACATTCAAAGGCTCGTTATTGATAGCAAGATTGTTTTCATCATATTCATAATAAACCCTTGTTTTATCAAAGCTGAAAGCACTACCAATAAGTGCATCAGAGCGATCCACTTTAAGTTTACGGGCCTTTAATCCTGAGTTATTTTCAATGGCCATGTCAATTAATTCGTTGAGGGATCTCGAATTGTCTTGACCAAAAGAGCTTGAAGAAATCAGGATAATGATCAGGATTCCCAGTATTTTTTTCTTTTTGGATGTTCTCGGTCCTTGGCTTTTGCCCGGGCTATCAAAATATGAATAAAGAACGGGCAGCACAACTAATGTGAGCAGGGTCGCGGTGACTAGACCACCAATCACAACCGTTGCCAATGGTCTTTGCACTTCAGCTCCGGCATTAGTTGAAATGGCCATTGGCAAGAATCCTAGTGCTGCTGCCGTTGCAGTCAAGAGGACTGCACGCAAACGATCTTTTGTACCTTGTTTGATTAGTGTCTCCATATCTGTAATTCCTTGTTGTTTGAGTTCCTTAAAATGTTCAATAAGTACAATGCCATTCAATACTGCAATACCAAAAAGTGCAATGAAACCCACGCCCGCTGAAATACTGAATGGCATATCTCGCAGCCACAGAAATAACACACCACCAACAGTTGCCAACGGAATGGCTGAAAATAATAAAAGGGCTTCTTTTATGGAGTTAAATGCAAAATATAGAAGTATGAAAATGAGGGTGAGGGCAATAGGGACTGCGACCATTAACCTCGATTTTGCACTTTGCAGATTTTCGAACTGACCTCCATAAGTAATCGTATAACCCACTGGCAGTTTTAAGTTTGTATCGATTAATTCTTGTACATCTTTCACTACCGATTCAAGATCGCGATTCCTTACGTTTATACCGACAACGATTCTCCTTCGCGTGTCATCCCTGGAAATTTTCGCAGCACTTTTTTGATAAGTGATGCTTGCCAATTCACTTAATGGGATTTTTCCACCATTAGGCAAGTCTATTTTGAGATTCTTGATATTTTCAATATCCTGACGTTTGGATTCGTTCAATCTTACGACTAGATCAAATCGTTTCTCACCTTCAAAGACACTACCTACTTTTTTACCTGCGAACCCCATGGATAACATATTATTCAGGTCTTCGATATTAAGTCCGTATCGGGCAATTTTCTGGCGGTCATATATAACACTCATTTGGGGTAATCCGACAACTTTTTCAACAGAGATATCCGCTGCACCCTCAACATCTTGTATCAATGATCTAATTTCATTTCCTTTTTTCGAAAGCACCTCGAGGTCCTCCCCAAATATCTTAATGGCAATATCTGCGCGCACACCTGTTATGAGTTCATTGAAACGCATTTCTATGGGTTGTGTGAACTCGACCTCCATACCGGGGATGATCTCAAGTGCTTCTTTGAATTTATCTGCTAATTCGTCCTTCGACCTGGCAGAGACCCAGTCTTTTTTTGGTTTTAGGATTATTATGACATCACTTTCTTCCATCGACATGGGGTCCGTAGGGACTTCAGCAGCGCCAATCCTGGTCACTACTTGCTTTACTTCTGGGAAATTATCAATAAGGATATTCTCAATTTGCGTTGTGATTTCTACTGTGTTACTCAAAGAAGTGCCTGTTTTTAGCACAGGCTGAATCACAAAATCCCCTTCATCCAAGGTGGGTACGAATTCACCTCCCATATTGGCAAATAAGAAAATGCTGCCACTCAATAGTAGAATAGCGATGCCTAAAACAAGTTTTTTACTTTGCAATGCCCAATGAATGCTTGGTTCGTAGATGTTGTTTAGCCAATGCATTAAGCGAACTGAAATATTCTTTTCAGATTTTTTTGTAGGCTTAATGAACATAGAAGCAACCACTGGCACATAGGTAAAGCAGAAAATCATGGCACCTATCAATGCAAAACTAAAGGTCAATGCCATAGGCTTGAACATTTTACCTTCCACACCACTTAATGAGAGGATAGGAATAAATACTATTAAGATGATCAGTTGGCCAAATATGGCAGATTTCATCATTTTCGATGCACCTTCAAACGTTATTCGGTCCTTGAATTTCTGGGCCTCTTGTTTTGCCAAGGCATTCAGTTCGTGCTGTTTTGTAGTTATCCTGAAGGCAATGAATTCAACAATTATTACGGCCCCATCAATGATAATTCCGAAGTCAATAGCCCCTAAACTCATTAAATTGGCATCAACACCAAAAATGTACATGAGTGACAAGGCAAATAATAAACACAGAGGGATTATTGAAGCCACTACCAGCCCTGACCTAAAATTACCCAACAACAATACTACTACGAAAACTACTATAAGACATCCTAAAACAAGATTTTCGGTCACAGTGAAACTTGTTCTGCCAATAAGTTCACTGCGATCTAAAAAAGCATTGATGTAAACACCTTTGGGTAATGATCTAGAAATGGAGGTAACACGTTCTTTAACAGCATCTATAACTTGCTTGGAATTTGCTCCTTTAAGCATCATGACCTGTCCGAGGACTTTTTCCCCTTCTCCGTTTCCAGTTATCGCGCCAAAACGAGTGGCGTTTCCATATCCAACTTGAGCGACGTCCTTAATGAAGACAGGAATTCCCGTTACATTTTTAATGACAATATTGCCTAGATCCTCGAGGGAAGTCACCAATCCGTCACCACGAATGAAATAGGCTTGGTTCACTTTTTCTATGTAACCACCACCGGCTATGCTATTATTGGCTTCAAGTGCGTTAAAAACCTCTTTGGCGCTTATACCCATCGCATTTAGTTTCTCAGTATCGATGGCTACTTCATATTGTTTTAAGAAACCACCCCAGGTATTTACTTCAACCACGCCCGGAATACCTGAAAGTTGGCGTTTTACGATCCAATCCTGTATGGTGCGAAGATCTTGAGCGGTATATTGATCTTTATACTCGGGCTCTACATCAAGAATGTATTGATAAATTTCACCTAAGCCAGTGGTAATGGGCCCCATCTCTGGTTGTCCAAAACCATCTGGAATTTTCTCTGAGGCTGATTTTATTTTTTCAGCTATAAGCTGTCTTGGTAAATAGGTTCCAATCTCATCATTGAATACTATGGTTACAACAGATAGACCGAATTTAGAAATGGAACGGATTTCCTGAACGCCCGGAAGGTTCGCCATTTCCAATTCCACCGGATAGGTAATGAATTGCTCCATGTCTTGGGTGGAAAGGTTTCGTGATGTCGTTATGACCTGTACTTGATTATTGGTAACATCGGGAACAGCTCCAATAGGGATCTGTGTAAGGGAGTATAGCCCAAAACCTATTATAAATGTGGTAAATAATAGAATGATGAATTTATTCCGTAAACTGAAATTGATTATATATGATAGCATAATTCAATGATTAGAAGTGTGTCAACCCATTATGTAATAGGCTGGCAAAACAATTTTGAACTAGAAATGAATTATACCTGTTTAGGGGGTTGTAAAAGACCTTTTTTATGAAGTGATGACATGGAAGCCAAGTAATGGAAGTTAGCTTCCTTAGCATCTGATAACTCAATCGCATTGGAATCGGTAAAAGAATGTTGTAAGACAAAGGCGGTTATCGTTAATAAATGACCTTGACATTGAAACGGCAGTTGTTCGTGATCTTTTTGTTCTTCTTGGTGTTTTTTGCTGTGTTCTGTTTTTAGCTCGCCATAATGTTTTGATAGGAACACGAAGAAATTATCACCATATTCTACTTTATGGAATGTGGCATGCTCTATTAACTCATCCAGTTGCATAATATCGTCTGCGCCGATATTAATGCTTTGCACAAGTAGCAAAAAAGACAAAAAAATGGCAATTATCTTACTCATCTACACAAAGTTAATAAATTTATATGTACGAAATACTTTGGCACGATTTCGGCAGTATACAAAGTATTATCTTCGTATTATGAGAATAGCTTTACTTTTATTATTCGCTTTAATGCTTTCAATTACATCATTTTCACAGGTTGAACCCGGAATCACATCTGTTGATTTTGGAGACATTGCTCATTTTGAAGACGTAAGCGTCGAGTTTGTAAAACTGATATCAGATTCTCGATGCCCAAAAAATGTGCAATGTATTCGTGCAGGCGAAGCTGAAGTCTTGGTTGCGGTATATAAAAATGGAAAATTTTCTCATGAAAAGAAACTGGTCTTTCATGCTTCAGGGGTTGTGAATCAGGAACAATTACAGCTGTTCAATTCGGAATACTTGAATATTCAAGGCCTGGCATTACATCCTTACCCATTTGGTGTAGGCAAGATTATTGACGAGAATTACTACTTGGATCTGCAAATAAATCAATGACACCCGCAGTCATCAGTGCCACACGATGAATCATTTAATTTAGCTGTTCTTTTCCAGAAGAATTTTCGAACCAAGAAAAACACTGCGAAACCAAGTGCAGAAAAAACAAGTATATTCTGGATAAGTGTATTCATGATCATTTAGTCGTTTTATAAAGGTAATACTTTATTTTAAGAACTGATAGGCTATCAATGCCACGATGTAGGCAAAGGCAGTCATTATCACCAGTTGTAAAATTGGCCATTTCCAGCTATTGGTTTCGCGTTTTACAATGGCCAGTGTACTCATACATTGCATGGCGAATGCATAGAACAGGAGCAAAGAGATCCCACTTGCGAAATTAAACAATGGGCCTCCCAGAATAGGATTGACTTCGCCGGCCATTCGGTTCTTTATGGTATCTTCATCATCATTTCCAACACTATATATGGTTGCTAAAGTACCTACAAAAACTTCTCTCGCCGCAAAAGAACTTATTAGGGCAATGCCAATTTTCCAATCATAACCCAAGGGTCTAATTGACGGCTCAATGGCTCTACCGGTTATACCTATGAAAGAGTGTTCTAATTTATGTGCAGCTATTTTATGCTGTAGATCTTCATCACTTAATTCTTGAGAAGCGTATTCTGTAGTGACGATCTCTTCCGCATTGTTAAATTCCTCACCGGGACCATAAGATGCCAAGAACCATAGTATGATCGATATGGCCAATATTATTTTCCCAGCCCCAAAAACAAAGGATTTTGTCTTCTCAATAACCGTAATGACCACGTTCTTCAACAGCGGTAGTTTATAATTGGGCATTTCAATAACGAAATAAGTCTTACTTCTTATTTTTAAGATCTTATTGAGCAGCCATGCGGATAATACAGCAGCTCCAAATCCAATAAGGTATAAAAGCATTAAGGTCAAGGCCTGATAGCTTAGCCCAACGATCCTGCCTTCTGGAATCACAAGGGCAATGATTATCAGGTATACGGGAAGACGTGCAGAACAGGTAGTAAAAGGGGTTACCAAAATAGTGATTAGTCGTTCTTTCCAGTTTTCGATATTACGTGTCGCCATGATTGCTGGAATCGCACAAGCAGTACCTGAGATGAGGGGCACAACGCTTTTGCCGCTAAGTCCAAAACGGCGCATTATTCGATCCATCAGGAACACGACTCGGCTCATATAACCACTTTCTTCTAGTATTGCAATGAATAAAAATAGAAAGGCTATTTGAGGAATGAATATAACAATGCCACCAAGTCCTGGAATCACGCCCTCCGCAATTAGATTTGTAAATGCGCCTGACGGTAGAGCACGTTTGGTCCACTCACTTAACGACGCAAATGTGCTATCAATAAAATCCATCGGGACACTGGACCAATCGTAAATCGCTTGGAAAATCGTCAACAAAATGACTCCAAAAATCACATAACCCCAAACCTTGTGAGTTAGCACCCTGTCAAATTTACTTCTTAAGTCTCGTGCCTTAGAGGTGTCAATTACCTGACCACGTTTAAGAACTTGATTGATGAATTGATAGCGTTTAATGGTTTCTTTTTGCTGAAGCCTTTTGAGTTCTGACCTCGATTTGGTTTTAAAACTTTCAATACTTGGTTCTTTGCGTTCCGTTTTCCCAAAGTTTACGTCTTGTGTTATGACCAACCAAAGTTTATATAAAAGTTGATTAGGGAAGGCATTACGAAGTCTATTAAAATACTCCACATCAATAACCGAAGCGTCCAAGCAAGGTGTCTTTGAAATATTCTTATGATTGATGATAAGGTTTTTTAGATCTTCAATTCCCGTATTTTTACGGGTACTGATCAATGCTATCTTGGTTTGAAGTTGTTCCTCTAAATATGGAATATCAAGCGAAATACCTTTGTAATTCATCCTATCGCTCATATTTATGGCTAGGATCACCGGTATCTCAAGGTCTTTTATTTGAGTGAATAATAGAAGGTTACGTTTCAGGTTCTCCACATCACTTATAACGATGGCAACATCTGGAAAATCCTTGTCATTCTTGTTAAGCAACAATTCAATGACCACATTCTCGTCAATTGAAGATGCATTTAGGCTATAAGTACCAGGAAGATCCAAGATGTGTGCTTTTACACCTCTAGGAAGTTTACATATGCCCTGTTTTTTTTCAACAGTGATGCCTGGATAATTACCTACTTTTTGGTTCAATCCAGTCAATGCGTTGAACACTGAGGTTTTACCAGTATTGGGATTTCCGATAAGGGAGACATTGATCTGTTTAGCCATTTACAAGCTTTTCAATAATGACAAATTTTGCGGTCTCTTGACGAATGGCTAGGTGACTTCCGTTAATATTCAAATACATGGGATCCTTGAAAGGCGCCAATTGAAGCATTTCCACTTCATTGCCAGGCAAGCAACCCATCTCAAGTAATTTCAAGGGCACTTTATCGGAAGAGATTTCCTTGATAATGGCTTTTTCGCCCTTTTTAAGATCGGCTAAAGAGAATTCCACGCGCTTATTTAGATTCATTCTAAGAATCAAAAATAGGATAATTTGGAGCACTAAAAAAATATGTCTCAAAGAAATAGTCAAACTATTTTTCTTCTTTTTTCAATACGGAAATATCTTCAAGCAAACGTACTATATCTTCTGGATCAGTACCGTCATAATATCCTCTAATTTGTCGTTTCTTGTCAATGAGCATGAAGTTCTCTGTATGTATCATATCGTACTGATCACCGACTCCCGTCGTTTTTACCGCCATATAGGACTGTCTTGCAAGTTCATAGATCTGTTTTTTGTCACCAGTAACCAGATTCCATTTAGTGTCATTTACACCCTTAAGCTTGGCGTAACGCTTCAATTGTTCTACCGAATCGATTTCTGGTGTTACTGAATGTGAAAGTAACATGACCTCTTGGTCATTTATTAACTGGTCTTGTATCTCTCGCATATGATCTGTCATAATTGGGCAAATCGTTTGGCATGTGGTAAAAAAGAAATCGGCTACATATATCTTATCGGTATAATCCTCTTGTGTGATAATATCACCATTCTGATTGATCAATGAGAAATCCGCAATCTTATGATACTTGCGTATATGCTGACGCGTACTGTCCACCAATTCAAAATTCACCTGTGATGGCTGATAAATTGGAAGAACTCTTTTGGGTTTTAATATGGAATAAAAAATAGAAACGATAATCGCCGATAGAATGGCCAGAACAATAGCAAAAAATCTATATTTCTTAAAGAAAGTGAGCAATAGTCAAATTTGTGACAAAAGTAATATCAAATACCATTATACGCATCTTTTTAACACTCTTAATTCTGATGATAAATTAATGTTTCTATTGTGTTGATTCACAAAGGATTGTTAAATATTCGAGGACTTAGTGAATTGGATTTTTTAAGTTTAACTAAAAGTGTATTTTTGTGCCCTGATAATCCCCTTTAAAAAATCGATGGAAATAGTCATTAAAATATCCCAATTCTTATTAAGTCTTTCTATATTAATAGTCCTTCATGAGCTAGGTCATTTTATTCCGGCGAAAGCATTCAAGACCAAAGTTGAGAAGTTCTATCTTTTCTTTGATATAAAGTACTCGCTTTTCAAGAAAAAGATCGGGGATACGGTATATGGCATTGGTTGGTTACCCTTAGGAGGTTATGTGAAGATCGCAGGCATGATCGATGAGAGCATGGATAAGGAACAAATGGCTAAACCACCTCAACCATGGGAATTCAGGTCTAAACCAGCATGGCAGCGACTGATCATCATGTTAGGCGGTGTGACGGTGAATTTCTTATTGGCATATATCATATATTCCATGGCGTCATTTAACTATGGCGATACAGATATAGCTGCAGATAGCATTGAAGGCGGCTATCAGGTTACCAATCCCATTCTAACGGATCTAGGGATTAAGACTGGTGATAATGTGCTTGCCATTAATGGTAACGCAATAGTCAATTACTCAGATATTCGTAAAAACATCATTGAAGCCGAAACCATTACCATTGAAAATGAAAATGGGATTAAGGATGTCACACTTCCCGAGGACTATTTGGGAAAATTAAGTACGTCGAAGGACCGTAGTTTTTTTGATCTAAGAGTTCCTTTTGTCGTTCGACAAGTTTCAGATTCCTCTTTGAATAGATCTTTGGATATAAAACCAAACGATATCATTACTGGTATAAATGACACCCCTTTGAGGTATTATGATGAGGTAGGTACTGCGCTTAAACCTTTTGCAGGACAAACGGTGAATGTAAAAATGTTGAGGGAAGGAAAGACACTGACCATGCCGATGCAAGTTGATGCCGAAGGCAAACTAGGTATTTATGCGAATGGTAATTTAAACGATATCGAAAAACTGGGCTATTTTAGTATCATTAGAAAAAGCTATGGTTTCGGGGAGAGCTGGGTTGTTGGTTGGACAAAATTCAAAGGCCAGATATCGTCTTATGGATCACAACTCAAGAAGATTTTCACTCCAAGTACAGGTGCTTATAAAGGTGTTGGTGGATTCAAGGCCATCTACGATATTTTCCCAGATAATTGGAGTTGGGAGTTCTTTTGGAGTATTACGGCATTTTTATCCATTATGCTTGGGGTATTGAACTTACTTCCTATTCCGGCATTGGATGGCGGTCATGTCATGTTCTTGTTATACGAAATGGCAACACAGCGTAAACCAAGTGAAAAGTTCTTGGAAAAAGCACAAATGGTCGGCTTCTTCATTCTTATAGCTTTAGTCTTATTTGCCAACGGAAATGATGTCGTTAAAGCGATTTTTAATTAGAGCATTGATTTTAATTAATTAAATTTGATGAAATTAAAAAAACGCCTATATTTGCGCTCGCTAAAGCGAAAAATAGTCCTCCTTAGCTCAGTTGGTTAGAGCATCTGACTGTTAATCAGAGGGTCCTTGGTTCGAGCCCAAGAGGAGGAGCAAAAAGAAAAAGAGCTGCACGAAAGTGTGGCTCTTTTTCTTTTTCCCTCTTG
>Ga0316201_10001740_pt1 | contig 14976 bp, 8 predicted proteins | sample CS6wburrow_MG_FD_204516 | JGI IMG/M metagenome (GOLD analysis project Ga0316201, IMG submission 204516) | Coastal sediment microbial communities from Delaware Bay, Delaware, United States - CS-6 worm burrow | ecosystem: Environmental > Aquatic > Marine > Coastal > Sediment | place: USA: Delaware... | reverse complement strand
TTCAAGAACAGCCTGACAGGACTGCCCATGGGCGGCGCCAAGGGCGGATCGAATTTCGACCCGAAAGGAAAATCCGACGGCGAGATCATGCGGTTCTGTCAGTCCTTCATGAATGAACTGTACCGGCACATTGGCCCTTTCACTGACGTTCCTGCCGGCGACATCGGTGTCGGCGCGCGCGAAATCAGCTTCCTTTTTGGCCAGTATAAGCGTCTCACCAATACGTTCACGGGTGTATTGACCGGCAAAGGCCTGTCCTTTGGCGGCAGTGAAATTCGCGTTGAAGCCACCGGCTACGGCACGATCTATTTCATGGAAGACATGCTGCGCCATAAAAACCAGGGCATCGAGGGCAAGACTTGCCTGGTCTCAGGTTCAGGCAATGTCGCCACTTATGCGACCGAGAAACTGATCCAGCATGGTGCGAAGCCGGTAACATTGTCGGATTCCGGCGGTTTCATCCACGATCCGGATGGAATCACCAAGGAAAAGCTGGCCTGGGTGAAGGACCTCAAGGAAAAACGCCGCGGCCGCATTTCCGAGTATGCTGATGAATTTGGCGTGAAATTTTACCCGGGTGAACGACCCTGGTCGGTACCCTGCGACCTGGCCTTCCCCTGCGCAACCCAGAACGAAGTGAATGGCGAAGATGCCGAAACCCTGATCAAGAATGGCTGCTTTGGTGTGGCGGAAGGCGCCAACATGGGCTCCAACAATGACGCCATAGCTGTTTACCGTAAAGCCAAGATCTTTTATGGCTGCCCCAAGGCAGCTAACGCGGGCGGCGTTGCAGTATCCGGTCTTGAAATGGCGCAAAACAGCATGAGAATGTCCTGGAGCCGCAAGGAGCTCAACCAGCACCTGGGGGACATCATGAAAGGGATCCACGAGCGTTGCGTGGAATACGGCACCGAGTCTGATGGCTACGTGGATTACCTCAGGGGCGCGAACATCGCCGGCTTCAAGAAAGTCGCCGACGCGCTGATCTCTTACGGCACGGCTGCTTAATTCAACTTATCTGTCAGGACACATTCCGCTCCCCGTTCGGGGAGCGGATTGAAGTGCTGGAGACTATTCTCTTTTTTCTGCTTCCTTGAGAAAGCGTTCGGTTAATTTATCCACCGACCAGGAATCGGCCTTCTGGCTGGGTGGATATTCTGCAAACGTCTGTAAAAACTGTCCGGTCATTGCCAATCCCAGGTAAAGTTGGGGCGCCTTATCAATCATCCAGTCCCAGTAGGTGTTCGAGTTGTGATCCGCCCGTTCGAAAGGATCGCGCCGCAGATTGAAAATTTTGGGCAGCCTCAACACCACCATAGGTTCGGCCCATAACGCCATGGTCTGGGCGCGCTGTTCAGCGTAGACGATCTTCCAGTCACCCACCCGAACACCGACCGGCATGCCCTCGTCATCCAGGTAGTGAAACACCGGCCGCGGCCCGTTCTGGGCTTCCCCGGTCAAATAGGGCAGGAAGTTGTAGCCATCCAGGTGCACACGGTACTGCTTACCTGCAATGGTCTGGCCTTTCTTCAGTTTCTCCACGATGTCGGGTTCACCGGCCGCAGCCATCAGGGTGGGCACCCAGTCGAGGTGGCTCATGATGTCATTGGACACAGCCCCAGCTGGAAATTTGCCGGGCCAGCGCACCATGGCCGGTACCCGGTAGGCGCCCTCCCAGTTGCTGTTCTTCTCGCTGCGGTAAGGCGTAATTCCCGCATCGGGCCAGGTATTGAAATGCACGCCGTTATCGGTGGAGTAAACCACGATCGTATTTTCAGCGATACCGAGTTCATCCAGCTTTTTCAGCAATTCTCCAACGGTTTCATCGTGCCCCATCATCGTGTCGTTGTAGGGACCCTGGCCGGAACGCCCCACATCGGATGGTTTGGTGTGAGTTCGGAAATGCATGTGGGTGGCGTTAAACCACACGAAAAATGGTTTTTTCGCAGCATGGGCACGGTCAATAAAGTCCAGGCTTGCCGCCAGGAACTCCTCGTCTACGGTTTCCATCCGCTTGCGGGTCAGCGCTCCGGTATCCTCGATTCGTCCGTCAGCATAGGAATGGATCACGCCACGCGGTCCGAACTTGGCCTTGAACCACGGCTGGGTCGGGTAATCGGCATCCTCGGGCTCTTCTTCGGCGTTCAGGTGATACAGGTTGCCGAAGAATTCATCAAAGCCGTGAGCCGTGGGAAGGTATTCATCCTTGTCACCCAGGTGATTCTTACCGAACTGGCCGGTAGTGTAACCCTCTGATTTGAGCAAGGTGGCCAGCGTCACATCGCGGTCCTGCAGCCCTAGTTCAGCGCCAGGCAAACCCACTTTACTCAAGCCGGTCCGAAGCGGCGACTGACCAGTAATGAAGGAAGAACGGCCGGCGGTGCAACTCTGATCACCGTAATAATCAGTAAAGCGGGTGCCTTCAGCCGCAATGCGGTCGATGTTGGGCGTGCGATAGCCCATGGCGCCGTCGTTATAGGCGCTGATGTTATAGACCCCGATGTCGTCTCCCCAGATGATCAGGATATTGGGTTTGGAGTCTTGTGCGTAACTGAAGCCCGATCCAACCAGGCTCAAAACAGCAAATAAAAGTGTTCCTTTAATGAACTTCGCGGACAAAGATCTGTTTTTCATACTCTCACTCAACTTTTCAAATTGAACTGTTTATTCAACCTCCGGCCGGGTTGAATTACTCCGGCAGAGTTCTATTGATTATGGCCATGCAGTCTGCTTCCAGCGGGAGTGTGCCGTAGAGGTGAGGCCGCGAATCCGCCAGCCTGGAGGAACAAAAGGCTGCGGCGATATCCTTTTGGGAGCCTGAATACCCACAATCCTGCGACATGGGCGAGTCTGCTGCGCGCATTCGTTTGCAGAAACGCCCAGTCCACTGCGCTCAGCCGCTGTTTCATGCGCTACTTCAATTCGCGCCTGAGTATTTTGCCCACCGCAGATTTCGGAAGCTCATCCAGGAACACGACCTGCTTGGGTACTTTATACCCTGCAAGGTGTTCCCGGCAGAAATCGCGCACGTTTTCCCCGGTAATCGAATCGTCGGATTTCACGACAAAAAGCTTCACTGCTTCGCCCGTGGCCTCGCTTGGCATACCCACACAGGCAGACTCGATGACACCCGGCATGTGGGCAACGACGTCCTCGATTTCATTGGGATAGACGTTGAATCCCGAGACCAGGATCATGTCTTTCTTGCGGTCTACGATCTGAAAGTAGCCGTCTTCATCCATCACCGCGATGTCGCCCGTTTTGAAGTATCCATCGTCAGTCATGGAGGCAGCCGTTGCTTCAGGCTGACGCCAGTACCCTGACGTGACCTGGGGACCCTTGATGCAGAGTTCTCCCGGTTCTCCCTGCGGTACTTCGTTACCGTCATCGTCACGCAGTGATATGTCGGTGGAGGGTACGGGAACTCCAATCCCGGCACGGTATTCCGGAACGCCCAAGAGGTTCACAGTCGCGACGGGCGAGGTTTCTGAAAGGCCGTAGCCCTCCTTGATGTAACTCCCGGTGAGGTCCTTCCATTTCTGGGAAACCGCTTTCTGGACCGGGGCGCCTCCCCCCATTGTGAATTTCAGGCTGGAAAAATCAATGTCGCTGAAACCGGGTGTATGCAGCAACCCGACAAACAGCGTATTTACCCCGGTGAAGATACTCGGGCGCGAGGCCGCCCAGATTTTGACGAACGATTCCATGTCGCGGGGATTGGTGACCAGGACATTTTTTTCTCCCCGCCGGAAGAAACTCAGTGTATTCACCATCAGCGCGAAAATGTGGTACATCGGAATGGCGGTGATCACCACCTCACTCCCGTCTTCGATCATGCCCGCGTCGACCGACTGGAACTGCAAAATGTTGGCCACCAGGTTTCCATGGGTCAGCATCGCTCCTTTGGACAGGCCGGTGGTTCCCCCCGTGTACTGAAGGAATAGCAGGTCATCGAGATTCAGCTCCGGTTCTTCAAACGGCAGGCTTTTGCCGGCCGCAAGCGCGTCGGTAAACTCAATCGTATTCTCAAGCCGGGTGTCGATTGGCGGCGAGGGCAAACCCCGATTCACCAGGTCATCCAGGCCGAAAACGATGATATTCCGGATCGGAGTCTGATCGACAATCTGTGCCAGCGTTTCCGTGGAGCCTGAAAAAATGATAATCGTGTCGACATCCGCGTCTTTGAGCTGGTGTTTCAGTTCAGAGGGTGAATAGAGCGGATTGACATTGACCTGCACCCCGCCCGCACGGATAACGCCAAACATGCCGACCGCAAACACCAGCGTATTCGGAGCCATCATGGCTACACGGTCGCCTTTGCTGATGCCCAGTTCGTGTTGCAGGTAGGCCGCGAAATCCCGCGAAAGGCGGTCTATATCTCCGTAGCTCAGCTCGGTGCCAAAGCTGCTGAACGCCACGTTATCTTCATACTTCCCGACCGCCTCGTGAAAGAGCTGAGTGATCGAACTGTACTCGGAAGTATCAATTTCGGATGGAATTCCTTCCGGGTAACTTTTTTGCCATGGGCGATCTTTCATTTAAGCATCTCCGTGTTGCATTTTTTCAACTGCGTAAACTGTATATGATAAACAATCACGGCCCCAAATGGGGCCGTGAATTGATGAACACTCTTTCAGCAAGTGGTTGCAGGTTTCCCTGATCAGTTAACACGCCAGTGCCAGCGTGCTAAATGCGGCGAAAACCTCAGCTCAGTTCAACACCGGATTCCAAATCGAGGCGCTCATGATCCACATCGTGTCTCCGGTATCTGTCGACCGGAATCAGGAAGTGCACCATAGCCGGGAGCAGGATCAGTGCGCCGAACATGTTCATCACAAACATGAAGGTCAGCATCAGGCCCATGTCGCCCTGGAATTTGATGGGAGACCACAGCCAGGTCGCGACACCAATCGCCAGCGTCAATCCCGTGAAGGAGACCGCCTTGCCCGTTGTCTTCAGGGTTTCGAAATAAGCGTCGTGCAGACTGAGACCCCTGTAAAGATAGGTCTCAAGTTTGCTGAAAATATAAATACCATAATCCACACCGATACCCACACCCAGTGCGATCACCGGCAGCGTTGCCACTTTCACGCCGATGCCGAGGAACGTCATCAGAGCCTGGCCCAGCACCGATACCAGCGCCAGGGGAAGGATGATACACAGGACTGCACGAATGGAACGGAACGCCAGCAGCACCAACAGGCTCACCACTCCGTACACCCATGCCAGCATCTTGTATTGGGCCTTGCTGACCACGTCGTTGGTCGCCGCTTCGATACCGGAATTACCGGCCGCCATGACGAACCGGACATTTCCAGTGTCATAGGTCTCGTTGAATTTATCTACGGCCGCTGTCACGGTCAGCAAGGTTTCAGCCTTGTGGTCCTCGAGAAAGATCATCACCGGCACCAGGTTGCAATCCGCATTCATCAGGCCTGGGGGCATCTCCTTGCCGCTCACGGAACCGTTCAGCACCCACTGATTTCGCGTGACCGTTGCCCACTTGGGATTGCCTTCGTTGTTGCCGGCGATTGCCCTCTTGGAGGCATCGATCAGGGAAACCGCCGACTGCACGCCGGGAACGTCGGTCATGACCCACTCAAAAAAATCCACCGCGGCATAGGTTTCGTAGGTAACACACTGCATGTCTTCCGTCTGGACCATGACGACAAACACGTCCGTGCTGGCCGTGTAATTGTCCACCATGAAACTGTTGTCCAGGTTGTAACGGGAATCCGCTCGCAGTTCAGGGGCGCCGGCATCGAGATCACCGATTTTCAGGTCCTTACCATACCAAAGGCCGAACACGAACGCCGCACCCGCCAGGATGACCAGAGCCCGGGCTATAGACGGCCGCGTGTAGATGGTCGAGAACTCGCATAACTTGTGGTAAGCGCCGCTATTTTCGAACTTCTTCATGCGTAGAATCGCGTTCTTGCCGATCCCCAGGTAGGACATCAATACAGGCAAAAGAATGAGATTTGTCAGGACCACCACCATGACGCCCACGCTGGCGGCGATTGCGAGATCCTGAATTACCTTGATCTGGATAACCATCAGGGTCGCAAACCCGATGCCGTCAGAAATCAAAGCCGTCAGCCCGGGAACATACAATGACCGGAACGCAAAGCGGGCCGCAAATTCATTGTCCCTGCCCTCCGATTTGCCATGCATGATGGCATTGATCATCTGCACGCCGTGGCTCACGCCGATCGCAAACACTAAAAATGGAATCAGCATGGAATAGGGGTCAAGACCGTAACCCAGGACCTTTAGCAGACCGACCTGCCAGGCAACCGCTATGACCGAGCATACGACGACGATAATCGAACTGCGAATGCAGCGCGAATAGATATAGAACAGTACCAGGGTGATCCCGATGGCCAGCAGAAAGAAAAACGCAACCTGGCCCGCACCTGCGATCAGATCGCCCATGACCTTGGCGAAACCCGTCATGTGAATTTTTATTTTTTCGCTCTGGTACTTGTCTCGAACCAGTGTTTCCAACTGCGCCGAAATGGCGCCAAAGTTGAGGGGCTCACCCGTCTCGGGATGGGTTTCCATCAACGGCGCAATGATAATCGTGGACCGGAAATCATTGGCAACCAGGTTTCCGACCTGGCCCGATTTCAGAATATTGACGCGAACCTGCCGCAGGCTTTCAGGAGAACCGTCGTAATCATCCGGCACAACGGTGCCGCCGGTGAACCCTTCCTCGGTGACTTCACCCCAGCGGACATTTGGGGTCCAGAGAGATTTCACACCGGAACGTGCCACACCCGGAATGAAGAATACTTCGTCGCTGATTTCGCGAAGTGTCTGCATGTATTCTTCAGAGAAAATATCACCTTCAGTGGTTTCCACCGCGATGCGGACCGCGTTTCCAAGCCCAGTCAGTTCATCTTTTCGCTCCAGGTAGGCCGCGATGTAGGGATGTGTGACGGGAACCATTTTTTCGAAGCTGGCGTCCGGCCGGACCTTGATCGCTGCAGACACCAGGTAAATGGTAATCAGCAGGAACGCCAGAACCACCCACAGCCTCTTCCCGAAAATAAACCGCTCGACGACGGTTTCTGCTTCCAGGAAGGCATGTTCCATTTCATTAATGGCGCCTTTGACGGCTTTTCCCACTTCGTTTTCGCTCATCGTGCCTGCCTCATGGTTCTTCAGAATGGACTGCCACAGGCATTCCTGTTTCATCCGTTTCACGGATTCCGCCCAGCCCGGCAATCAGAACGTGCCCGTCACCCAACTGCACCATCGCCGTTATCGCTTCGCGGTTCGGGTTCTTTACCACGCTGAATGACTGCTCGCCCGGGTATCGGATGAGGATCGTGCCGCCGTGCCCGCCCAACAGGACTGTTCCGTTTCCGAGCAAAGCTCCGCTCATCAGTGTAACGCTTGTACCGGAGTCCAGGGATTCCCAGGTTTCTCCCCTGTCCACCGAGCGAAAGAGGTTTCCGCGCAAGCCGTAGGCCAGCAATTCATAGTTTTCCAGGCCATCCGGAACCACGACAATGCCATAAAATGACCCTTCATATCCGGGTTGCAGCGTGACCCAGCTTGCGCCGCCATCATCGGACCGGTAGACGTAACCAGCCTCCCCGGCAATGTACAGCGAACCATCCGGGGCGGGCACGATTTGATTCAGGTGGAAGGCCTCTGCATTATCCATCCGGTCGGAGACCAAGTCCCAGTTCTGTCCGCCATCAGCAGTATGGAGCAGCATTCCGTAAGAGCCGACGACGAACCCCTCCTGCGTATTGCGGAACCAGACATCCAGCAGGGGACGTACCGGGCCGGCTGATGTATCATCCATCGCGCCCTCCAGCATGAACTCAGCTTCTTCCAGCATGAATTGCGCATCTTCAAGTTCGGCCTGGTCGGGCTCCTCCTGAGCCTCAATGGCTTCAAGCTGGCTTCTTTGCTGTTCCACTATTTGCTCAGCAACCGCCATGATTTGTTCATTCAGCTGATAGCCATCGAGTTGTTTTTGCCAGGTTTTGCCGCCATCGGCAGAGTGCAGAATCAAACCGTCGTGCCCCACAGCCCAACCGGAATCCGGTGCGGGGAAATAGACTCCAGTCAATGCAACGGATGCCGGAACTTCCGCTTGCTCCCAGTTTTCACCATTATCGCTGGATTTGATGATAACGCCATACGTTCCTACTGCGACGAACGAATCTTTGCCGCGCGGCGTCACGTCGAGTAATAACGCGCGAGTTGCCGCTCCGCTCTGAATGGCAGGCATTTCGAGCAAATCGATAGCAAAAGCCGGAGAAACGAAAGCCGTGACCGCCATCGTGAAGAGCACGAGCAGTCGGTTACACAAAATCGATTTAGTCATAGAAGGGTTCCGATGCAGGAGTAATCAAACCTGAACACAGCATACATGGAAATTAATGCCAGGGGCCAGTAAATACCGGCCCCTGGCAGGTCTGCAGATTTTAGCGTTTGCCAAGGCGTCTGAGGGCGCCGGTATCATAGTCGCCGCGTGACATTTTCAGATCGAAAATGTAGGCGCTTTTTTCTTCGTTGGTCAGTCCAAGCGTCAGGTAACGGCCATCATTGAGATCCATCAGGGTTTCGACCGTGATCCAGGGAACGATCTCGGTGTAGTACTGAATGATATGGCCTTCGCCAATACGCCAGAGCTGTCCCTGGCCATCGTACTGGTCTTTGACTGCGATCTGCCAGGTATCTTCGTCCAGGAAGAATACCCGCTTGGCATAAATATGCCGGGCGCCTTCCTTCAGTGTTGCTTCGATCTCCCAGACGCGGTGCAATTCATACCTTACGTAATCCTGGTTCATATGTCCCTTGGTATGGATGTCTTTATAGCTCAGATCCGGAGAACCCAGGCGATAGGAATTGTAAGGAATATACATTTCCTTTTTGCCGATCAGTTTCCAGTCGTAGCGGTCAGGAGCACCGTTCATCATGTCAAAGTCATCCGCGGTGCGCGTACCGTCGGAGCCTTGACCCGGTCCGTCATAGGCCACCTGGGGAGCACGGCGCACGCGACGCTGACCCGCGTTGTAGAGCCACGCGCGGCGGGGATCCGTGACCTGGTTCACCGTTTCATGCACCAGCAAGACAGTACCGGTCAGCTGGGGTGGTGAGTGAATGGCATAGGTGAAGTAAACGAGTACGTTGCGATCTTTTTCCGGGTCCATTCCGCCTTCCAGGTACTGCGGCCATGTGAACGTGTCGGTGATGCCGACCGGTACAAAGGCGCCACTGGCCTGCACCGGCACCTGGACATAAGTCCGCTGTGCCGAGCCGCCGCGATAACGGGTGACGTGGTTCCAAAATACTTCATACGCGTTTTGCGGGATCGGGAAGGCCTGGGCAACGCCAAAGTTGATGACGCCGTTGCCGTCATTCACCAGTTCCGCATTCAGTCCGTTTTCCTTGACAATGTCATAAACGTCCGGAGGCAATGCCGCCGTTCTGTGGGTGGGGTAAACGATCATCTTGTAGTCGGGATACTTCTTGAATAATGCCACCTGGCCTGGCGAGAGGTTGGCGGCATACTGGTCGACATTACTGGCGGTGATCGTGAACAGCGGTTGCTCACCTGCAAAGGGATCTGCCAGGTGACCGTCATCAACAAAACCTGCCGGCGCCTCAGTCATTCCGCCGGTCCACGCAGGAATGGTCCCTGCCGCGTTGCCCGCCCGCTCGGCCCCCATCGGGGTCAGGTCAGTGTCCAGCCGGGCCAACTCGGATGCCGGCACCTTAGCTAAAATATTGCTCACGCCAAGCGCCAGTGCTGCGCATAAAGCAGCTTTCATGTAAATGTTTTTCATCTCAAATAACTCCTAACGCTGATTGCGTGATCAGAAATCCATGGAAACCGTGAACGAGAAGAAATCCCGGTCAGTCTGTGTATTGGCGTAACCGCCCATGAACCAGGTGTAGGCAATACTTGCACGGTACTTGGTCAGGTAATTCGCGCCCAGCGCCAGGCTGAGTGCCTTGCGGCCGTCAATAAATGAAGGTGTGGGTGAGGTGCCTTTGACATCCTGGGCCCAGGCGATGCTAGGGGTCAGCTCAACACCAGCAAAAACATTGGGATAGTTGGCGGCGGCACGAATCCGGTAACCCCAGGAGTTCGTGGTCACGAAGCCTTTATCCGATGGGCCGCCAAGATTGGGGGGAGCGCCAAAAGTGGGGTTCCGTCCATAGGGCATGACGCTGATATCCGGAAGGTCGCTGACATGAATCCAGGCCACTTCACCGGCGAAGGTAACACGCTCCGCACCCAGGCCCTGATCCCAGAAATAAATGGCTGTCGATTGCGCCTGGGTAACGTCGAAACGATCCCATCCCAGCCCAATGCCATAACCGGTAGTGAGGAAGTCGGACCAGCCAGCACAGGCGCGCGGACCGAACTGTCCGTAAGCCGCTGGCGTTCCACAAGCTGCGCCCTGGGTGCTTACTACGCCAAGAACACCGATCAATTGCGTGGTGCCGTTGACACCCACCGGGAGATCTTTCTTCAAGCTGACCTCACCGGACAGGGCAAAAGGACCGAGATTGGTCGCATAGCTCAGGCCCCAGATCTTGGTATCTTCCGGATACGCAACCTGGTAAAGGGTCGGCACAGGAAAGCCGCCCAGTTTCGAACCTTCCGCGAAACCCACCGGGCTGTATACGGAGTTCAGAACCGGGGTCCGGTTATGCAGGTTCTGATAATACAGGCCAAACTCGGTATCGATTTGCTCCACGTAGTTGCGAATTGCAATACCATATTGACCGCCGTTGCTGGGTTCATCCGTGTACGGGTCTTTCTTGGCGACGTTTATGTATTGCAACGTGGAATCCGGAAGCCAGACACCAGGGGCAATCTGGACTTCAGGTGCAATCAGGTCGTTACAACCTTCCGCTGCGAAGTCTACATCCGAGAAATAGGTACCGCACCCGTCGATAACCGTCTTTTCCCATTTGATCTGGTAAAAAGCCTCGACACTCCAGCCATTACCGAGACCCAGGTTGCCGTAAAGCAGGTTGACCGGAAGCAGGCCCTCCTTGATCTCCGCACCGGGGCGCCGGAAGGCGGAAACATCGATCGGATTCAGGACGTTGACGCCCTGGATAAAAGTAGCTTCACCCCAGTTCACTACCTGGCGGCCCAGGCGGACGTCCAGTGGCATATTACCGAGGTCAAAACTTCCATAAGCAAAAAAATCGAGCAGGTATAAACCTGAGAATTGCGCCAAAGAGTCAAAATCGTCGTCGTTCAGTTCTTCGCCGGCAGCATAGTTGTTGGCCACGTGTCCATGCGGTTTGCCGTTGTTCATCATCTCAAAATCGTACCAGTACTTGATGCGCGCAAAGCCGCCAAACTGGCCGTTATCAATTGCAAATTCGGATGTGCCCTTGATGATGTTAGAAAAGATATCGCCTTTTTCAAAGTTGAGGTTGCCGTCATCCGTCAGGATAGCCTCAGCGGTTCCGCCGTTACCCTTACCAACCAACGCCGGATCTATATCTGCTCCCCGCCAGGATATTCCGTAACTGATGCTATTGTCCCAGCTTCCGGACCAGTTACCCCAATCGAACGTCACAGCATGCGCTGGTGATGAAATTGCCAGGGCTGCTGCAATAGCCAATGGGCAGCCGCGCAATCTGAATTTGGTGCCTTGCTTTGTTTTCATGTTGATCTCTCCTACCGTCAAACCGCGAATATTTAGTCTAGCATCTTAATAAAAAATAAACATTTCAGGAAGAATCGAAACATCTTGGCAGACCAACAGCCATAAGGTTAATGACATAGATCACGCCAATCAGGCAGAAAGACCTCATTTTGATCAAATCGCCCGGCAGAAATTTACGGAATCTGTGTTAGCATTTTTCGAATGAGGAAACTGTCTGCACTCGACCTGGCCTTTTTTATCGCCGAATCGAAAGAAAGTCCAAAACATGTTGCCGGCCTGATGCTGTTCAAAAAGCCGCCGGGCAGCCCGGCGAACTTTGGCCGGAAAATGGTCAAAGACCTCAAGACGCATCAGCAGCTGACCGAACCGTTCAACCTCGTTATCCAGTGTTCCGGGCTGACCGGACCCCATTGGAAAAATTGCGACCGGTTCGACGTGGAACAGCATGTTTTCTACCACACGACAAAAAAAGCCTGCACCTGGAAGGAAGCCAGGGAGCTCGCCGCCCGCCTGCATGAACCGTTGATGGACCGGTCAAAGCCGCTGTGGGAATACCACGTGATCGACAACATCGAAAATGCCCGGTTTGCAGTCTATTTCAAGGTGCACCACGCATATGCCGATGGCATGACGATGACCGCCTGGCTGGAAAAAACCCTTAGCGGGTCGGCTGACGATTTACGGCTACAACCACCGTGGACTGCACGGCTTGAAAAAAGAAGCCATACAAAGAAAAACCCCTTTTCGCTTTCCGCTGGCATCAAGGATTTGAACAAGGCTGCACGGGACCAGGTTCTGACGGCCGGTGGAATGTTCAAACTCGGCGCGCAGCAACTGCTTGAAAGATCAGGAATCACGCGCGGGAATGTCTCCCTGAATTTCGGCACCGCTCATGAAGCTCCTCTGACCGGAAGCGCCACCTCCGGACGGAAAATAGCAACCACGTTCATCCCGATGGATGAAATGAAGAACGTCTGCAAGGCTACGCGTTCGACGCTGAACCACGTGGCCCTGGCTTGCATCGACGGCGCCCTGCACCGATACCTGGAAAAAACAGGTCATGCGGTTGACCATCCGATCACCATCCAGATGCCGGTCAATCTGCGAAGCAGCGACGATAGCGCATCCGGCAACAAGCTGGGCGTCGCGCTGGTTGAACTGGCCAACCCGACTGACGATCCGTTCAGGCGCCTGCAGGAAGTCGGGCATTCACTGCACAACGTCAAGCACCAGGTCAATAATATCCGGGGCGATTCAATGCAGCAGTACACGGTGATGCTGGCTCTTGCCGGAGAGTTGCTGGAAAAAATCAAACTCAGCGACCACTTGCCCACCAACGGGCATACCCTGGTTTCCAATGTGCCAGGACCGGCCCATACGCTTTATCTGCAAGGCGCCAGGCTGGAACAGATGTATCCGGTCAGCGTTTTGGTGCCGGGGCTTCGCATGAACATCACGCTCTTCAGTTATGGCGGCATCCTGAATATCGGGATTGTCGCTACCAGGGACTTGAAAGAACTCGATCTCCTCGCTGACTTCATCTGGGAGGAATTCAAATTGCTGGAGGCGGCAATCACACATCATTAGCCCGGAGGCCTTATCATGGAGCAGGGACATTTCGACTTCATCATCGTCGGCGGCGGTTCCGCCGGTTGCGTGCTCGCTAACCGGCTGACAGCGAGTGGCAAGCACCGTGTTTGCCTGCTGGAAGCAGGGCCGAATGACAAAACACCCTTCATCACCATTCCCGGTGCTTTCGCATATTTCATGTTCACCAAGAAATACAACTGGAGCTTCGACTCCGAACCGGTTGATGATATCCGTGAAGGCAAACCCATCTTCTGCCCGCAGGGCAAGGGTCTCGGCGGAGGCAGCGCGATCAACGCCATGATTTATATCCGCGGTCACCGCATCGATTACGATCACTGGGCGTCACTTGGAAACCGCGGTTGGGGTTGGGACGAGCTGTTGCCTTATTTCAAAAAGAATGAATGCAACGAGCGGGGAGGTGATGAATTCCATGGCGGCTCAGGCCCCCTTTATGTATCTGACTGCCGTAATTACTACCCGCTCAACGACCGCTTCCTGGAGGCCGCGGACGCGGCGGGGTACCCGCTGACCGACGACTTCAACGGCCCGGAACAGGAGGGCGTTGGACTTTTTCAATTTACGATCAAGGAGGGCAGACGCTGCAGTGCATCGCATGCCTACTTGCGGCCCGCAATGAACCGCTCAAACCTGGTGGTCCGGTGCGGCGTCATGGCTTCAAAAATCCTGTTCGAAGGGAAAAAAGCCATCGGCATCGAGTACCGGCAAAAGGGTGAAACCAGGCGCATTTATGCCGACCGTGAAGTGATTGTCAGTGCGGGCGCTTACAACTCCCCAAAACTTTTGATGTTGTCGGGAATCGGAAGCCGGCAAGTTCTGACCGAAGCTGGAATTACACCGTTTCACGAACTGCCGGGTGTCGGAGAAAACCTCCAGGAACACGTCGATTCCTGTGTCCTGCAGGAGAGCAGGAAAAAGGATGGTTTCACGACATCCATAGGCGGCCTCCTGAAAATGTGGCGGGAACCGTTCCGATATATGTTTGGCAGAAAGGGCAAACTGGAGTCTTCCATTACCCAGGCTGGCGCATTTCTGAAAACTTCAGAGGGTCTCGAAGCACCGGATATCCAGCTTCACTTTCTTCCCTTGCTGTATGACGACAGCGGCCGGAATCTCAAACTCCTTTCGCAAAATGGGTACTCCTGCCATGTTTGTGTGCTGCGGCCAAAGAGCCGCGGGCGCATGACGCTGCGGTCTTCTGACCCCGACGCACCGCCGCGGATTGAACTGAATTTCTTCGACCACCCGGAGGACGGCAAAACCCTGGCCAACGGAATACGGGTTGCCCGCAAGATCCTTGCTGCACCGAGTTTCGACGACTACCGGGGCGCCGAGTTGAACCCCGGATCCGGCGCGCAGAGCGATGAGGAAATTCTGAAAAAGTCAAAAGAGAAGCTGGGACTTGTCTATCACCCGGTAGGAACCTGCAAGATGGGCAATGACGATATGGCCGTGGTGGACGACACCCTGAAAGTACACGGACTGGAATCACTGCGGGTTGTAGATGCATCCATCATGCCGACCCTGATCGGCGGGAACACCAACGCACCCACGATGGTGATTGCCGAGAAAGCTGCTGACCTGATACTGCAGAGTGAATAACAGCAACGGTCACCCAAGGTCAGGCGTGGGACCGGGTACCTGTTGCCAGGACAATCGGCTGTCGGGAACAGCCGATTAGTGCACAGGGAGTCTCGAACGTGTG
>Ga0316201_10001739_pt1 | contig 14981 bp, 14 predicted proteins | sample CS6wburrow_MG_FD_204516 | JGI IMG/M metagenome (GOLD analysis project Ga0316201, IMG submission 204516) | Coastal sediment microbial communities from Delaware Bay, Delaware, United States - CS-6 worm burrow | ecosystem: Environmental > Aquatic > Marine > Coastal > Sediment | place: USA... | reverse complement strand
CCCTGATCAGGGTGGTCAACGGGGCCATCCGTCCAAAGGATAAGATGCGCATCATGTCGACCGGGCGGGTCTACCAGGTTGAAAAGGTCGGCGTGTTCACCCCCAAACGCCAGGACAGATCGGTGCTCAGCACCGGCGAGGTCGGTTTTGTGATCGCCGGCATCAAAGAAGTCGACGGCGCTCCAGTGGGGGATACCCTGACCCTGGAAAACCGCAAGGCAGACGCCCCATTGCCTGGATTTCGCGAGGTGCGCCCGCGGGTGTTTGCCGGCCTGTATCCGGTCAGTTCGGACGACTATGACGCCTTTCGCGACGCCTTACAGAAACTGAAGCTGAATGATGCGGCACTGAACTATGAGCCGGAGACATCCCAGGCCCTGGGTTTCGGTTTTCGGTGTGGATTTCTCGGCATGCTGCACATGGAGATCGTGCAGGAACGCCTGGAAAGGGAATACGACCTCGATCTGATCACCACTGCGCCCACGGTCATCTATGAGATCGAGCTGAACGACGGCAGTGAGATCCAAATCGACAATCCGGCCGCCCTACCGGAACCGGGCAAATTCCGCGAGGTGCGTGAGCCGATCATCGAGGCACACATCCTGGTGCCTCAGGGTCATCTCGGAAATGTCATCAACCTGTGTATCGAAAAGCGCGGTATGCAGAAAAACCTGCAGTATCTCGGTGGGCAGGTACAACTGGTCTATGAATTGCCGATGAACGAGGTGGTGCTGGACTTCTTCGATCGCCTCAAGTCGGTGAGCCGTGGTTATGCCTCGTTCGAATACGAGTTCAAACGCTTTCAGGCGGCCTCGCTGGTCAAGCTGGATATACTGATCAACGCGGAAAAGGTGGATGCGCTGTCTCTGATCGTGCATCGCGACAATGCCGAGAGCAGGGGCCGTGAGCTGACCGAACGCATGAAGGAGATCATTCCACGGCAGATGTTCGAGGTGGCCATCCAGGCGGCGATCGGCAGCAAGATCATTGCGCGTTCCACGGTAAAGGCGCTGCGTAAGAATGTGACCGCCAAGTGCTATGGCGGCGATGTGACCCGCAAGCGCAAGCTGCTGGAGAAACAGAAAGCCGGCAAGAAACGTATGAAACAGGTAGGCAAGGTGGAAATTCCGCAGGAAGCCTTTCTCGCGGTTCTGCAGGTGGGGAAAGACAACTGACCGGACCGGGCAAACGCCCGCTACGCCTGCTATTGAGTTTGGAAAGCAACATGCAATCGACATTGATCTTCGGCTTTTTCGCACTGCTCGTATGGGTGGTCATGAGTTTTGGCATCGAACCGGCGCTCGCGCTCGCCACAGTGGTTACCGGTCTGGTCTGGCTGCTGTATCGGCTGCTGAAGGGTGATCGTGGTGACCACCTTCCCACCTCCGTCGAGTACGCGAGATCTTTTTTTCCGATTTTCCTGATTGTGCTGTTGCTACGGGCATTCCTGGTCGAACCCTTCCGCATTCCCTCGGGGTCGATGATGCCGACGCTGCTGGTCGGCGATTTCATACTGGTCAACAAGTTCACCTACGGTATCCGTCTGCCGGTTACCAAGACCAAGCTGGTCGAACTGGGTGAACCACAACGCGGAGACATTGTTGTTTTCCGCTGGCCGGTCAATCCGCGACTTGACTACATCAAACGCGTGGTTGCCCTGCCGGGTGACCGTGTCCGGTATCAGAAAAAGACGTTGTACATCAACGGTGAGCCTGCGCCGATAGAGGCCGTTGGCCCCTATCAGCCCGAGGGATCGGGGATGCGTGCCATCGGTTCCGTGGAGGGTGTCGAACAACTGGGAGCGGTCGAGCACTCCGTGTTGGTCAATCCCTTGGCTCCGGATTTCAGCAACGGCTGCGGTTTTCTCCAGTATCGAGAGGTCACCGTCCCCGAAGACCATTTCCTCATGGTTGGAGACAACCGTGACGACAGCAACGACGGCCGCTGCTGGGGTTTCGTGCCCGAACAGAATCTGGTCGGCAAGGCATTCTTCATATGGATGAGCTGGGACTGGAAACGTTCCGGATTCCTCGCCTTCGACCGGCTTGGAACGATAGGCGGTTGAGATTGCTGCCAACCTTCAAGACAGACCCCGGATCTGCCGCTACATTGGGTACCCTAGGTACAGGATCAGGCTTATGAAACCGAATCAGATGGCAAACAGACAAAAAGGCATGACCATGTTGTCCTGGCTGGTCGTACTTGGCATATTGGTGTTTTTCATGCTGATCGGCATCAAAATGGTGCCGACCTATCTGGAAAATTACTCGATCAAGCAAGTGCTTGCGAACATGGAAAACGATCGTAAAGTGCGCACAATGTCGGCCGGCGAGATGAAGAAGTCTTTCATGAAACGGCTGAAGATCAACAGCGTGTACGAATTCGACCGCGATTCGATCAAGATAAAAAAGGAAAAGTTCGGTACGAGATTCTCCGTCGATTATGAGATCCGCAAACCGGTCGCCGGTAATGTTTCGATTGTCATGGAATTCTCAGAGTCGGCCATGATCCCGACGCAATGAGGCGGCTGCAGAAACGTCTAGGGTACGATTTTCTCGACCCCGGCCTTCTGCAACGCGCCCTGACGCATCGGAGCCTGGGGGCTAAAAACAACGAGCGCCTGGAGTTCCTCGGCGACGCCATTCTCGGCTTCGAGGTCGCCGACTGTCTCTACCGTCAGGTTGGAGACGCCGACGAGGGCCAGCTAAGCCGGATGCGTGCGCATCTGGTCAAACGCGAAACCCTGGCGGCTGTCGCGCGCGAGCTCGATCTGGGCGATCTCCTCAGACTGGGGGAGGGTGAACTGCGTAGCGGTGGTCAGACGAGGGATTCGATACTCGCCGATGCGGTGGAGGCATTGATTGCCGCTGTCTATCTGGATGGCGGCATTGACGAGGCCCGTGCGCTCGTGCGCAGGCTGCTCGGTGAACGCCTGGCGGACCTGCCGGCGGAGACCCGGGTAAAAGACCCCAAAACCCGGCTCCAGGAATATCTCCAGGCACATGCAAAGCCACTGCCGAGCTATGAGGTAATCAGCATCAGCGGCACCCAGCACCAACAGACTTTCTGCGTAGCTTGTTCCACTGGACTTGCCGCAGATACCGAAGGGGAGGGCAGCAGTCGCCGCCGTGCGGAGCAGACTGCTGCACAAAAGATGCTTTCGCAACTGGAGCAGGAAGAGCAATGAGCTATCGCAGCGGGTACGCGGCGCTTGTCGGGCGGCCCAATGTCGGCAAGTCGACGCTGATGAATCGACTCCTCGGCCAGAAGCTCGCGATCACCTCGCACAAACCGCAGACCACCCGCCACAGGATCATGGGCATCAGGTCGCAGTCCGATGGGCAGATCGTCTTCGTCGATACCCCCGGGATCCATGCCCGCGGCAACAAGGCGATGAATTTTTACCTCAACCGTGCCGCACGCTCGGCCCTGCAAGGCGTGGACGTCATTCTGTTTGTGACCCAGGCACTCGCCTGGACCGAAGAGGATGAGCTCGTGCTCAAGGCGATCAGCGAAGCCGGTCTGCCGACCATCGCCGTGGTCAACAAGGTCGATCTGGTGCCGGAAAAGGAAAAACTGTTGCCTTTCATCGAGGAGCTTGCCGGGCGCTATGATTTTCTCGAGACGGTGCCGGTATCCGCCCACGACGGCGACAATGTAGAGGTTCTCGCCAGGGCCATCCTCGACAGGCTGCCGGCAGGCGAGCCACTATTTCCAGACGATCAGATCAGTGACCGCAGCGAACGCTTTTTCGCCGCAGAACTGCTTCGTGAACAACTGATCCGACGCTACCATCAAGAGCTCCCATACGCGCTGACCGTCGAGATCGAACGTTTCGAGGAAGTGGGCGAGCAGTACCGCATCGGTGCTGTCATATGGGTGGAGCGCGATAGCCAACGCGCCATACTTCTGGGAAAAAAGGGCAGCGCGATGAAGGAAGCAGCGACCGCCGCACGTAAGGCAATGAATGAATTCTTTCAGACCCGGGTGCATCTGGATGTCTGGATCAAGGTCAAGAAAAGCTGGTCCAGTGATGAATCCAGTATGGCCAAATTGGGCTATACGGACTGAGCCTTGATGCCGCAGGCCATGCAGGCGGCGTATGTTCTGCATACGCGACGATATGGCGACAGTAGTCTCATCGCCGAGTTGTTGACCCGGGAAGAGGGCCGGACCGCCTGTATGGCCAAGGGCGTGCTGCGATCGCGCAAGTCTGGGCTGTGCGTGGAATCATTCCGGCCTTTGCTGGTAACCTTGCGCGGCCGCGGCGAGGTGTTGACGCTGAGCCGTGCTGAGCCCGCTGGATCACCACTGTCGCTCAAGGGCCGCAGGCTCTATTGCGGCCTGTACCTGAATGAACTGCTGTATCGGCTGACCGCACGCCAGGATGCCTGTCCCGGGCTCTACGACGATTACGTTCAGAGCATCGCTCGCCTGACCGAGACTTCGTCTGTCGAGCCCGTACTGCGCAGCTTCGAGGTCTGCATGCTGTCGCACCTGGGCATCGGACCGAGCCTGGAGCAGGACAATACCGGGCGCCCAATCGTGGCGGGTCGCAGCTATCGCTACGACATCGAGTCCGGACCTGTCGCCTCAGGCGGCGGAGCCCCGGGAGAGGTGGATGGTGAAACCCTGCTCGCCCTGCGCAGTGGTCAATTCAGCGATGCCAAGGTGCTGAAACAGGCGCGGCTGCTGATGCGGCGTATAATCGATCATCATCTCGAGGGTCGCCCCCTGAACAGCAGGCAGTTGTTCCAGCGACCCGGATCGAGTACCAATCAGTGAACACAACGATGAGTAATTACGAAAGACTGCTGGGCGTCAACATAGACCATGTGGCCACACTGCGTCAGGCGCGCGGTACGCGTTATCCGGAGCCCGTTCAAGCGGCTCTGCTGGCCGAGCATGCGGGTGCAGATTCGATTACCGTACATCTGCGTGAGGACCGTCGCCATATCCAGGAACGAGATGTGGAGATGTTGTCTGCTGCGTTGCAAACGCGCATGAACCTGGAAATGGCAGCCACCGCCGAGATGTTGGAAATCGCCACACGGATCGCACCGACAGACTGCTGCCTGGTACCCGAGAAGCGCGAGGAACTCACTACCGAGGGGGGGCTTAATGCTGCGGACAGCATTCCCATGTTGAAAGACTACTGCGCCGCGTTGGCGGCCGCGGACATCCGCGTGTCCCTCTTTATCGACGCCGACCGCAGACAATTGGAGGCAGCCGCTGAGATCGGAGCGCCGGTTGTCGAAATTCACACTGGCCATTATGCGCAAGCCGGGGACAGGGTGACGGTGGCATCGGAGCTCGAGCGGATCGCCAAGGGTGTCGCGTACGGCCTTGAGCTGGGATTGCAGGTAAACGCAGGTCACGGTCTCGATTACCATAATATCAAGTCCGTGGCGGCCATCGAAGGTGTTCTGGAATTCAATATCGGCCACGCGATCATCAGCCGGGCGGTTTTCTGTGGCCTGCACGCGGCCGTCGCAGACATGAAGCGGCTATTGCAGCCAGTGTAAGCCGTGTTGACTGTGGATTCAGGTGTCTACGCTGCCCAGGCGTTGCGCCTGCACAGTCACCTGTTCGAGTAACAACTCGACGGCGGATTCATCTTCCAGCGCAACTGCGGGCTGCAGGTCTTCCAGGGCATGGTAGAGGGCAGGTACACCGCATACGGCGGCCGCTCCGTGCAGACGGTGTGACATTTGCCATAATTCCGACCAGTCGCGACGCTGCAGGCTTGCCTGCATGGTTTCGATGGTGTCCGGCAGTTCCCTGCACATTGCCGCGAACAGCTTGTCCGCGATTCCGGCGGAACCGCCGGCGATACGCAAAGCCTGCGCCTTGTCGCGCACGGGCCACGCTTTCTGCGGCTGTTGATGTGCGCGCATGTCATGCATTTCAACAGGACCGGGCGCCGATCCAAGCAGATCTTTGACCACGGAGTAAAGTTCTTCCTCGCTGATCGGCTTGATCAGAAATCGGTGAATTCCGGCTCGCTCGATTTCACGCTGTGTCTTTTCTGCCGCATCTGCGGTGAGTGCAACGATCGGCACCGGACGACCCGGACGGGCTGCCAGTATCTGCCTGGCGGCGTCCAGGCCGCTCAGGCGTGGCATATGTACGTCCATAAAGATCATGTCGAACTCATGTTCTCTCGCCATATAGACTGCGAGGGCACCATCTTCGGCCTGCAGCACCTTTGCACCCATGTCCTCCAGCAGATGGGTGATCAGCTGCAGATTTATCGGATGATCATCGACGGCAAGGCAAAGCCGATTGCAGAGCGGCAGTTCATGATTCGGCGCAGCGCAATCGGCATGAGACGATTGTTTTGGCGTTGTCGCCAATCGCGTTAGGTTTTCTGGCCGCAGACAGCCACGCAGGCTTTCCAGAAGATGACGGCGCTGCGGTGGTTTGCTGATGCAGTACAGGGCGCCAGCCTCGGCGAAGCCGCGCAGCTGATCCTGATCTGAGGTGGAAACAAGAGCCACCAGCGGTACTCCATCCGTGCGCACCAATTCACGGACACGCTGTCGGCATTCATTGAGCGACGCTTCGTCTCCGGCGCTGCCCAGTAGGACCAGGGCATAGTCCTTGGGGTCGATGCCCTCCAGATCTACATAGCGGGCGATATCGTCCACCGCAAGACCCATTTCGATCAGATTATTGCGCACAGAGATTCTCGACAGCGGATGTGGTTCGACCAGCAGGCCACGGCGGTTCAAGGGAGGGGCCTGACGCTGGGGCGGCGCATCCGGGTCCCGTTCAAGCCACAGGGTCACCCGGAACACCGAGCCCGCACCCGAATGGTCTGACACACCGATGTCTCCGCCCATCTCCCGGGCCAGCGCATCACAGATACTCAGGCCGAGCCCGGTCCCGCCGAACAGGCGGCCGGCGCTGGAACTGCCCTGATCGAATGGACGAAACAGGCGTTGACGTTCATCCGCAGGCACACCGATGCCGGTATCGCTTACCGCGAACACCACCCTGACCCGGTGTTCCTCTGGCTCGTCCAGCATGACCCGTACAACGATGTCTCCCCGGTCGGTGAACTTCACCGCGTTGCCGATCAGGTTGTTCAGAATCTGGATTATCCGGGTTTCATCGCCTACCAGGTGGTCCGGTACGTCGCTGTAGACCATCGACACCAGCTCCAGCTGTTTCGCATGCGCCTGCGGCCCCCATAACGCAACCGCGCTTTCCACGCAGTCGCGCAATCTGAACGGATCGTGCGCGAGGACCAGCTTGCCGGATTCCAGGCGGGAAAAATCGAGAATATCGTCGACGATCCGAAGCAGGGATACGGCAGATTTTTCGATGGTTGCCAACAGGTCATGTTGCTTGTCGTCCAGCTCGGTCTTGCCCAGCAGCCGGGTGAAGCCGATGACACCATTCATAGGTGTGCGTATTTCATGGCTCATATTGGCCAGAAACTCGGACTTGGCGCGGCTGGCCTCGATTGCGCGACGCCGTGCAATATCGAGCTCGGCATTGCGGATCTCTACGACCTCCATACTCTCCTGGGCGTCCCTGACGGCCTGCTCGACGCGTTCCTGAAGCTCTTCCTGGCCGCCTGCGAGTCGCGCCACAATGGCGCTGATGCCCGCCTCGAGTTCCCCCATCTCTCCGCGCGATCCGGTATTGATGTGGACGTCCGTGTCGCCGGAGCGCACACGCTGGATGCTCCGATTGATTGCAGCCAGCGGGCGCAGGGTTCGATGAAGTCGGACGGCGGTCAGAATCACGGCGAACAGCAGCGTGGGCAACAGCACCAGTGCCCCGATCATGGCCAGTCGGGACTGGCCCTCGCTCTGCCACAGAAAAAAAAGGTAGCCTCCGATGGCCACCAGCATCGATGCCGGCGCCAACACGTAGAGCCAGGAATAGATACGTTCTGAACGGTAGATTCCGGATCTCCTTTGCCAATCGGTTTCCGAATCTGAGTGGCTGGACGCACCGCCTGCCCGCGTGCAGATACTACCTCGTTTTGGCCTTTGCGATTGAGTAAACTGCGACGATGGACTACCCAACAATAGAGAACTTCGTCGGCAATACGCCGCTGGTGCGGCTGCAACGCCTGCCCGGGGAGACCAGCAATACGCTCCTGGTCAAGCTCGAAGGCAACAATCCTGCGGGATCGGTGAAAGACCGGGCGGCATTGTCCATGATCCGGCATGCCGAGGAACGCGGTGAGATCCGACCGGGCGACACCCTGATCGAGGCAACCAGCGGCAACACCGGGATTGCACTGGCGATGGTGGCAGCCATCCGTGGTTACCGCATGACCCTGATCATGCCCGACAACCTGAGCGTTGAACGGCGTTCCTCGATGCGTGCCTATGGTGCCGAGTTGCTGCTCGTCACCCGGGAAGAGGGCATGGAAGGCGCACGTGACCTGGCTTTACGGATGCAGCGAGAAGGGCGCGGTAAGGTGCTCAATCAGTTTGCCAATCCCGACAATCCCAGGGCGCACTACGAGACGACCGGACCCGAGATCTGGCGCGATACGGCAGGTGGCGTCACCCACTTCGTCAGCGCGATGGGGACTACGGGAACCATCGTGGGTACAGCGCGTTTTCTGCGTCAACAGAACCCGAGGCCGACGATCGTCGGGGTGCAGCCGGAGGAGGGTGCATCGATTCCCGGGATTCGTCGTTGGCCGATCGAATATATCCCTGAGATCTTCGATGCTACGCTCGTCGACCGCGAAATGGATGTGGCACAGGCCGATGCCGAAGAGACCACCCGGCGACTGGCCGCCGAAGAAGGGATATTTGCCGGTATTTCTTCCGGGGGCTCAGTGGCTGCAGCGCTCCGCTTGTCGCGCGAGGTGGAAAACTCGGTGATTGTCGCCATCGTCTGCGATCGTGGCGACCGCTATCTTTCCACCGGCGTTTTTCCCGACAGGTAGCCATGCATTTCACCGTATTCGCGCTTTCCACCGTTCCGGACACGGCAACCACCCGCCGTCTGTTCGGGCTGGATGACCTGGATGACAAGGCCGTTTCCAAGGTGCTGTTTCACCGTCGCAAACAACAGACCGGCTCGAGCGAGGTGTTGCGTTGGGATCAGCGCGCAATCGCCAGTCTCACACTGATATGGCATTCCGAGCAAGGTGTGCAGTTGGAGTCCCTGAACGCGCCGAAGCAAACCGAAGAGGCACTGCTGGATGCATTACTCCAGGCAGCATCGCGCAGTAGCCGGATGGTGGCCTGGAACGGCGAAGACCTCGATTTGCCGCTGATACGTTTTCGTAGCCTGAAATACTCCATCGGTCTTCCTGAATATTGGCACACAAGGTCGCATGCAGAGACAACCCATATAGACATCGCCAGCTGGATGTGTGACTCGGGGACGGACCGGCCAACGCTGGATGGGATTGCGCGCAAACTTGGATTTCCCGGCATGTTGAACCGCAGCGAGCAGACGGTGATGGATGCTTGGCTGCTCGGGAAACAGGATGAGGTCCAGGCTTTCAGCGATATCAGCGCGCTCAATAGCTATCTGCTGGCGCTGAGGCTGTTTGCCGTGAGAGGCGAGATTGGCGGGCAGGAAACAGCGACGGCCTTGGAACAGTTGGAAGCGCTGTTGGCCGGATCAGAGTCAGGTCACTTCAGCGAGTTCTTGTCTGCCTGGAGCAGGCCCTAAATGGCAGGTCGACGCAGGCGGTCACGCCTGCCGGAGGGTGAATTCGAAGCCGAGATCGATGCGCTTGACCGCCACGGCCGCGGTGTCTCGGTGGTCAACGGCAAGAAGACCCTGGTACACGGCGGACTCGCCGGCGAAAGGGTCCATTTTCGTTATTTGAAGCGTCGCCGAAACTATGATGAAGGACAGGTCACGGGCGTGCTGGAGGCATCGCAAGATCGTGTGCGAGCGGCCTGCGAGCACTTCGGCGTCTGTGGTGGATGTAGCCTCCAGCACCTTGATTCTGCCGCCCAGATCGGAGTCAAACAGCAGGCCTTGGTGGAAGACCTTGAACAGATCGGGCGGGTCCGGCCACAGACATTGTTACCGCCGATATGCAATGAGTCACCCTGGGGTTATCGTCGCAAGGCGCGGCTAGGCGTCAAATCGGTGGCCCGCAAAGGCAGGGTTCTGGTGGGATTCCGCGAGCGCGGCTCGAGCTTCGTTGCCGAACTGAATGAATGTCTCGTTTTGCACCCGAGGGTCGGCAAACTGCTGCGTCCCCTGGGGACCCTGATCGAGTCCCTGACCGTCAGCCGCCGACTGCCGCAGATCGAGGTTGTCATGGATGACGAACGCTGTATTCTCATCTTGCGCACGCTCGATCCTTTGACGACAGAGGATGAACGCGTGTTGGGCGAGTTCCAGTCGGCGCACCGGGTTGTCTTCTATGTGCAACCCGGGGGCCCAGACACCATAGTGCCTTTGGACGGTCCGGTGGATCTTTTCTACGAGCTGCCGGCCTATGGGCTGACGCTGGGTTTCCTGCCCGGCGACTTCACCCAGGTGAATACCGAAATCAACCGCAAGATGATCGCCCATGCGCTGAGCCTGTTGGATCCGGGGCCCAGCGACAGCGTACTGGATCTGTTCTGCGGAGTCGGCAATTTCACCCTGCCGATAGCGCGATTCAGTGAGTCGGTTGTCGGTGTCGAGGGAGACCAGGGTCTGGTGCAAAGGGCGCAAGCGAACGTGGAACGCAACGGGCTTTCCAACGTCGAGTTCTATGCTGCCGACCTGTATGCCGAGCTTAGCGACGAGCGGTGGCTAGAGCGCCGCTACGACAAGGCGCTGTTGGACCCGCCGCGAAGCGGCGCCCTGGAGGTCCTGCCCCTGTTGCAACAGACGGGGGTGAAAAAGATCGTATACGTTTCGTGTTATCCGGGCACGCTGGCACGTGATGCCGGCGAACTGGTCCACAGATACGGGTATCGCCTGGTCAGCGCCGGTGTCATGGATATGTTTCCACACACGGCCCACGTAGAATCCATTGCACTATTTGAAAAGGCCTGAATATGGGTACAGAGATCGAGAGAAAGTTCCTTCTGCAGTCGGACGACTGGCGCAACGAGGTACAAAGTAGCACCCGGCTGATACAAGGCTATCTCGTGCGTGGGGACAATATGGCCATACGTGTGCGCATCAAGGGTGAAAGCGCCGAAATCAACATCAAACATACCCGTGACGGGATAAGTCGTCTCGAGTACGAGTATGAAATCCCGCTGGACGATGCCCAGGAGATCCTGGATCAGGTCGCCCTCAAGCCCCTGATCGACAAGACGAGGCATCATGTGGTGCATGGAAAACACCTTTGGGAGATCGATGAGTTTTACGGTGACAATGCCGGTCTGCTGGTCGCCGAAATCGAGTTGGACAGCGCGGACGAGGCCTTCGACAGGCCTGCCTGGTTGGGAGAGGAAGTTTCCTTGGATCAACGCTACTACAACAGCAATCTGAGCAAACAGCCCTATACGCAATGGTGAGAGGGGCGTTCATCCTTATCGCCCTGCTGTTAACGGCGTGCAGTTCATCAGAGACGCCGGAGATCGTGTTTGCCATGGCCACCGCACCCGGCGTGCTTGATCCGAGACTGGCGAGTGATGCGGCCTCTGAGCGTGTCAACGCCCTGCTGTACGGCCGTCTGGTGGAGCTCGACGACCACGGCAGCCCGAAGCCCTCGATGGCACGCTGGCAACGCCTTGCTCCGCGGCACTATCGAGTCACCCTGCTGCCACAGCGCGCGACATTCTGGGACGGCCGCAAGCCCGACGCATCGGATGTCGTGGCAACCTATGCAAGCCTGCTGCAACCCGCCCTGGGCTCGCCCCATGCCGGCGCCCTGGGACATATCGTGCAGGTGTCTGCGCACAGTGACGCAGAGATTGATTTTGTTCTGGCGCGCCGCGACCCGGAGTTTCCCGCGCGGCTTACCATCGGGATTGCACCCAAAGACAGGCTTGGCGACGGTGGGTTGGCCCGCAGGCCCATGGGCAGCGGGCCGTTTTCCTTTGCCGGGTGGCGCGCAGACGGTGGCCTGATGCTCGAGCGGCGCGTCGACCGGCAGTTGTTTGCCCTGGTGCCTGTGGCAGATCCCACGATGCGCACTTTGAAGCTCCTGCGCGGGGAGGCGGATATACTGCAGAACGACCTTCCTTCGGAGCTGTTCGCCTATCTCGATCAGCGGCCGGGCCTGCAGCTGCGCGAACACCCTGGAACCACCTTTGCCTATATCGGCTTCAACCTCGCCGATCCGGTGCTCGCCGACCACAGGGTGCGCGCGGCAGTGGCACATGCAATCGACCGCGCGGCGATCATCCGGCATCTGTTTGCCGGGCGTGCACAGACTGCCGAGTCGGTGCTGCGGCCGGAACACTGGGCGGGCACGGATGAACTCATACCCTATGCGTATGACCCGGCGTTGGCGCGCGACTACCTTCGCAGCGCCGGATACGGTGAGACCAAGCCGTTGCGACTCAGCTACAAGACCTCGACCGACCCCTTCCGGCTGCGCATCGCACATGTATTTCAGAGCCAGCTTGCCGATGTCGGCATTGAGCTGAAGATATCCAGCTACGACTGGGGCACCTTCTTCGGTGACATCAAGGCCGGGCGTTTTCAGATGTACAGCCTGGCCTGGGTCGGGGTGAATACACCGGACATCCTGCGTTATGCGTTTCATAGCGATTCGAAGCCGCCCGCTGGTGCAAACAGAGGGCAATACGTATCGGCTGCTGTCGATGCGCTGATCGAGGAGGCGGAACGCAGCGACCCGGTCGACGCAGCGCCCATGTATGCGGAGATTCAGCGCCGAATTCACGACGAACTCGTCTACGTGCCCCTTTGGTACGAGTCCAATATTGTCGTAACTCGCGGACTATCTGGATATGAGCCAAGGCTGGATGGAGGCTACCTGGCTTTGAACACCGTGAAGGTGAATCATGAAGCGCACTGACGAACGCTGGGTCCGGATTGACCTGGACCGGCAACGCCTGCACGTCTTCGAAGCCGATCGATGTATCGCAGAGTGGCCTGTTTCAACCGGGATCAAGGGGGCAGGGGAGCACCTGGGTTCGGGTTGCACGCCGCGTGGTTTACACCATGTACGAATCAAGATCGGCAGCGGTTGTCCGGAGAATTCGGTCTTCGTCGGTCGTCGCCCCAGCGGAGAGATCTATGACGCCGAACTCGGTGCCAGCTGTCCGGATCGCGACTGGATCCTCAGTCGCGTCATCTGGCTTACCGGAACCCAGAGCGGCGACAATCGTGGCGGTGACTGTGACACGCTCAGACGCTTTATCTATATCCATGGCTGTCCGGACAGCGAGCCGATGGGAGTGCCTTTGTCACATGGCTGCATCCGCATGCGCAATGCGGATGTGATCGAACTTTTCGATCTCATCGAGGCCGGTACCAGGGTGCTGATCAACGAATCCAGTAGCGACGCCTGATGCGCATCCTGGTGCAACAGCTGGTCGACACCCTGATCGTCCTGTTTGGTGTCAGCACGCTGGTTTTCTTGCTGTTGGCATTGATTCCGGGGGACCCTGTCGACGTCGTGCTCGGTGAATCGGCCCAGGCCGCAGACCGCACGGCCATGCGTGAGGCACTGGGCTTGGATCGGCCACTCGTGCAACGCTGGGGACTGTTTTACGTCGATCTGATACGGGGTGATCTGGGGGAATCGTTGGTGCGACGCCAGCCGGTGGCGGACCTGCTGATGCAACGCCTGCCTGCCACCCTGCAACTGGCCGCCGCCGCTTTCTTGCTGGTACTGCTCACGGCCATGCCCCTGGGAATCCTGGCGGCACGCTTCCGCGGCCGTTGGCCCGACCGCATGGCCCAGGGTATTGCCCTGATCGGGGTGTCGATCCCGAATTTCTGGCTCGGGCCCCTGCTGGTGCTGTTGTTCTCGGTCTGGCTTGGCTGGACCCCGGTCAGCGGTAACCTGGAGCCAGGTAGTCTGATCCTGCCTGCCGTCACTCTGGGTCTGTCGATGGCGGCCATCACCACGCGGATGGTCAGGAGCAGCCTGTTGGAGACCGTGTCACAGCCCTTCATACGCACGGCATATTGCAAGGGCCTGGGCGAGACGTCGGTTATGCTGCGGCACAGTCTTCCCAACGCCATGCTGCCGGTTATAACCATTCTCGGCCTGCAACTGGGCAGCCTGCTGGCCGGTGCGGTCATCACCGAGGTGGTTTTTGCCTGGCCCGGAATCGGCTCGCTGCTGATCGACGCGATAAGGCAGAGGGACTACCCGCTGGTGCAGGGCATCGTGTTGTTCATCGCCTTGACCTATGTGCTGGTAAATCGCCTCAGCGACCTGCTCAGTGGCTGGCTGGATCCGCGCATACGTGACCCGCTTGCATGAAACTGTCGGCATCGATCATTGGCTTGTGGGTGCTGATGGCGGTACTGGGCATACTGCCGTCACTGCAGCCTCATCTGGTCTCGTTGCCGGATATATTCGCTCCGCCTTCGGCCGCTCACTGGCTGGGAAATGACGAACTCGGCCGCCCGGTGCTCGACCGCCTGCTGGCGGGTGCGAGCGTGTCTTTGCTGGTAGCCCTGTCTGCGGTTTTGCTGTCGGCGTTGATCGGTGTCGTGGTCGGGCTGGTGTCCGGCTATTTTGGCGGTCTCATCGATCGCGTGATCAGTCGTCTCATCGAGGTGTTTCTGGCCTTTCCGGGCATGCTGCTGGCTATCGCCATGGCGGCCATGATCGGACCCGGTATCGACAACGTGGTCATTGCGCTCACCGTCATGGGATGGGTGGGTTACGCGCGCCTGGTACGGGTCCAGGTTTTGGCCCTGCGGCAGCGCGACCACGTACTTGCGGCGAGGGCCCTGGGGCGTTCCGATCAGGCCGTCATGCGAAAGCATTTGCTGCCGCTGGTACTCGCCCCGGTCTGGGTCGAGGCGAGTTTCGGCCTCGCCGGTGCGGTGATTGCCGAGGCCGGCCTGTCGTTTCTTGGGCTCGGCATCCAGCCGCCGGATGCCTC
>Ga0316201_10001738_pt1 | contig 14983 bp, 13 predicted proteins | sample CS6wburrow_MG_FD_204516 | JGI IMG/M metagenome (GOLD analysis project Ga0316201, IMG submission 204516) | Coastal sediment microbial communities from Delaware Bay, Delaware, United States - CS-6 worm burrow | ecosystem: Environmental > Aquatic > Marine > Coastal > Sediment | place: USA... | reverse complement strand
TTGGGCATAGATATTGTTGATGTGCGCATTGTGCGCGCTGACCTCACCGACGAATTACGCGAATCTACGGTCAAACAAATGATTTCAGCCCTTCAAGAACGCGCTACAGAGCGTCGCTCGAAAGGGACAGAGCTGGCCCTTAAAATAACGTCTACAGCAGAAAAAGAGCGTACTGTTCTCCTCGCCAAGGCCCACCGCGATGCTCAGATCACTCGCGGGAAAGGCGACAAGGAAGCGATCAAGATTTATGCTGATGCGTTTAATGTTGATAAGGAGTTTTATTCTTTTATGCGCTCAATGGAGGCCTATAAGAACACACTGGCCAATCCTGATACCCGTTTAATTCTTTCCCCTGACAGTGACTTCTTTCGCTACTTTCAGGATTCAAGAGGGCAATAACTACACATCTGACAAAGGAGTTGTGACGCATGCGTAAACTGGTAATAACGACAACTTGTTTTTGTCTCCTGACTCTTTCTATGTTGATTCTTGTATCAGCTTCTTCTCCAGCACACGCCCGCGAGCAACTGATTCCCTATAGCTTTGCGGACCTTGCAGAAAAGCTAAGCCCTTCGGTTGTCAATATTTCGACAACGCAGAAAATCACTATACCTGAGGATTTTCCTGAAATCCCCCAGTTCCCGGAAGGCTCGCCCTATCAGGACTTCTTTCAGGAATTTCTTGATCGTCGTGGAAACGGATTTCCTGCTGTTCCTGCGACCTCTCTTGGCTCCGGCTTTATTATTGACGCCGATGAGGGCTACATCATCACGAACAGCCACGTGGTCAAGGATGCAGAAGAAGTGCGCGTAACCCTATATAATGACGACACCATTCCAGCAGAGATTATCGGACGCGATGAAAAGACGGATATTGCCGTCTTGAAAATTGAGACCGATACAAAACTGACGGCGGCTTCCTTTGGGGATAGCAATAATATGCGCGTGGGCGACTGGATCGTGGCGATTGGCAACCCTTTTGGTCTTGGCGGCACGGTGACAGCCGGAATCATCTCCGCCCGCAAACGCGATATCAATTCCGGGCCTTATGACGATTACCTGCAAACCGATGCCTCCATCAACCGCGGGAATTCCGGTGGCCCTATGTTTGACCTGCAGGGGGATGTGATCGGCATCAATACGGCGATCTTCAGTCCTTCTGGTGGCTCGGTCGGGATCGGGTTTGCCATCCCGTCTGCTCTGGCGCAGCCTGTGATCAACCAGATCATTAAATATGGCCGTACACGCCGTGGCTGGCTGGGAGTACGCATCCAAAGCGTTAGCGAAGAAATTGCTGAAACGCTAGAGCTGCCCAAAACCGAAGGGGCTTTGGTGGCGAGTGTGACCAAAGACGGTCCGGCGGAAAAAGCAGGGATCGAGGCCGGGGATATCATCCTGAAAATCAATGGACAGGATGTGAAAGAAATGCGCCTTCTGCCAAGGCTTGTTGCAGAAACCGATATTGGCGCGGATGCGCAAGTGACGTATTGGCGCGATGGCAAAGAATACACAACAGCGGTGACCGTGGGTGAACTGGAAAAGGCCGAAGAAGATGGCTTGGTCGCGACAGGTCCTAAATCTTCCGATGACGGTTTTGAGATCGATTCCGTCGGGCTGATTGTTAAGAAAATGAGTCCGGTTTTGCGTGATGAGTTTACCATCGCCAATACCATTGACGGCATTGTGATCACTGAAATCATTAACCTTTCAGAAGCCGCAAAAAAGGGGCTGTCCGAAGGTGATGTCATTGTCGAGATCAACCAGCAGCCTGTTTTAGAGCCGGAAAAGCTAAAAGAGATCATCGACAAGGCCCGTAAGAATAAACGCCGCTCTGTGCTATTACTGATCAATAGCGGCGGCGAAGTGCGCTTTGTAGCGTTGCGTCTCGACCAGAAAAAGCAACTCATCCCTGAATTCGGCGGTGAATAGGCGCTGGACGCATGCTGTAATTTGCGTATGATCCGTCTATGGTAAATAAGCAGGACAGACAGACCATTCATATCATTGCAGGGCCGACGGCGAGCGGTAAATCTGCGCGGGCCCTTGAGGTCGCGCTGGCCGAAGATGGTGAGATCGTGAATTGCGATTCGATGCAGGTCTATGATGATCTTCCCCTTCTTACCGCTCAGCCTCCTGCAGAAGACAGGGATGTCGTCCCGCACCATCTTTACGGCGCGCTGCATCCCAATGATGTTTGCTCCGCCGGGAACTGGCGCGAGATGGCTGAGCCGCTTTTGCATGACATTCTTGAAACTAACAAGACCCCGATTGTGGTTGGCGGATCGGGGCTTTATATCAAAGCATTGATGGAAGGCCTCTCGCCGATGCCTGATATCCCACAGGATGTGCGGACAGCCGTCGTAGAACGCTACGAGGAAATAGGCGCTGAAGCCTTTTATAAAGAGCTGGAGATGCGTGATCCTATTATGGCCGCGCGCTTTCATATCAATCACAAGGCCCGCACTATCCGCGCAATGGAGGTTTTGGAGGCGACCGGAAAATCGCTTGCGGAATGGCAAAAGGAAACACGTCTGTCGCCGCCGAAGCATTGGCGTTTTGAGGTCGAAGTGATTATTCCTGAGCGCCCCATCCTGCATGAGCGCTGTAATACGCGTTTTGAATGGATGATGGATCACGGCGTACTGGAAGAGATCGAATCCTTCGCCGCACGTGTGGAAGGCGGGAGAGTCAAAAACGGTGTTCCTCTGACCAAAGCCCTTGGGTATCAACCACTGCTGGCCTATATCAAAGGCGAGATGAGCCGCGAAGAGGCCATTTCCCAGTCTCAGGCCCGCACACGGCAATATGCCAAACAGCAAGTCACGTGGTTTCGGAACCAGTTGATCGCCCCATAAGCTTTTTTTATTTTATAATATGAGTTATTCAGTTTATTCTCGGTTTTTTGGGACCGTAGGGTACACTCTTGGCCCGGCCCTATATTGGCAAGATACACAGGCATCTCTTATAATATTCGCGTGTGGTATCTGAACCACAGAAAGGAGGGCTTATGGCCCGCCTAAAAATGACCGCAATTCGTGCGTAGTAAATGGCTAATCATTGCGAAAAATAACTAAAAGCGGGAACACGAAGGTTAAGTTAAATATAGTGCCTCTTGCAATCATTCTTCATGAACGGACCAAGAAAACACCACCAGCCATAAACATAGCCCTTTCTGATCTACTTGATAGTCTTAAGACCTAGCGGATAAGACGGTGGGTTAATGCTGGTCACTGGGTAGCCCTTGCTAAGCAAGACAACCTTTCTCACGAAAGCATCGCCTGAACCTTCACAAAACAAAAACCTTGCCTCCTTTGTCAAAATCGGGTTAAGTGACTCTATGAATGCAATTTTAAACCTTGTGAATGTCGTGGTGGAACTCGTGGTCCTGGAGAAAGGGGCGGCGCGCACTTAGGTATTCCAAGATATAAGTGTAAAAGCAGCGCCCCTTCAAAAGACGGGGCGTTTTTTTATGTTCAAAAAGGCAAACAAATACGTTATTTTACGGCAAACTGGAAAGATGAAGAAAGATGAAAGACATGGACGCGGCAGCAAAGAAAAAAGAGAATATCCTCCCGATAAAGGAAAAGGCTAAGCAAATGAGCGGCGCCGAGATGGTAATTCAGGCTCTTATAGATCAAGGCGTGGATACAATTTTCGGCTATCCGGGCGGCGCGGTGTTGCCAATTTATGACGAGATTTTCAAATCCAAAAAGATCAAACATGTTCTGGTGCGTCAAGAAGGCGGGGCTTTGCATGCAGCAGAAGGCTATGCGCGCTCCACCGGAAAAGTTGGCTGCGCTCTGGTGACGTCTGGTCCCGGCGCAACGAACGCGGTGACGGGCCTGACCGATGCGATGCTGGATTCTATTCCGCTTGTTTGCTTGTCCGGGCAGGTTCCGACGTTCCTAATCGGCACGGACGCGTTCCAAGAAGCCGATACCACCGGCATTACGCGCCAATGCACAAAGCATAATGTTTTGGTGAAGGATGCGAATGATCTGGCAGGCGCGATTCATGAAGCCTTTCATGTGGCACGATCTGGGCGCCCCGGACCGGTGATTGTCGATATTCCGAAAGATGTGCAATTCTCTAATGGCGACTATGTCACCGAAAAACAGGTCACCACAAATCATCATTACCAGCCACAAACTGAACCAGATATGGGGGCGATTGAGACGGCTGTTGAACTGATGGCCGGTGCAAAGCGTCCTATATTCTATACAGGCGGCGGCGTAATCAATGCCGGGACAAAAGCCTGCAAGGCCTTACGTGAGTTGGTCCGGCGCACGGGCTTCCCGATCACCAGCACATTGATGGGTCTGGGCGCTTATCCGGCCTCGGACAAGCAATGGCTGGGGATGCTGGGGATGCACGGCACGTATGAATCCAATATGGCAATGCATGATTGCGATGTCATGATCAATATCGGCGCACGCTTTGACGACCGCGTGACCGGGCAAACAGATAAATTCTCGCCGCGCTCGACCAAAATCCATGTTGATATCGACGCCAGTTCGATCAACAAGAATATCACCGTAGACCTTCCTATTCTCGGTGATGCAGGCAAAGCGATTGAGGCAATGCTCAAGGTCTGGAAGAAAAAGGGCTATAAGTCCGACCAGCATGCTCTGGACAAATGGTGGGAGCAAGTAAACCACTGGAGGGCAAAGAACTGCCTGGCCTATACGAACAGCGATGACGTTATCAAGCCGCAATATGCGCTGGAACGATTGCAAGCGGCTTTGGCTAAGGACAAGCGCGAGACTTATATCACCACAGAAGTTGGCCAGCATCAGATGTGGGCGGCGCAGTTTCTGCCCTTTGATGAGCCGAACCGCTGGATGACTTCCGGCGGACTGGGGACCATGGGTTATGGCCTGCCCGCAGCGGTGGGTGTACAGATGGCGCATCCGGATGCACTGGTGATCGACATTGCGGGTGATGCGTCGATCCAGATGAATATTCAGGAGCTGTCCACGGCCATACAATACCGCCTGCCGGTGAAAGTGTTCATTATGAACAACAGCTGGATGGGGATGGTGCGCCAGTGGCAAGAGCTTTTGCATGGCGAGCGTTATTCCGAGAGCTATACCGACGCCATGCCGGACTTTGTGAAGCTGGCAGAGAGCTATGGCGGGGTGGGCTTGCGCGCAGAAAAACCCGGTGATCTGGACAAAGTCATTGCCGAGATGATGAAAACCGACCGGATGACCATTGTCGATGTTTGCGTGGATCAGAAAGAAAACTGCTTTCCGATGATCCCATCAGGTAAAGCGCATAATGAGATGATCCTCTCGCCCGATGCGGAGAAATTTGACAAAAGCTTGGTTTAGAATATGAAACAAGTTTTTACGGGGCTAAACAATGTCGAAGCGCATGTCATCGCGCATCTTCTAGAAGCCGAAGGGATCAAAACCTCGCTGAGTGGTGAGTATTTGAGCAGTGCCCGCGGCGAGTTGGCCGCACAAGACCAGGGCAAGGTTTGGGTAATGGCCGATGCGGATGAGGTCCGTGCGCTGGAGTTGATCGCACGCTGGGAGAAGAGAAACCCAACCTCGGCAAAAAATGCAACGCATAACGAGAGACCGGACTCGCGACCTAATCGAGCGGTCATCTGGATGTTTATCAGCTTCGTAATGGGCTGCCTTCTTACCTATTCTTATTTCTATTCACCTGTTTTCCACGACGGCGCGGACAACAAAGGGGATGGAAAGCTTGATATGCACTATACGTATAAAAACAATCTGATTGCCAAGGTGGAAGGGGATCTTAACTTCGATGGCAAGATTGACCTGAAGGAAAAGTACGATGTCAGAGGCCTGATCAAGAGCAGTCTGCGGGATATGGATTATGACGGTGTTTTTGAAACAACCATGACGTACGAAAATGGTGCTGCTGAGAAAGAGGTGCGGGATTACAATCAGGATGGAAAGACGGATATTGAATTTTTCTACCGCGAGAACGGCGATATCAAGACCACACAACTTTATGATCCTAAGACGGGGCGGCTCGTGAAGATCAGCGATTACGAGAATGGGACGCTGATCTCTGCGCTTTACGATAGCGATCAAAACGGTAGTTTGGATATCAAGTACACGTATGATCCTTACAAAGAAATTGCATCAAAAATAAATCTCAGCACACAAAAGAGTGAATAGGGCTTATGGCATGATGGGGCTTAATGAAAATTGCTTTTATAAACTCATCACATTTGTAACCTTTGCTGCCTTTCTTGCCGCCCTCCTCCCGTGGTTTTGGGTGCAGGTGCAAATGAGCATCAATGTCGATCTGGCGTATCTGACGCTCTCGGCCCTGCGACTGCTGTCCGGTGAGGCTATGAGCGAGGGATATTACGACACCAACCCTCCTTTAAGTATTCTTGTGCAAATACCGCCGGCCCTGCTGGTTCAATTTTTTGGTATTCCTCTGTATCATGCCGTTCTGGCCTATGGGCTGGCGGCGGTTGCACTATCGGCGTGGGCAGTGCATTTAATTCTGAAGACCACGCGGTGGCTGGATGCCGCGCAGCGCCGGACGATCCTGATGGGTTATATCCTGTTGAATACAGTTGGCGCAGGATTATATCTGGGTGAGAAAGACCAATTGCTTGGGCTGGCTCTGTTTCCGTTTGTTCTGGTTCAAGCGGCCATGACCTATAACATTTCCCTTGATAAACGCCTGCAATGGAGCGTGATCGGCACAACGGCTCTTTTGATTCTGCTCAAACCCCATTACGGAATTGTTCCTGCTGTGATGTTTGCGCACCGGGCTTTTGTACAAAGGCAACTCCGATTTTTCAAAGACCCGGATTTTATAGGATTGTGTTGCGGGGTGGTTTTCTATCTTGTGATTATGGGGCTGTTTTTTCAGGACTTTGTCGCGGTAATCCTTCCCGATATTCTTACGCTTTATGTTTCAAAGACGGAGCTTTGGGCGGTCAAAATAGCGGTTGTTTTTGGGTTTACCGCTTTTTCCTTCGCCGCCATTGCATGGCTCTTGTTTGAAAAACCTCAGAAATTTATCGCTAGAGTGTTTGGTTTGAGCGTCCTGTGCATTATTCCTTATGCCATGCAAGGCAAGGGTTTTTACTATCACAGCCTGCCTGCCGTGATGTGCGCCGTCAGTGCATTTTCGCTGCTGGCACATCAACTATTTTATGAAGGTGCTCTCAAGACTAAATTCAAAGGCTATGCCCCGCAACTGGGACATTTGAGTGCGGTGATGATTATCATCGCCCTGCTTTATACAATCCTGCCGCCCAATCGCGCTTACCCGACGCATGACGATTACCGGGGGGCGCCGCTTGCGCACGTGATCAATGATTGCGATCAGGATAATTGCACCTTCTTCCTGTTCAACGACATGATTGAGATGACATATCAGCTCTCGGTTTATACCGGACAACAACAAGCATCGCGCTTTCCTTCACTCTGGTTTTTGCCGGGCCTTGTCAAGGCGGATGCCGCGCACAAGCACTGGCGTGAAAGCCCCTTAAGCCGCGAAGAAATTAACCGGCTCACCGGGAAGTATACGCAAATGATCGTGGAGGACTTTCAAAAATATGCGCCAGACACGCTTATCATCGGGCATTTCTACATTACTCTGGAGAACCCAAACCCGTTTGATTTTGTTGCCTTTTTCTCTGAGCAAAGCATCGCTTTTCAGGAGGTCATGCGTAGTTACCGTCTTGTGGAAACCCATCTGATTGATCGCAAAGCCTATTTTGGCGGCACCCTTTTTGTGCCTGATTCAATCCGCTATGATGTATACAAAAAGCAAGACATTGGCGATAAAAAACGCTAATCTGCGTTTTTAAAAATAAGGTGAAATAACTTGGTGATTTGAGATGGCACACACAACAGCAAAGAAAAAAAGCAAAAGCGTTTACGCACCGGGCCCCGCTCAGGAGGCAATCGAAAGCCATACCCTGGCGGTTCTGGTCAATAACGAGCCGGGCGTGCTGGCTCGCGTGATTGGTCTTTTTTCGGGGCGTGGCTATAACATCGAGAGCTTAACTGTCGCTGAGACCGACCATGTCGCTCATTTGTCACGCATCACGATTGTTTGCTCCGGTACACCGGCCGTGATTGAGCAAATCAAGGCGCAGCTGGGACGCCTTGTCCCCGTGATGGGAGTCTCGGACCTGACAATTGAAAGCGAACATGTCGAACGAGAGCTGGCTCTGGTTAAAGTCTCCGGCACGGGGGATAAACGCATTGAAGCTCTGCGCACGGCAGATGTGTTTCGCGCGCGGCCCGTCGACAGCACGCTGGAGTCCTACGTTTTTGAAATCACGGGAACATCAAGCAAGGTGAATGCCTTTATTGAACTCATGCGCCCGCTGGGTCTTGTGGATGTTAGCCGCACCGGAGTCGCGGCGATTTCCCGCGGGCAAAAGGCCATTGGAGGTTAAACCTCTTCCGGCATTGGATGCCAGCTCTAAATAATGGCATTAAAAAAGTAATGTGCACTGCATTCTTTTCTTTGCGGAAAGTCGCTGATCCATACTTTATTTCATGAAATGTTTCATCTTCCTGCTGATTTTTTTACTATTTTCATAGGAATCAAACGCTCGTGCTCATCCGGCTTAAATCCATAATGGTCTTTCAGTGTTTTTTCAGTATGAAAAACCTTGCGCTAAGAAAAAAGATCGCGTAGCGCCATGCCCAAATCTCTTCTTATGAAATTTGCTTTCTTTTTTCAACGGCGGATTTACCAAGGTCAAATCATTTTGTATGATAAGGTGATTTCGAAATCCGACTTGAGGGAGCCTTCTTATGAACCGTATCTTCACCTTTTTTTGCCTCTCCTGCCTTTTGCTGTTGCCAAGCTGCGTTTCACGCGGGCAGGCCGATGCGAAGCTGGCACGCGGGTGTGCGGCGGGCGTGGAGTTGTTTTTAGCGGACGGGTTTGTCATTAAAGAGATCAAGAACAAGACCTACAGCAATGATCCGAAGCTGGGGGAAAGCTACCGCGTGGTGGTTTTGGAGGCGATAGAATCAGATAGCTGGCTGGATGTCGAAAAGGAATATCGCTGTGTTTTCTCCGAGGGCTTTGGCCTTCTGAACGGCACGCATAGCGCCACCATTCACCAAATCAAAGTGAACGATCAAACTTATGGCAAAGAAGGCGATAAAATCCTCGGCACGTTTGAAGATCATTTACGCCTGACCGAGGTGGTCGAGCAAGGGATGAATACGCCGGTGCGGTAGAGCTAGTCTGGTTCACTCAGCAGATAGGTGAGGGTGTTTCCTCTGGTCATATGCCATATATTTCTTCTAACGCATCAACACCGTTTTCTTGGATAAACTCTGCCATCTCTTTAATGGCATCAGCAACAGCTTGCCCTTCCGGCGTCACTTTACCGGCTTTCTGAATAGTTGGCCCCATGCAGTTGTCTTCGAGAACGTAACTTGTGTTTACAGCGATTTCCTTACCGTTTACATCAATACCACCACCACTGCGAAACACACCACAAGGCAGCCCTGATATTCCAAAGTTCTGGTTCGCCACGGCATATAATGCGGCCTTCACCGCGGGCTCATTTCCACGCATAGCTGCGCGTGCTTCATCTTAAAGATTAAATTCCAGCATTTTTAAGAGCTCCTTATGTTTTTGTGTGCACAGCCTAACATTCCATAAAAATAAAATGCACGTTGGTTTCTTTTTGTGTATCTCACTATTTCAGCGTTTATAACGAAACGCCGCGCGGATGACGTTTTGTGTTTTCTTAGACTTATAACACTTGATTTCCCTTGCAAAACCTTGTTTTATGCGGAAGCTCAATTTCATATTTTAGAACAAAATTAAAGGTGTAGACATATGGCACAAGGCAATCTCGCGCAAGACAACACGCAGGCAACAATGGGAAGCCTCAATCTCTATTACGATAAGGATTGTAACCTGGATTTGATCAAGTCCAAGAAAGTAGCTGTGATTGGTTATGGATCACAGGGACATGCGCATGCGCAAAACATGAAGGATAGCGGCGTCGAAGGCGTTATTATCGGCCTGCGGGATGGCTCTTCTTCGGCTCCCAAGGCGGAGAACGCCGGGTTTGAAGTGATGTCTCCGGCAGAAGCAGCAAAGAGCGCCGATGTGGTGATGATCCTCGTGCCTGATGAATTGCAGGCCGATCTTTACACGGATCATCTGGAAGCCAATTTGAAGCAAGGCGCAGCGCTTGTGTTTGCCCATGGCCTGAATGTTCACTTTGGCCTGATCAAGCCGCGGGCGGATCTGGATGTGTTTATGGTTGCGCCAAAAGGCCCCGGCCACACGGTGCGCGGTGAATATCAAAAGGGCGGCGGCGTACCGTGCCTGATCGCTGTTGCGCAAGATGCGACCGGCCAAGCCAAAGACTTGGCTCTCTCATATGCTTCGGCTGTGGGCGGCGGACGCTCCGGCATTATCGAGACCACCTTCAAGGATGAATGCGAGACTGATCTGTTCGGCGAACAAGCGGTGCTTTGCGGCGGCGCGTCCGAGCTGGTCAAGACAGGATATGAGGTGCTGGTCGAAGCCGGGTATCCTCCGGAAATGGCCTATTTCGAATGTTTGCATGAGCTGAAACTTATTGTCGATCTGATGTATGAAGGCGGCCTGGCGAATATGCGCTATTCGATCTCTAATACGGCCGAATTCGGGGATTATGTTTCCGGGCCACGCGTGATCACGAGCGAGACCAAAGAGGAAATGAAACGCATTCTGGCCGACATCCAGTCCGGTAAATTCGTCGAGGAATTTATGGGCGGAAACAAAGAAGGCTTGAATCGCCTCGTGGAAATTCGTGAGCGCGAGGCCAAGCACCCGATTGAAGAGACCGGTGCCAAGCTCCGGGCGATGATGCCGTGGATTGCCAAGAACAAGCTGGTCGATAAAGACAAGAACTAGAATTACACATAGAGATTCAAGGGAGAAGGGCTGTGATTCTAGCAGCCCTTTTTTTCATAGGACGCTTTTTCGATGACATATAAATCAGAGCAAAAAGACAATATTATACGCGGCATGGTTTTCGCAGCCGCTGCTTTTTTCCTGCTTGCGGTGATGGGCGCATGCGCGAAGCTTTTATTCACTAATCATAATGTCTTTGAAATTACTTTCTACCGAAACTTTCTAGCGCTCTTACCTATGCTGGCTTATATCGCTATGCGGCGCAAATATACTCTACTGGTCGCACAAAATAAAAAAATGCTGACCTTCCGGGTTCTTGTGGGCGTCGGTGGTCTTTTTACAACCTTTGCAGCGCTCGATCATCTGCCGATTTCTGATGCAACAGTGCTCTTCATGACCTCAAATCTTATCATTCCTGTTTTGGCATTTTTCTTCCTGAAAGAGCATGTTGGACCGTATCGCTGGGCCGCTATTGCCATTGGTTTTTGTGGTGTCGTTCTGGTGGCTGGCCCCACAGGACAGATGAGTTTTTTCGGTGTTTTTCTGGCTCTTGGCGCTGCATGTTTTCATGCCTCCATCCAAACGCTTTTGCGAAAACTTAAGAATGAAAATGCCTTTACGGTGACGTTTTATTTTATATTGGGCGGAACGCTTGTTCCTGCATTGGCCATGCCGTGGTATGCCAGCCTGCCCGATACGCATAATTCTCTATTGTTTGTGGCGCTGGCGATAAGCGGCGGATTGGCACAATATTGCCTGACGAGCGCTTTCAAATATGCGCCGGCGACGGTGCTCGCGCCGTTTAACTATACGGGGTTATTGTGGGCGACGGGGCTGGATATCTTGATCTGGTCGTATGTGCCGGGCTGGCCAGTGTTCGTCGGTGCAGCCATCATTATCGGCGCAAAGCTCTATATTCTGCACCGGGAACGCGTTCGCAGAAATCAGTGCCCCCGTGTGGACCAAGACATATCATAGGTTTATGATTTTTTACGGCACCAAAAGCGGTACATGGCGATAAAAAGATCCGGGTTCTTTTCTTCCCAACGCGCCCAGCTTTCGAGATCACGGCCTTGTCGATCATCCGCATGCTTTTTTTTGTATTTTTCAATCTCGGCGTGCGCATGATAGAATTTTAAAAATTCCAGTCCCAGATCGTCCAGTAAGTCTTTGATCTCCAGCAAGTCAAACTGGTGTTCTTGCACATGGAACAAAAGATCCCGGCATTCGGGAAGTGAATAATAGTCTAAAAATCCTCTGATATACTCAAGATCGGCGTATTTGAGGTGGTCCTTCGCATTTTTGCGAAAAGCGCGGATGCTTGCCGCGTCTGATCCTATTTTTTCTTGTGCAATTTTTTCACGCGCGGCAATTATGGAACGGCGAGCTGTTCTGCTGTAGAGGCCGATACGCATCAGGCCGCCGGGCTTTAAAAGGCTCGTAATAATTTCCCATCCGGCCTTTGGGTCTTTCATATGGTGTAGCACTCCGGCGCTGGCGATATAGTCGAATTTTTGATCCAGCTTGCCTAGCTCCATGATATCACCATGCCTGAAAGTGATATTCTCAAGGCCGAATTCATTGGACTTATCGATGGCGTAGGCCAAAGATGTGCGGCTGAGGTCCACGGCCAGAATTTGAGCATCAGGAAAGACATAAGCCAGCTGAATGGCCTCTTTCCCCGTTCCGCACCCGGCGACCAAAATTTGCGCTTTTTTGCCTTTGAGATGCCCTTCCGCTTCCTGATCAAAAAGATCTTTGGGCACGCTAACCCAGCGCGGATAGGGGAACGCCTCATACTGTTCCTGCACGACGGCCGAGACCGCATCCTTAATCTCGGTCAGAGATTCAATATTCTGTTTTATTTCCTGCTGACGGAAATATTCCTCGATCTGCCCTTTTGGAATTTGGGAAACATGGTCCCCACCTTCCAGTTTTTCTGCTATTTCCTGTGCATTTTTTAGCGTGCAGAGTGGATGATAACATCCATACAGGGCCAGTTCGCACAGGCGCGGAGTATCCGTTTTCTCAATTTTTTCTTTTAGAGCCTCAACCAGCGGAGTTTCCTGTTCAGAGACATCCAAGATGTAGTCCGTCAGAAGACAAAAGCGCGACAAGGCACAGGTGATAAAATCAATATCTTCTTCATCTGTGAACAGGCTTTGCCGTGCACTTTGCCCTTCCAAAAGGAAACGGCGCAAATGCATACACCAACGCTCAAAGGCCTGATCCACGACAATAAATTTTCCCAGTCCTGTCAGAAAGAACGGGTCAATGAGCGCATCAAGAGTCTTATATTTTTCGATTTGACTCTTGAAGGAGTCGTAGGTTTTTTGTTTGGCGGCACTGTAAAGGACTGCGAAATTGGGATCGGATTTTATTATACCTAGCCAAGGTGTACCAAAAAGCCCTAAATCAACATCAGGGGCTTCGAGGCATTCAATCAAGATGCCTTTGAGATTCTCATTGATGTTCTTGATGGTGCTGCCGCTCATGGCCTTCACAAGCTTTTGCTTATAAGTGCTCAGCTCTGGGTTTGCGGCCACAGCCTGCGCGTAATTCTCAATGGCGGGAATGCCCTGACGTTTTTTAGCGAACAGATCGCCGAGCGCCCCATAGATTTCATGGTTGTAAGGATTGTGTTTCAGGGCTTCTTGAAACTGCCGCGCGGCCTCATCATCACGCCCCTGTCCGCCTAGGGCCTGTCCTAGGCCGTGATATGCCTGCGCATCGGAGCCTTTTTCCAGCGCTGCTTCAAAATGCGCCTGTGCGGCCACGAAGTCCCCCTGCTCAAGGGCATTCCAGCCTTTTTTGCAATCTTGCTGTTCCACGGCACGCGCCGCCAGCTGAGCGATATCCAGTTCCATGAAAGCTTTCGTCTGATCAAGTTAGGGTTTTGTCCTAGTAATGCTGCATCCCGTGCTTGCCGTAGACGCCCAGCGGTTCCTTGTCTCTAATACTGTCATAGATAAAGAACATGCCATTGTCTTCACGCGCTGTAATGCCGAATACGTGATCCACAAATTGCAGCACGCGGTTGCGGTCCAACATCGAGAGTTGCTGATAGCCCTTCCCAACTTTAAGAACTGGAATATTGTCATTATCTTCATACTGATCAACAATGATCTGCGCTACGTAGAGATCACGCATAATGCGTTTCGCATCCCCGGCATCTTTGATCCAGGCCTCCGGCGTCCATTTATCATCATCCCATAAGGACCGCTGAGAGAGTTTTTCACCCTTTAAATAGGGCTGAAAATCCTGATTTTTCCAGTGGTTGGGCCACCACATCCAAGATCCCGGTTTCGAATCGGCATAAACGGCTTGCGGCGCCAGCATTGCTGTGCCCAAAACCATCAAAACAAGTAAAAAACCAAAAAGACGCATTTGTTATATCCTTAAGTCGTTCAATCCTCGCTACATCAATAGCATGTTAACGTTTCTTATGGTATCTTAAAATGATGACAAATGCCATTGGAATAGCATTATCAGGCCTGCACTCTGCGTCCACAAAGTTGAACGCGAGCGCCAATAATATTGCCAATACCTTGAGCGTAGGGTCACTGGACGGTAGCGAACAGGCCCCCTATACGGCCCAAACAACCGTTTCTTATGCGCAAGACAGTAAAACTGGTGGTGTTTTAACCAAAATTGTGCCCAAAGATCCGGGTTTTATTGCCGCTTACGCGCCAAATTCGCCGCTTGCCGATGAAAATGGCGTTGTTGGTGTGCCCAATGCCGATTATGCCGAGGATATCGTGCATATGAAGTTCGCGGAGCTGAGCTACAAAGCCAATATCGGCGTAATAAAAACCGCTTCTGAAATGAGCAAAGAGCTGCTCTCACTGTTTGATAAAAAAGTTTAGCGCTTCTTTTCTGTCTTATTTTCTCTTGCCCGCCCCTTGGTTTTCCTGAACACTTGCACGTATGAAATTTATTTTTTTCGGCTATGATTATTCTCTGAACATTGTCGAGCGGCTGATTGCCGACAGACACAGCTTGCTGGGGGTTTTCACGTTTCCATGCGATTCGATGTTTACGTTTAACGAGCAACTCAAAGCCTTGGCGCAAGATATGGATATTCCGGTTAC
>Ga0316201_10001737_pt1 | contig 14983 bp, 15 predicted proteins | sample CS6wburrow_MG_FD_204516 | JGI IMG/M metagenome (GOLD analysis project Ga0316201, IMG submission 204516) | Coastal sediment microbial communities from Delaware Bay, Delaware, United States - CS-6 worm burrow | ecosystem: Environmental > Aquatic > Marine > Coastal > Sediment | place: USA... | reverse complement strand
AGTTATCAGTTATCAGTTGGCAGTTGGCAGTTGGCAGTTGGCAGTTGGCAGTTGGCAGTTGGCAGTTGGCAGTTGGCAGTTGGCTGTTTTCGGTGCTCAGCATTCAGTTTTCAGTGTCCAGTAATCAGGTACCTTGGCCCTCTGCCCTTAGCCCTCGGCCCTTGTAATTCTGACGTGGGTTTGGTATAAATCCGCCCTCTTTCGCTCCGTGAGAGCAAATCCAATTTTTTGAAGCCGCCCGATTGGGGGGCTTGTAGATAGGAAATTTCGAGGATCCGATAATGTCCAAAGTATGCCAGGTTACGGGTAAGCGGCCGGTGACGGGAAACAACGTCTCCCATGCCCACAACAAAACGAGGCGCCGCTTCCTGCCCAATCTGCACTATCATCGCTTCTGGGTAGAAAGTGAAAAACGCTGGGTACGCCTGCGTATCTCTACTAAAGGCATGCGTATCATCGACAAAAAGGGTATCGACTCGGTTCTGACTGAAATGCGTACCCGTGGCGAAAAGGTCTGAAGGAGAAATAAAACATGCGTGACAAAATCAGGCTCGTCTCAAGCGCCGGTACCGGCCACTTCTACACCACCACCAAAAACAAGCGCAACATGCCGGGCAAGATGGAGATCAAGAAATTTGATCCCAAGATCCGCAAGTACGTCATGTACAAAGAGGCGAAAATTAAATAATACAGGGCTGAGGGCCGAGGGCCGAGGTGCAAGGAAAAACCTGCCTGTTCAGCTGAAGTTGCAGGCAGTGATTAGTCCTCGGTTCTCAGTTCTCAGTTCTCAGTTCTCAGTTCTCAGTTCTCAGTTCTCAGTCCTCAGTTCTCTGGCCCTTAGCCCTTAGCCCTCTGCCCTCGCCTTTCGATAGATTCAAGTCCGCTCCATCCGGGCCGTAACAGATCTCATGATTCGTATATAGGGAACGAGATGCAGGATTACTTCATCGGTAGACAGGCCATCTTGGATCGGCGACTGAGGGTTTATGCATACGAACTGCTATACCGCGAGGGCAATACCAGCGGCGCACCAAGTATGGATGGCGATCGGGCCACATCCCGGGTGATGCTCAACGCCTTCACCGAGATGGGCCTGGATAGAATCGCGGGCGATCAGCGGGTATTCCTCAACATGACCCGAAGTCTGCTGATGGATATGCCCGAGTTTCCGTTCGACAAAGAGCGCCTGGTCCTGGAAATCCTGGAGGATATCGAGGTAGACGACGAACTCGTCCAGCACATCTCATCGCTTAAGGCGGCAGGTTATACGCTGGCGCTGGACGATTTTGAGTTCGAAGAGAAGTGGCTCCCGCTGCTGCCCCATATTGATATTCTGAAGGTGGAAGTCCCTGCGCTGGACTTTGGCAAACTGCCGGAACAGATAGAAAAAGTGCATCGAAACGGCGTGCTGCTGCTGGCAGAAAAAGTGGAGACAGAACAGCAGTACCGACAACTCCAAGGGCTCGGTTTCGATCTGTTTCAGGGCTACTACTTCTCAAGGCCCAATGTCGTCTCCGGCAAGCGCCTGAGCGAAAATCAGCTGATCACGCTGAAACTGCTCGCCAAACTCAACGACCCTGATGCCACTCCTAAACAGCTCGAAAACCTGATCGTTCAGGATCCGGGACTGGTATACAAGATCCTGCGTTATCTCAATTCGGCAGCGCTGGCAATGCCGCGCAAGATAGAGTCAATCCAACAGGCAATTATCTATCTTGGCCTGCAGCGCCTGCGCGGCTGGGCCAGCCTGATCGCGATCTCCCGGGTTGAGGATCAGCCGGAAGAGCTGTTCACCATCGCACTGGTCAGAGCGCATATGTGCGCCAGGCTTACTGCGACAGCAGAGAAAGGAGGTGACGAATGCGCCTTTACCGTCGGACTGCTGTCCGTGCTCGATCTATTGATGGGCAAACCTATGGCAAAAATACTCGAACGGTTGCCGATCTCTGATTCGGTAAAGCAGGCGCTGCTGAAACACCAGGGCATTGTCGGCCAGGCGCTGCGCTGCGCTCGTTCATTTGAACAGGAAGAGGAGATACCTACAGGTTTCCCCGGGCTCACCACCGGTGAGATCCAGGAGATCTTCCTGCAGTCATCCGAACTGGCCTTTCAAGAACAGCGCAATCTGCTGGCCAGCTGAGACCTTCCCCAGAAGCCTCTCGGATTTAGGATTGCCCTACTTCGACAAGCTCCTGGTTCAAACTTAATCTGCGGACGAGGGGCGCTTAAATACACTGCCTTGACATCCCGAACAGGGTGGTATGTGGCCCGCCTTGTGAAAGTGAAGTTCCTTACCGCAGCTGTTGCACACCAATGTGCCCGGTCCAGCCACCTCACCGGTATGATACAACGAAGCCGCGCGCGCCTGGTTGGCAAATTTTTCCAGTTCGAGTCGGGTCTTGTCTGCCACGTTGGCGAACATCTCCATCATCCGCTGCTCGATCACCTGTACATCGAACTGCCACCACTGGCGGAACTCCGCCCCGGTTTCCACTAGAAAATGGGCCGCTTCCTGCATATCACGCTCCACATATTCAGTCAGTTTTTCCGCCTCCTCACGGGTCAATTCGTTCAGTTCCACCGCCTTTTCTTTTGCCTGGTCGAGCGAACGGCGCAGCGTCGGCAAAGTACTCTTCTCCGCCACTTCCAGCATTTCGTCAACCCGTTCGAGCATTCGCTCATACGCATCAGTCATGCGATCGATGGGGTCACGCTTCTTTTCGTCGGTCATAATCTACACCTCCCACGCTGCGAGAAACCAAATGGCATCTTATTGGAAGTGTGAACCATCGGCGCCAGAAAACAAGCCTATACGGTCCTTCATGTCTACCCCTGGCTGCGGTATCCTTGTCCGTTCATTCAAACTCTCCAGCCCAGCCCAGTAAAACCATCATGCAAGAGCGCTACGAAGTGGCCGAAATAGAGGCCGATGCCCAGTTACACTGGGAGCAGAACAATTCATTCAAGGTTACCGAGGATCCTCAGCGCGAGAAGTATTACTGCCTCTCCATGTTCCCCTACCCGAGCGGCAAACTGCACATGGGGCACGTGCGTAATTACACTATAGGCGACGTGATCGCCCGCTACCAGCGCATGCAGGGCAAGAACGTGTTGCAGCCAATGGGCTGGGATGCTTTTGGGCTGCCGGCGGAAGGGGCGGCAATCAAGAACAAGATGGCGCCGGCAAAATGGACCTACAGCAACATCGACTATATGAAGCACCAGCTCAAGCAGCTGGGATTCGGTTACGACTGGAGCCGGGAACTGGCCACCTGCCGACCGGATTATTACCGTTGGGAGCAGTGGCTGTTTACCGAGCTGTATAAGAAAGGACTCGTCTACCGCAAAAACTCGGTGGTCAACTGGGACCCCGTAGACCAGACGGTGCTGGCCAACGAACAGGTCATCGATGGCCGCGGCTGGCGCTCGGGCGCATTGGTGGAGCGGCGCGAAATTCCACAGTGGTTTGTCAGGATTACCGATTATGCAGACGAACTGCTGGAGGAGCTCGACCGCATGGACACCTGGCCGGAGCAGGTGCGCACCATGCAACGCAACTGGATCGGCAGATCGCATGGCGTTCGTTTTGCTTTCCCTTACCAGTTGGAAGGGAAACAGGAGAAGCTCTGGGTCTACACAACCCGAATCGACACCATCATGGGTATCACCTTCTGCGCCGTTGCCGCGGAGCATCCGCTTGCCCAGCATGCCGCCCGTTCCAATCCGCAGCTTGCCGATTTCATCGATGAGTGCCAGCAGGGCAGCGTGGCTGAGGCCGATCTCGCCACCATGGAAAAGAGAGGTATGCCAACCGGTATTGCGGTAACCCATCCCCTGACCGGCGAGCAGATTCCGGTCTGGGTCGGCAACTACGTACTCTGGGGGTACGGCGATGGGGCCGTCATGGCGGTACCCGCGCATGATGAACGCGACTTCCACTTCGCCAAAGTGTATGGATTGGAGATCAAACAGGTTATTGAGCTTCCCGGGAAAAGCTTCTCCAGCGACGCCTGGCAGGAGTGGTATGCCGACAAAGGGAATGGCAACTGCGTCAATTCAGGCGCCTACAACGGTCTCGATTTCAGCACGGCGGTGGACGCAATCGCCGCTGACCTGAGCGAGAAGGGACTGGGAGAGAAGCTGGTCCAGTACCGCCTGCGCGACTGGGGAGTCTCGCGCCAGCGCTACTGGGGCTCGCCCATCCCAATGATTCACTGCGACAAGTGCGGCATTGTCCCGGTGCCGGTCGAGGATTTGCCGGTAACACTGCCGGAGGATGTCGAATTCGATGCCACCGGCGGCTCGCCGATCAAGAAGATGCCCGAGTGGTACCAGACCGCCTGCCCCCAATGCGGCGGCGAGGCGGCGCGTGAAACCGACACCTTCGACACCTTTATGGAGTCCTCCTGGTACTATGCACGCTACACCTGCCCTGATTCGGATCAGGCCATGCTCGATGATCGTGCCAACTACTGGCTGCCGGTGGACCACTACATCGGCGGCATCGAGCACGCCATACTGCATCTGCTCTACGCCCGCTTCTATCACAAATTAATGCGTGACGCCGGGTTGGTAAAATCGGACGAACCTTTTACTCGTCTGCTGACCCAGGGCATGGTGGTTGCGGAGACCTACTACCGTCAATCTGCGGACGGCGGCTTCCACTGGTTCAATCCGGCTGAAGTAGAGACCGGGCGCAATGAACGGGGCCAGGTAACCAGCGCGCATCTGATTTCAGACGGTGAACCGGTTGAGATTGGCGGCATCGAGAAGATGTCGAAATCAAAGAACAACGGCGTTGACCCACCGACGATGATAGACCTCTACGGTGCGGATACCGTGCGCCTCTATACCATGTTCACCTCGCCGCCCGACCAGTCGCTGGAGTGGAACGACGAAGGCGTAGAGGGCGCCCACAAATTTCTGCGCCGGCTGTGGGGGCTGGCGTGGAACCGAAGAGAGGATCTGGGAACTTCCGGGGACCTTACCGGGGATTTGAGCGACACCCAGAAAGCGGACCGACGGGAGATCCATGCCGCGCTGAAACAGGCTTGCTTCGATTACGATCGTCAGCAATTCAACACCGTGGTCTCCGCCTGTATGAAAGTGGTCAACACGCTTTATAAACTGGGTGACAGTCAGCCCGACCGGGCACTGCTGCGCGAGGGTTTCGGCATCGTATTGCAGCTGCTGGCGCCGATCGCTCCGCATGTCGCCCACAGATTGTGGCGGGAATTGGAATATGGCGGGGATATACTCGAAAGCCGTTGGCCGCAGGCGGATGAAGATGCGTTGAAGCTGGATAGCATCCAGTACGTGATTCAGGTAAATGGTAAAGTTCGCGCGAAAATCCAGCTACCGGCAGACGCACAAAAGAGCGCCATCGAACAGGCGGCTCAGACAGAAGAGAACGTGCGTAGATTCATCGGTGATGCCCAGATACGAAAAATTATCGTGGTACCCGGTAAACTGGTTAATATCGTCGCCAAATGATTAGCTAAAACAGGAAAACCGGGCCGATGAAAATAACAACCGCCATTCACACGCTTATCCTGCTGGCACTGCTCTCCCTGCTGCAGGGTTGTGGCTTTCATCTGCGCGGCACAGGCGCAACCGACGCTAATCTGCCGGCCGATATCAGTCCGCTCTACATCCAGGGACTGGGTCGCGGCGACTTCCTGAAACTGGAACTCGAAAACCTGTTCGTCAATTTGGACATCCAGGTTTCCGATAACGTGGCGGAAGCGGCCAGCATATTGCGTATCAGCGACAGAAAGAGCGACCGACGGGTACAGACGGTGAACAGCGACGGAAAAGTGGCGGAGTATCAACTGCGCGAAAGCCTTCGCTTCGAACTCGCCGACCGTGGCGGAGACGTGCGTGTGCCAGAGCAACTCATCGAACTGTTTCAGATCTATACTAACCAGCAAGACCAGGTGCTGGGCAGCCTGCAGGAGGAGAGCAACCTGCGCGAAGATATGTGGCGCCGCATGTCGGATCAGATGATAAGACGCCTGTCGGTGCAGCTGCGCTGAAGCGTGATGCAACCAGGGAAAGAGAGAGAGGGCAACGACCGGATGTGCGGATCTACCTGCCGATTGGAGAGCTGATCAATGCGGGTTGCCTCACACCTACTGCAGGCACATCTACAAAAAGGGCTTGCGCCCGTATACCTGCTGAGCGGCGACGAACCCCTGCAGATGAGCGAGGCGGCGGACAGCGTTCGCCGTCAGGCGCAAAGCCGCGGCTACAGCGGACGCGAAATTCTGGAGGTGGATGCACGCTTCGACTGGAGTCGGTTGATGGCCGAAGCCGACAGCCTCTCCCTGTTCGCTGAGCAACGCATTATCGACCTGAGGATCCCTTCGGGGAAACCCGGCAACGAAGGCAGCAAGGCGTTGAACGAGTACGCAGCACGTCTGCCGCAGGATGTGCTGCTGCTGATCACACTGCCGAAACTTGAAAAAAGCCAATCCGCCAGTAAGTGGTTCAAAGCGCTGGATAAGGTCGGTGTAACGGTTCAGATATGGCCGCTTGACAGCGGCCGCCTGCAACCATGGATCATGCAGCGGATGCGCAGCGCCGGGCTTCAGCCGGCGACAGAGGTCATCCCCATGCTGGCCGAGCGCGTGGAAGGAAACATGCTGGCCGCCCGCCAGGAGATCGAAAAACTCCTGCTGCTTTACGGCCCCGGCGTGGTTACCCACGAGCAACTCGCTGAATCGGTGGCGGACAGCGCCCGCTATGATGTGTTCGGTCTGATTGACGCAGCCCTGGAAGGAAATGTCGGCCGCTGCATCAAAATGCTCAACGGCCTCCAGGCCGAAGGCACGCCCGAGCCCGTCGTACTCTGGGCGCTCACCCGTGAACTGCGGTTGCTGGTCAGCTTGGCCGGTGAAATGGCTGGAGGCCGCAGCGCGCAGCAGGCAGTGGGTGCGCGCAGAGAAGTCTGGGAGAAACGCAAGCCGCTGGTTATAAAAGGAGTGCAACGGCTAAAGTCGGAGGAGTGGCGGCAACTATTACAACTCTGCGGCCGCACAGACCGGGCTATCAAAGGCCGGGAACACAGCGATCCCTGGTTACTGATGCGGGATATTGTCGCCAGAATGGCCGGTGTACCGGCTATCGGGTAACATCTCAATTGTGCCGTGCGAGACTCTAGAATAGAGCAATCGCTGATCGAAGGAGTTGCAGTTAGAGAAGGGCTAGGGGCCGAGTGCCGAGGGCCGGGGAAAAGACAATAGATTAGCTAGTTTCCGGATGGAAACTAGCTAATTAGTTTTTCCGGTACTTCGCCCAGTCTCGTGCACGGACTTTTTGAGAAGTTACTTAGCATCCCCATAAGTACTTGACGTTACAAATGGAAAACACCATGTCCGAACCAATTAATGACGTTGCCCGCTATATGGGCGAAGTTGGCCGCCAGGCACGAAGCGCCTCGCGCATTCTGGCGCGTGCAAGCAGCCGCGATAAGAGTGCCGCGCTGAACGCCATCGCGGATGATCTCGATCGCAATCACATCGCTTTGGCAAGCGCGAACAAAAAAGATCTGACGGCGGGCGCCTCCAAGGGGCTGGATAGTGCGCTTCTGGACCGCCTGGAACTAACCCCTGCACGTATCGATGTTATGATCAATGGCCTGCGCCAGATTGTCGCGCTGCCCGATCCGATCGGCAGCATCTTCGACATGAACTACCTGCCCAGCGGCATCCAGGTCGGCCGCATGCGCGTGCCTCTGGGGGTAGTGGGCATCATCTACGAGTCGCGTCCCAACGTTACCGCAGACGCCGCAGCGCTCTGTCTGAAGTCGGGCAATGCCTGCGTACTGCGGGGCGGCTCCGAAGCGTTCCACTCAAACCAGGCAATCGCCGACAGCATCCGCAAGGGCCTGGAGCAGACCGGTCTGCCGCCCGATGCAGTGCAGGTGATTGCCACCACCGACCGGACCGCGGTCGGCAGTATGATCACCATGCCCGAGTATATCGACGTGATAATTCCGCGCGGCGGCAAGGGGCTGATCGAACGCATATCCAAAGAGGCCAGGGTGCCGGTCATCAAGCACCTGGACGGCATCTGCCACGTCTACATCGACGACCAGGCGGATGCGAAAAAAGCATACGACATTGCAATCAACGCCAAAACCCAGCGTTATGGCACCTGCAACACCATGGAGACACTACTGGTGGCCGAGGGCCTCGCGGACAAGATACTGCCGCGGCTGGCGGTCACCTTTCTGGAGAAAGGCGTGGAACTTCGCGGCTGCCCGATCAGCTGCCGGCTGATCGGCGAACAAGCCAAACCTGCCGATGAACAGGACTGGGACACCGAATATCTGGCGCCTATCCTCTCCATACGAGTGGTGCCGGATCTGGACGTGGCTATCGATCACATCAACCGCCACAGTTCCCAGCACACCGACAGTATCGTCACCGAGAACTACACCCGGGCACGGCGGTTCCTTACCGAAGTGGACTCCAGCTCGGTAATGGTTAACGCCTCCACCCGCTTCGCTGACGGCTTCGAGTATGGCCTGGGCGCCGAAATCGGCATCTCCACCGACAAGTTCCACGCCCGCGGCCCAGTCGGACTGGAGGGGCTGACATCGGTCAAATACATCGTGCTGGGCGATGGACATGTTAGGGTCTAGGTACTAGGTACTAGGTACTAGGATCTAGGCACAGGGTACTGTGGCCATGTTCCAGCTACAATAGATTTTGCTTTTCCTAGTACCTCGAACCTAGTACCTAGAGCCTTTATTAAAAATGATTGGTATTCTTGGCGGCAGTTTCGACCCTATCCATTACGGTCATTTGCGCACCGCGCTGGACGTACAGCAGGCGCTCGATCTGGATGAGATCCGGCTGATTCCGCTGCGCGACCCGCCGCACAGAGGCGCCCTCGATGCCGACCCGGAAACACGCCTGGCCATGGTCAGAGCCGCAGTGGCGGATGAACCATGCCTGCGGGCCGACGATCGTGAACTGAAGCGCAGCGGTAAATCCTACACTCTGGACACCCTCTTATCTCTGCGCACAGAGACAGGCGCTCAACCTCTCTGCCTGCTGATGGGCACAGATGCCTTCCGCGGTTTTCCCAGCTGGTATCGACCCGAGGAGATTCTCCAACAGGCGCATCTGGTTGTGATGCATCGACCTGGAGAGACGCCGCCTGAAATTTTCACCGAACATAGAGCCGACTCGCAGGAAGCACTAACAAGTGACCCGGCAGGCCGTATCCTGTTTCTGCCGGTCACCCAGCTTGATATCTCGGCCACCCGGATACGCTCGATGCTGCGAGCCGGTCTCAGCCCGCGCTACCTGCTGCCCGAAGGGGTATTGTCCATCATCCGGCAACAGGGACTGTACCGCTGACCCATGCGCCTGATTCAGAGATTTAGATTCACCCAATTGATTCTGCGGGCGTGCACGCTTACCACGCTTCTGGCCGCCATCCGCCCCATGACAGTTGCAGCGGACGCCATGCTGCCGGACGGCGAACGAGTGACGGGAACCCGGCAAATCAAACAAGCCTGGCTGATCCAGCCCACCAGCCGCTACCAGCACGCTATTCTTGGCGATTCCATCGAGGCCGGGGGGTTGAGCGTGATCATGCGCGACGGCAGCCGGCACCGGTTGCTGCTGGATGAAGATAGCGTATTCGAAGACCGCTATCCGCGCCTGGCGGATCTGGACGGCGACGGCGAGGACGAAATCTATCTGGTTCACTCCTACCTGGATCGGGGAGCAGCGCTGGCGGTGTACGAAGCGGACAGTAACGGGTTGCGCAAAGGCGCTGAAACGCCCGCGCTGGGTATACCCAACCGCTGGCTCAATCCGGTGGGAAGCGCCGATTTCGACGGCGATGGCAAAACCGAACTGGCGCTGGTCACCACGCCGCATATCGGCGGGACGCTGGTGATATACCGTTACGACAGAGGAGAGATCCAAGAGGCGTACCGCCTGCCGGGATTCTCGAATCATGCCATCGGCAGCCGCGAGATGCGCCTTTCCGCCATCGTCGATGCGAATGGTGACAGCGTCCCGGATCTGGCCGTACCCTCGAGCGACCGGACCCAACTGCGCATTCTCACGCTGAAGGGCGCTTCGGTAAACGAACTCAAACGCGTCCGGCACCCAAGCCCGATCAGCTCCGCCATCGACATCGTGCGACCGCAAAACGGGGGCGCGCTGCAACTCAGCTACAAGCTGGCAGACGGCCATCGGGTGCTGCTCGATCTTCGCTGAAACGCCGAATGTTCAGGTTTACGGTGCGGAAGCACGGGGCTTAAGCTAAAATTCACCCTTAACTCCGCAATTCAGGTAATAGCATGCAGGTAGAAGAGCTCCGCGATCTGGTCATCAAGACCCTCGACGACATGAAAGCGAACGACATCAAGATACTCGACGTTCGTGGTAAAACCAGCATCACCGACATCATGGTCATCGCCAGCGGCACCTCCAGCCGCCACGTCAAAGCCCTGGCAGAGACGGTCGCTTTCCAGGCCAAGGAAGCAGGCGAAGTTGCGCTTGGTATCGAGGGAGCCAGCGAGGGCGAATGGGCGCTGATCGATCTCAACGGCGTGGTAGTGCACGTCATGCAACCGAAAGTGCGGGAGTTCTATCAGCTCGAACGGCTATGGGAGATAGACATTCCCGCGCCCGGCCGGTCTAGCGCCGACGCGCTATAACCCAGTTCGATAAGTGGACCGCTTCGACCGTATCTTCGCCCTGCATCAACTCCTCAGCAGCCACCGTAATCCGGTCTCCAGACAGCAGATAGAGCAGGTGCTGGAGTGTTCCCGCGCCACCGCCAAGCGCATCATCGATAACATGCGCGACTACCTCAACGCTCCGATTGAGTACGACCGCGCGCGCAACGGTTACTACTACGCGCGCAACAGCGAATTCGGCGAGATGTACGAGCTGCCGGGAGTCTGGTTCAACGCCTCCGAACTGCATGCCCTGCTCAGCGTACAGCAGCTGCTGGAAGAGGTGCAGCCCGGACTGCTGGAACGCAAGCTGGCACCGCTCAAGGCCCACATCGGAGATCTGCTCAAAGCGCAGCACAGCGGCGGCGATCAGATCAGCCGGCGCATCCGCATCCTGCGCGCCGCATCGCGGCCGCCCGGTGAATTTTTCCAGGCCGTCGCCAGCGCCCTGGCGCAACGCAGGCGGCTCGCAGTCACCTACTTCAAACGCGGGGAAGAGCAGCTAAGCGTGCGCCAGCTCTCACCTCAGCGCCTGCTGCACTACCGTGACAACTGGTATCTGGAAGCCTGGTGCCATCTACGCGAAGATCTGCGCACATTCGCCCTCGACAGCATCCGCGAGGCGCGCATCCTGGATGCAGCGGCGCAGGAGATTGCGGAGCAACGGCTGCAGGAGTACAGCAACCGCGCCTACGGCATCTTCTCCGGCAACGCCGAGCAGAGCGCGCTGCTGCTGTTCCAACCGGAACGGGCGCGCTGGGTTGCCGCAGAGCAGTGGCACCCGGACCAGCAGAGCCACTGGCTCGACGACGGCCGCTACGAATTGAAAATCCCCTACAGCCAGACCCCGGAACTCCTCATGGACATACTCAAGTATGGACCGGATGTTGAAGTACTGGAGCCGGAGGCGCTGCGCGCACTGGTCGCAGAGAGGTTGCGGCAGGCCGCAGATATCTATGCGGCTAAATAGTGCAGACCCTATTTCGGCACGACAATAAGCATCAATCGATGTACTATTTGATGACTATTTAGTCTGTCTGAGGCAGAAACATGCGCACTACGCTGAATATTGATGATCAATTGTTGGCTGAGGCTCAACGTCTTAGCGGCGTATCCGAAAAGGCCGCGCTGGTACGCGAAGGGCTGAGAGCGCTGATCGAGCGCGAGAGCGCCCGCCGCCTGGCACGGCTCGGCGGCAGTGAACCGCTGTTGGAGCCAGTCTCTCGCCGCCACTCTCCCCCCGAATGATCCTGGTCGATACCTCGGTCTGGATAGACCACCTGCGGACGGGCGATGCAACGCTCGCCGCACTGCTGAACAGCAGTCAAGCGATGATGCACCCGTTCGTATTGGGTGAACTCGCCTGCGGCAACCTGCAGCAGCGGCTAGAATTGCTGGCCCTGCTGAAAGCCCTGCCCCAAATCACAGTTGCCCGTGACGACGAGGTGCTGTTCTTTATCGACCGGCATACACTGATGGGCCGGGGCATCGGCTATGTGGACGCGCACCTGCTGGCGTCCGTGGCGCTCGATGCTGGAGTTCGACTGTGGACACGGGACAAGCGCCTGCAGGCACTGGCCGAAGAGCTGCAGATGGCGTTTCCATCTGTGTAGCCCAGTAGAGTAGGGGCCCGCGAAACAATAACTCCCTATTTTGGAACGCCGATCCATCCCGCTTGGCTGTGTTGTGGAAAGGGTTACATACAATGAGCATGCGCCCCTTTCCGCGTCTTGCCAGGCGGGTGCCTCGACGCCCCAAAACCGGAAGTTATTATTTCACGAGCCCTAAGGATGTGGCGCGGTGGTCTTTTGATCAATCAGCCATCGCTGCGCGCATCTCTGCGGCATACTGGTCGGCATTGAGCCCAACCAAGAGATGCATCACGCTCTCCTCCAGACGCATGATTCCCTGCACTCCCGCCTGCTCCAACCCCGCTTCATCGAACTGGCTGGAATCCGCCAGCGTGACCCGCAACCGGGTCTCGGCGCAGGCCTCGGCCTGCTGCACGTTAGCGCTGCCGCCCAGACTAGCCAGAATCGCGCGCGCCTTTTCCGGCGCATCTGCATCGCGGGCGCGCGGGCGCAGGTCGTCAGCTTTGTAACGCACCTTCGGCGCCGCCGCACCTTCTGCCAACTCAGCCTCGTCTCCGGCACTCTTCAGGTACTCCTTCATATCGGTCATGAGGTTTTCCGAACGTGTCCCGAAGATCGCCTGCATGCTCTTGCCGACGACCAGCACACCGGCCGCACCAAGGGCCTTGAGTTTGTCTGGATTTGCCTTATCCATATCCGCCACATCGATGCGCAGGCGGGTGATACAAGCATCCAGCCCCTTGATGTTGCTCTTGCCGCCAAAGGCAAGGACCAACTCTTTGGTAAATTCACCAGCCACCGCAGACTTGACCTCGGACATATCCACGGACTCCTCCTCGCGACCCGGAGTCATCAGGTCCATCTTCAAGATCAATGTCCGGAATACGGTGTAATAGATCACCGCGAATAACGGCCCCAGGATCAGGATGATCCAGGGCTTTATGTTGTTGACGAAGTAGAGAGCGTAGTCGATGAACCCGTGGGAAAACGAGTAGCCCAGGCGCGCATCGAGCAGGTAGGTGCCAAGAAAGGCCAATCCGACGAGGACAGCATGAACCACATATAGGATGGGTGCGACGAACAGGAATGCAAACTCCAGCGGCTCGGTGATACCGGTAAGGAACGAGGTCAAGGCAGCGGACAACATGATGCCCCCGACCCGCGCCTTGTTCTCCGGCTTCGCGGTGTGGTAGATGGCCAGCGCTGCCGCCGGTAGGCCGAACATCTTGAACACGAAGCCACCGCCGAGAATCGCCGCCTCGAAGTCGCCGGCGAAGAAGCGGCTAAGGACACCGTGGACAGTCTCTCCGGTATCCGGATTGACGTAGGTGCCGACTTCGAAGAAAAAGGGTACGTTCCAGATGTGGTGCAGACCAAAGGGCAACAGCATGCGTTCGACGAGGCCATAGACGGTTACCGCCATGGCCGGGTTGCCATAGGCGGCCCAGTCGCCAAAGTCGCGGATGGCCCCTCCGATGGGCGGCCAGACGATGGCCAGCACTCCGGCCAAAGCGATGGCGGCAAAGGAGACGACAATGGGCACGAAGCGCTTGCCGGCAAAGAAGCCCAGATAGGGCGGCAGCTGGATCCGAAAGTAACGGTTGAACAGGGCAGCGGCGATCAGTCCGATCAGGATACCGCCGAAAACGCCGGTGTCGATGGACTCGATGCCAAAGATCTTCTTGATTTCAGCGCGACTCTTGGCCTGCGGGAATGGCCTCATTTCACCACTACCGGCGTCATAAAGGGCCAGGGCACCACCACCACCTTCGCCCTCCGCATCCTGCAGGCTGAAAGGCACGGATACACCATCACAGGTGACGGCATTTCCGTCGACCTCATCGGTTCGGATCTTCTTCAGTGTCCGCCCATCGGCATCCAGACAGACAAAACGTTGGCGCTCCCCGTCGTATTCGATGTGAACGGCATGACCTTCCCCACCGGTTATCTGCAACGGCTCGGCCGGTGCCATCCATGAGATGAAAAGCAACCCCAGGATGCCAAGCGCGGCGGTCAACACGAAGTAGCCGACGGTCGCGGCCATGGCGGCAACGCCGTCGTTGTTGGTGAAGCCAAGCACGACGCCTATGGCGAAGATCAGTGGCAATATAGTGAACACCGCGCCGCCGGAGGCAGCCATGATCTCGCCAACTTTGATCAGCCACGGGGCGAGATTATCAGCACCGGCAATGGAACTGCCCACGCCGAGCAGGATGCCTGCCACCGGCAGCACGGATACCGGCAGCATGAGCGCCTTACCGATCTTTTGCAGGGCGCCGAAGGTGCTATCCCAGGTTGATCTAAAGGACATGATATTCTCCCAATTCAGAATTCGAGGGGCACCAATGCGCGCACATCGGCAGCAGTGTCCTGTGCAAGCGCCTGTTGCGCCAGCGACTTACACTCATCGAGGGTACGGCTGCGCACCTCTGCCTTGACTGCGGGCACGGACGGCACGCTGACGCTGAGCTCGTCGACGCCGAGACCAACTAGAATCGGTACGGCCTGCAGGTCACCTGCAATGCCACCACAAACGCCCACCCACTTGCCGCTGGCATGGGCACCCTCGACTGTCTGTGCGATCAGCCGCAGGACCGCAGGGTTCATCGCGTCAGCCTTCGATGCCAGCGCTGGATGTCCCCTGTCCATGGCCAGCGTGTACTGGGTCAGGTCATTGGTACCA